>Ga0209754_1000564_pt1 | contig 49724 bp, 49 predicted proteins | sample MesohylBB_FD_187295 | JGI IMG/M metagenome (GOLD analysis project Ga0209754, IMG submission 187295) | Host-associated microbial community of the marine sponge Aplysina aerophoba from Gulf of Piran - sponge mesohyl, lysed by bead beating... | ecosystem: Host-associated > Porifera > Sponge >...
CACCCCCCCTGGATTCCCGCTTTCGCGGGAATGACGACTCGGGGGGGTGGCGCCAATTCTTGCCCGGACGACGTTTTGACACAGCCTGCTTCGCGGGAATGACCGTATCGGGGGGTGACGGGCAGACAGGAGGTCAGTCGGTCACCAGCGCGAGCACGCCGGTGTAGGTGAGCAGGTGGTTGCCGCCGGCCATGGGGCCGATCTCGTAGTTGCCGAAGAAGCCGATGACCGGCACATCGGCCAGCGCGTGCTTGATGTAGGCCGTGTCGATGCCGGGCACGCCGTACAGGCCGCTGCCGCGCGCGCAGCAGTTGAAGTAGAGCCCGAGCCGCGGCGTCCTTCCTTCCAGCCGCGCCGTCTGCCGTTCCAGCATCTGCCGGAGGTCCTCCCGCGCGCGCTGCCCGTCCCGCAGCGTAAAGATCAGCGCCTGCCCGGCTTCCACGGGTTGGGCTACCGCCAGGATGCCCCTCTGCGCGTCCAGGCCGATAATGTTGCGCACGAGATACTGTCCGGGTTCGATCTCGGTCTGCAGCGGGTCCGGCGAGAGTCCCACGAACACGAACGCCAGCGCGCGGCGGAGGTCCTGCTGAAAAGGTTTCCCGATGAGGTCCACGAACACCTCGAAGGCGGGGCGGTCGTTGATCTCGAAGATGAGGTTCTCGTGGGCCTTCGTGATGACCATGGGCTCGCCCACGGGTTGGCAGCCTTGGGTCAGCTCGACCGCGGTGGTACCGGCACCCGACAGCGCGAAGCCTACCACGCTGTTGCTGGTCACCCGGTCCTCGTAGAACTGGTAGGTGCGGCCGTGGCTGCCGTTCTCCGACGCGCCCGCGCCCACCACGGGACTCGCATGGCCGGCGCTGGCCATGCCCTCCAGCAGGGTGTCGGGGCGGCTTCGGTAACCGTCGGCCAGCAGCACGGTCAGGGAAGGGGAATCGGCTCCCACGGCGTTGGCGATGTCCTGGCCCGCCGCCGCGTCATTGCCCTTGAGGGCATCCCGGATGAAGGGGCGCGCCCGCAGGGTGTCGGAAGCCAGCGCCATCACGGCCACGCCGGAGTCCCCCTCGATCTCGCCGCTGTCCGTCAGGATGCCCAGGCCGCTGCAACCCACGACGTTGCGGGTGCCGGTGATGCGCTGGAGCGCGGCCAGCTCCTGCTCCAGCCCTCCGGCGTGGTCGACCGTGGCGTAGAGCACCGCCAGGTCGGCGTTACGGTCCGGAAGGCCGGCCATGGCGCCTCTGGCGGCCTCCTCGATGGCTGCATGGGTCTCGGATTGCGACGACTGTCCGACTCCGGCTTTGAGCATGAGTTCAGGGTAGGCAAACCCGTGCCGCAGGTCAATCGTGGCGCCACGGTCGACCCGCGGGCGGTTGGTCGGCGAAGTCTCGGCCGGGCTTTCGCCCGAAAGGCGGCAAGGTCCCGCCTATGGTCCGGGCCTCCCCGTTTTGCTATAAAGGCGCGCATGAGAATCGTTCAGATACCGCTGCTAAGGGACAACTACGGTTACCTCCTGGTGTGCGAGAAGACCAACAAGGCGAGCATCGTGGACCCCTCCGAGGGCGAGCCTGTCTGGCGTACGGTGCAGGAGGAAGGGGTCGATCTCGTGGCGATCCTCAACACCCACCACCACCGGGACCACACCGGCGGAAACGAGTATCTCCTCCGGCAGAAGCCCGATCTGAAGGTGTTCGGCGCCAAGGTGGACGAGCACCGCATCCCGGGCATCACGCATCGGCTCATGGAGGGGGACGATATCGAGGTTGGGGAAGAGGGCGGGAACGTTCTGTTCATTCCGGGCCATACCATCGGGCACCTGGGCTTCGTGTTCCCGGGAAGGCTCTTCAGCGGAGATGCCTTGTTCGCCGGCGGCTGCGGCCGGGTCTTCGAGGGAACCGCCGAGCAGATGACCTCCTCCCTGGGGAAGCTTCGCGACCTTTCCGGTGACACCTTCGTCTACTGCGGCCACGAGTACACCGAAAAGAACCTCCAGTTCGCGCTGACGGTGGAACCCGGCAACGAGGATGTCCGCCGGCGGCTGGAGGCGGTGCAGGCACTCCGGTCCAAGGATCAGTTCACGGTTCCCTCCCGCCTGGACGACGAACTCGCGACCAATCCCTTCCTCCGCTGCGAAAGCGACGAGATCAAGAAGGGGTTGGCCGACCGCTTCCCGGGAGTCGGGACGGACCCGGTTTCCGTGTTCGCCAAGGTACGGGAACTCAAGGACGCCTACTAGGATCCGAGTTCCCCCCTCGCCCCGCCTGGATTCCCGCTTCCGCGGGAATGACGAATCGGGGGGAGGGGGTAGATTTCGGGCTCAAGCGACGCCCCGAACCCAGGGAGGTATTGGATGCGGTTTGCGACTCTCAAGGACGGTACCGTGGCCGCGGTCAAATCAGACGATGGGTTGGTGTCATTGGACGGCGTCTGTGGCTCGATGCTCGAGCTGGCGGCCTCCTATGAAGAGAGCCGTGAGGCCATCGAGCGCGCCGTCGCGGAAGGGACTCCGGTCACCCTCGACGCCACGCAGCTCGCCGCCCCGGTGCCGGCGCCTTCCAAGATCTGGGCCGCGGCCGGCAACTACCACCGCGGCAGCGCGAACCTCGCAAACGCCGGCGGACGCGGTCAGGCGGGCCAGAGATCCCCGGACGAGTTGCTGGAACACATCTTCCTCAAGCCGCCGTCCGCGGTCGTCGGTCCGGGCGACGACATCGTCATCCCGGCCAACGCCGAAACCATCTTCCCGGAGCTGGAGTTGTGCGTCGTCATCGGCCGGGAGTGCCGGGATCTTTCCGAGGACGAGGCACTGGACGCCGTATTCGGTTACAGCGTCATCCTGGACGTTACCGCACGGGGATACGGGTCAGGCAAGAATCTCATGGGCACCCGCTGCGTGCGCAAGGGTTTCGACACCTTCGCGCCGGTGGGACCGTGGATCGTGACCCGCGACGAGATACCCGATCCGCAAGCCCTGGAGATGCGCCTGTGGGTCAACGACGACCTGCGGCAGTCCGCCGGCACCGGCGGCATGATCAACGGCGTGGCGCGGCTGGTGAGCTACCTGTCGCAAGTGGGAACCCTCAAGCCCGGCGACCTCATCGCCAGCGGCAACCCGGACTCCCCGGACTTCCAGCAGCAACTGGCGGCGGGCGACGAGCTGGTGGCGGAGATCGCAGGAGTCGGGCAGCTCCGGCTGGGAGTGGCGCGCGCCGGATAGTCGGTGCGGCGCCGGCGGCGACCCGGCCCACCAAGGGGGAGGATGGATGACCGAGGACTTGCCCTTCCAGGATCAGGGCGCGACGACCCTGTGTTACGGCTGCGGACCGGCCAACGAGCAGGGGCTCCAGGTCAAGAGCCACTGGGACGGCGATGACGCCGTGTGCACGTGGACCGCGCAGCCGCACCACTCCGGCGGCACGCGCGAGGTGGTGAACGGCGGTGTCATCGCGACCCTCCTTGACTGCCACAGCCTCAACCTCGCCATCGCCCGTGCCTACCGGGACGAGCAGCGTCCCATCGGCAGCGCGCCGCGGGTGTTCTTCGTCACCGCCAGCATGAATATCAACTACCGCCGCCCGACCCCTCTCGGGAAACCCCTGGAGTTGCGCGCCACCCTCGGCAAGGTCGAGGGGCGCAAGACCGTCGTGCGTTGTACGTTGAGCTGCGAACAGCAGTTGTGCGCCGAAGCGGATGTGCTTGCCATCCGCATCCACCGCGACGAGTCGGTGGAGCCCACGCGTTAGCGCAACCCCGATCCATCCGCTTCGCCCTGAGCCTGGTGTGATGTCTGGCTAGTGTCGTGTCCCGTAAATACCTGGCATAAGTTGCGCAGGATTTTTCGTCGTCGGCAAGGCGCGATGACGAGCAGTGGCGGGCACCACGCGAGGAAGACCCCGGGTCAAGGCCCGGGGTGACGTAACGCAGCCGACGGCGAAAAAGACCAGCAAATTATGCCAGGTATTTACGGGACACGACACTAGTTCGCATATTCAATATGCGAATCAACCAGCGCCGGGTCAGTGGCGCGAAATCGAAGGGCCGTGCCGCCAGTGCGACCAGAACGACAATCCGAGGTAATAGGCCGGGAAGAACAGCGAGGCCCAGGCCACGCCCGGCGGTGGGGTGGGCAGGTAGAATACGACCACGAAACAGAGCACTCCCCAAACAGCCCCCAACGTGATGGTCAGACCCTGGAGGAAGGCGTTCCGGCTCGGATAGATGTATCGGATGGGTACGAATACCATCACCGACAAGGAGATGACCAGGAACGCGTTGAACCAGGGGCTCAACTCCAGCACGAAGCAGTAGAACGCTACCACGTTCCAGTACGAGGGAAACCCCAGGAAGAAATGGTCCGGGGTCTTGGCGTCGGCCTGCGAGAAGCCGTACGCGCTCGCCAGGAGGGGCAGACACACGATCCACCACCCGTGGCCGGCGGGCAACAGCCCGGCCCAGAGGAATAGGAAGCAGGGGACGAAGACGTAGTTGAGGTAGTCGACGATGTCGTCCAGACGGGCGCCATCGACCCGTGGAACCAGTTCCTTGACCCGCGCCGCGCGAGCGAGAGTGCCGTCGGTCGCGTCGAGAACCAGCGCCAGCCCCATGAGCGCCAGTGCCTCGCGATAGCGGCCGCCGGCCACCAGCGCAACCGTGAACACCGCCACCGCCGCCCCGAGGGCCGTGTAGAGGTGCACCAGCCAGGCTAGCAACAATCGCAAGGGCAAGTGGGCAGGGAGAGCGCGGCTCCAGGGACGGCACTAGTTCTGTGTGGCGGAATAGCTTGCGCGGGTGCGCAACCGTCCGATCCAGCCGGTTACGTTCTTGAAGTCCGGATCCAAGGACACCTGGAAGCGTTCCAGCAGGGCGACATTGGGCATGTAGGCGATGTCGGCGAGGCTGAAGGAGCCCGCAAGATACTCCCGCCCCTGGAGTTGTGTGTCGAGCGCGGCGAACGCCCCCACGATATTCGCCTGCGTCTGGCGGATGAGCCCGCCGTCACGCTCCTCCTCGGGCTTTCGGTATTCGTGAATCAGGGTCACGAAGTGGGGATTGACGTGGTTGTCGCGGTAGTCTTCCAACAGGCGTGCGGCGGCGCGGTCTTCGGAGTCCGCGGGCAGGAGAGGCGGGTGCGGATACTCGTCCTCCAGGTATTCGTTGATGACGGTGGAGTCGTAAACCACGAAGCCGTCGTCATCGAGGGCGGGCACTTGCCCGAAGGGATGGATCTTGAGATACTCCGGGTCTTTCTGTTCCCGTTTCGTCAGGTCGATCACGACGCTTTCGAATTCCAACCCCTTCTCCAGCAAGGCGATCCGCACCTTCAAGGAGTTCGTCGAAGGTGGAAAATGGTAGAGTTTCATGCCGCAACCTCCTGATCGTCATCACCCCAGTCCCTTGTCGCGACGATAGCACAAACCGGGGGGCAGGACTACCGATGCCCGCCCGTCCTCAAACTTCCAACCCAAGCCTCCGGACGCTCTCGATATAGTCCGCGACGCCCCGCTCCAGGTCGTACCGCGGCGCGTACCCCAGTTGCTCTTTGGCCTTGGTAATATCGAACTTGCAGTAGCTCTGTTTGTAGCCCTCGCGGAAGTCGAGGCCGGGACCGATGTCGAGCCTGGCGTCCGGGAAGTGGCGTTTCAACTCGGCGGCGAAGTCCTTGAGGGTGACGCCCTGGGCGGTGCCGATGTTGAAGATCCATTGGGTCAGGTTCTCGGCGTTCAGCGCCAGCACGATGGAGTGCGCCACGTCGCCGACGTAAACGACATCGTTGCGCTGGTCGCCGCCGCGCGGGATCGTAAACCCGCGTCCGGCGATGGCGTCCTCGATGATCTTGCCGTAGAGAGCCAGGACACCGTGGCGCGCGAGCTTGCCCGGGCCGTAAATGGAGGGGTAGCGCAGGGCCACGAACTCGACGCCGTAGCGCTTGCGGTAGTAGTTGCCCAACGTCTCGGAGCAGACCTTGGTGACGCCGTAGATGTCGGCGGGGTTGGGCGGATGGGTTTCGTCCAGGGGGACGAAATCGGGGTCGCCGTGCTTGCCGCGGATCTCGCCGACGAAGGCGTTGGAGCTGGTATAGACCACGCGCCGAACGTCGCACGCGCGGGCCGCCTCCAGCACGTTCAGGGTCCCGTCCACGCCGATGGCGATGCCCAGGGAAGGGTTGGCCTCGGCCGGGCCGGGCATCAGCGCCGCCATGTGCACGATGTGGGTGATTCCGTGGGCCGACACCGTCTCGCGCAGCGCGGCACCATCGAGAATGTCGCCGGTGACCACGTCCACGTCGTCCGCGATGTCCGCGATCAGTGACGGGTCCACGCGGCTGTCCAGCAGCACGGGCCGCTGCCCCTGGGACACGAGAAGGCGAGCGGTGGCCGCGCCGTTCACGCCGGTTCCGCCGGTAATGAGAATCTTCATGCCCCACGCTTAGCGGCTTACGGCGCCCCATGCAATACGGTATATTGAAGGCATGATGTACCGGAACCAGCCCTCCTACGGCTCGTTCAGCTTCGGAGGTCCGGTAACGCCGGCGGTCAAGTGGCTGCTGATCGTCAACATCACCGTCTTCGTCTTTCAGCTTCCCTTCCTCGGCGGGCCCCCGCTCCTGTGGATCTTCGGTCTGGTCCCGCAGCTCGTGTGGAACCAGTTGCACATCTGGCAACTCTTCACCTACCAGTTCCTGCACTTCGGCCTGTTCCACATCCTGTTCAACATGCTCGCTCTGTGGATGTTCGGGTGCGACCTGGAACGGGCCTGGGGCACGCGGTTCTTCCTCAGGTACTACTGGGTCAGCGCGGTCGGAGGCGGTCTGTGCGTGCTGTTCCTGGAGCCGAACCAGGGCATTCCCACCATCGGGGCTTCCGCGGCCATCTACGGCGTGCTGCTGGCGTACGGGCGGCTCTACCCGAACAACGTCATCTACCTCTATCTGCTGTTCCCCATCCGCATGAAGTACTTCGTGCTCATCATCGGCGCCATCGCTTTCTTCTCGTCCATCAGCCCGGGCAACTCGGGTATTTCCCACCTCGGCCACCTGGGAGGCATGGCGTTCGGCTACGTCTACCTGAAATGGGGCCACATGCTGAACCCGAGGCGTTCATGGGCTCGGGCGCGGCACGAGTACTATCGCTTCAGGCTCGCGCGCCTGAAGCGGCGTTTCCGCGTCGTCGAGGGAAAGAAAAGAAACGACGAACCGCCAACGCTGCATTGAATCGGGGCGCCCGGACCGGCGGCGGAGCGTTCCCGCGAGGAGGGCGTCACTCCGCGATGTCGGGACGGCGCGACTTCTTGGTCTCGCCCCGCTTGCGCTTGTCGTCGAGGCGGCGCCGGCGCGATGCGGCGGTGGGCTTGGTGGGGCGGCGTGGAGGCGGCGGCTCCGCGGCCTTGCGGATCAGCGCGGCCAGACGTTCCAGCGCATCCTCGCGGTTGCGCGACTGGTCGCGGTAGCGCTTGGCCTCGATGGTCAACACCCCGCGCTTGTCCACCCGCGTGCCGGCGATCCGCCGCAGGCGTTCCCGCACGGCTTCCGGCAGCGACGGCGAATCGACGATGCTGAACCGGAGCTGGACCGCGCTGGCCACCTTGTTGACGTTCTGACCGCCGGGCCCCGAGGCGCGGATGAACCGCTCCTCGATCTCGTCTTCGTCCAGACTGATGCGGCTCGTAATGCGCAGCATCGGTGGTCTTGCCTCCGCTTTCGGAAATCCCGGCGCCGCTTCAGGCGCCATGTCCTTGTGTAACAGATCCCGGATAGAACATTCGAGGTGTGCCCATGCGAATCATTCGAATCCTTCTCATGTTCGTCGGAGCCTTGACCATGCTGGCCGCCGTTGGCGTGGTCGCGGTTGTGTTCTTCTTGTCCACGCGGACCGCGGCGGTGCCGGAGAAGACGGTCCTTACCCTGGATCTGGACCGCAACGTCAGCGAGCTGGGGAGCGGCGGACTCACGCCCTGGACGCGGATCGGGAAGACACCGCCGACTCTCTGGGAGACCGTCGCCGCCATCGAGAGGGCCGCGCGGGATGAGCGCGTGGTGGGCCTGGTGGCGCGGGTCGGCGCCTCCGGCATGGGTCTGGCGCGGATACAGGAACTGCGCGACGCGGTGCGGGGTTTCCGGCGATCGGGCAAGGCAGCCTACGCCGTTGCCGAGTCCTTTGGTGACTTCGGACCCGGCAACGGCGCCTTCTATCTGGCCGCGGCGTTCGAGAAGATCTATCTGCAACCGTCCGGCGACGTCGGGCTCACCGGCCTGCTGGCGGAGAGCTATTTCCTGAAGGGAACGCTGGAGAAGCTCGATGTGAAGCCTCGGCTGAATCAGCGCGAGGAGTACAAGGGGATCACGGATCTCTTCACCGAGAGCGGCTACACGGGTCCTCAGAGGGAAGCCGTCGGCCGCATCCTGGAGTCCTTGACGGAGCAGTTGATCGCTGGAATTTCCGTGGGTCGTGGCCTCTCCCGCGCCGCGGTCAGGGACCTGATGCAGCAGGCGCCGATTCCCGGCCCGGAAGCTCTGGAAGCGAACCTGGTGGACGGCCTGCGGTACCGCGACGAGGTGGATGCACTGGTGCGTGAAGCGTTGGGGGATGACATCGAGTTTCTGCCCGTGACGGAGTATGGCCGCCGTGCCCAGGACAGCGAAGACGACACGGCCACGGTGGCGCTGATCCACGGTTTGGGTCAGATCCACCGCGGACGCAGCCGCCACCCGGCCTTCGCCGGGGCGCATTCCATGGGCTCGGACAGCGTGGCGCGCGCCTTCCGCCGGGCCGCGGACGACAAGGACGTGCGCGCCATCATTTTCCGCATCGACAGCCCGGGCGGCTCCTACGTGGCGTCGGACGCGATCTGGCGCGCGGTGGTGCGCGCCCGGCGCCGCGGCAAGCCGGTGGTCGTCTCCATGGGCAACGTCGCCGGCTCCGGCGGCTATCTCGCGGCGGCTCCCGCGAACCGCATCGTGGCCCAGCCCGCGACCCTCACCGGTTCCATCGGTGTGGCCGCGGGGAAGGTGGTGATCGAGGGGCTGTGGGAGAAGCTCGGGGTGTCCTGGGACCATGCGGCGGGCAACACCAACGCGACCTTCTGGAGCGCCGTACGGGACTATGACCCCGCCCAGAGGCAACGCCTGGAGCATCTCCTGGACGTCGTTTACGACGATTTCGTCTCCAAGGTGGCGGAGGGGCGGAAACTGTCCAGGGAAGAGGTGCTGGCGGCCGCCAAGGGCCGCGTCTGGACCGGCGCCGATGCCAAGGAGCGCGGCCTGGTGGACGAGCTTGGCGGTTACGAGGCCACGATACGGGCGGTGCGCGAAGCGGCGGGTATCGCGCCGGACGCCGCCATCCGTCTGCGGCCGTTCCCGCGCCGCAAATCCACTCTCCGATTGCTGGCCGACGAGTTGATGGCGGATGAAGATGCGCATATCCGGACGTCGGCGACCGGCTTGTTTCGCGGGGTGGCGGAGCGTCTTGCGCTGTTGCCTGCCCGGCCTTGGGGGAATCCGGCCGGACGGCGGGGGATTCTAGAGATGAGGCTGCCGGACCGGCTCCGTTGACCTCGTCGGTCCCCTCTGGTCAGACGCGCAAAATTTGACTATATAGTATAGAAAATAGCCCTTCCGATGACGGAGAGTCTGTATTTCCGCTTCGTATTCCGTGGGTTTGCTCCAGTCAGGCCGTGAGGTTCCCTGACGGGGTTTTTCATCAGGAGGAAAATCAATGCGCGCTCCAGTGGATCTGTTTGTACGGCCGGCGGTCATTGCTCTGTGCGTGGCAGCACTGTCTGCGTGTGGCGGCGGCGGTGGCGGTGCGATGCCCATGGTGGTCCATCCTCCGGCAGAGCGGATGGCCGAAGCCTTGAACGCCGCTTCGGCGACCGCACGCCGCCACGTGTCGGTAAGGTTGGCAGGGACCGCCATCACCGGCGTCGCCTCCAGTACCGCCTCCACGACCGCTCTGCGGCCCCTCGCCGGAGGGGACTGGAACACCGGCGTGACACAGGCCCCGCTCAACTCGGACCCCGATGCTCCGCGCGACAACCTGGTCATTAACGCATGGTATGTCGACGGCGGTGTGCTCTTCGAGAGGATGGAGCTCGAGCAGGGATTCAGGCAACACACGAGCGCGGAACCCGCACCTCCAGGTTACCTTGCCTCGGTAGCCCCACCGTCCGGGGCGTCTCAGTGGCGCGGAGTAGAACACTTCTTCGTTACCCGCGACGGAGGGAGACACTACTCCGTTTTCTACGCGGATATCGAGGACGGCGACGACTCCGATCCGGACTACCTGGCTCTCGGGTACTGGGCGTGGATGCCCGGCCCCGGCATTGACCGCATGCCTTTCGTCGGCGCCGCCGCCAGCGGCAACGATCCGTTCCTTGCCAGTCACCTCACCGGCGTCGGAGGGCGGGCAACGTACCAAGGTGCGGCCACCGGACTGTACGCGAGCCGCGGCGTGCCTCCGGTGTTTCACGCCTTCGATGCGACCGTCCGGTTGACGGCCGACTTCGACGCAAGCCGGATATCCGGAGCGATTACCGCCGCCACGGACCCCTCCACGGGCGCGGCGCTGTTCGACAACCTGACGTTGGAAGCGGCCGCGTTGCGGGCCGACGCCGCGTTCTTCAGGGGACGCGTGTCCGCCATGCTCGACGGCCAAGCCGCGGTGGGCCGGTGGGGTGGTCAGTTCTACGGCAACGGTTTGGCCACCACGGACATTCCGGTCTCATACGCCGAGGCTCCGAGGTCCGTCGGCGGGACGTTCGGTGCACGCGTGCATGACGGTGATCGCCTCATCGGGGCCTTTGGCGCCTACCGGGAGGAGGAATAGCAGGCAGGCCACCGGTTGACACGGGGAAGGGGGCTTCGTTAGGAACCTGTCCGAGTAGCCGGAGTGCGCTCGGACACCATGATTGACGGAATCAGAGTCCTTGAACTCGGCCACATCGTGGCCGGCCCCACGGCGGGCCTCATCCTGGCGGCGTTGGGGGCCGACGTCATCAAGGTGGAGCGCCCGGGCAGCGGCGACCAGGCGCGTTTCAGCCGCGGCAATCAGGGCTACTTCCTGGCCTTCAACGGCGGCAAGCGCAGCATCACCCTCGATCTCAAGGAACCGCGCGGGCGCGAGGCGTTCGAGCGCCTGCTGCGCACCGCCGACGTTCTCATCGACAACTACGGCCCCGGCGTGCTGGAGCGCATGGGGCTGGACCACGAGACGCTGCAGCGCATCAAGCCCGGCCTGCTGCACTGCGGCATCAAGGGTTTCCTGTCCGGACCCTACGAGAACCGCAACCTGCTGGACGAACCCGCGCAGATGATGGGCGGGCTGGCGTACATGACCGGACCGCCGGGGATGCCGCTCCGGGCGGGGGCGTCGGTGGTGGACCTGACCGGCGCGCTGTTCAGCGTCATCGGCATCCTGGCGGCGCTGCTCAAGCGCGGACGCGACGGCCAGGGGAACGACCTGCGCGTGGGGCTGTTCGAGACCGCGGTCTTCCTGGTGTCCCAACACATTGCCAAGGCGGGCATTTCCGGCGAGGTGCCGGCGCCCATGACCGAGCGCGGCGTGGGCCAGGACCTGGGTTGGGGCATCTACCGGGTCTTCGAGACGCGGGACCGGCGCCACGTGTTCATCGGCGTCACCAGCGACGTGCAATGGGAAGCATACTGCCGTGAGTTCGCTCTCGACGACCTCTGGGCGGAGGAGGCGTTGCGCGACAACGCCGGCCGGCGGGCGGAGTTCAGGAGGCTGACGCGCCGCACCGAGGAGATGGTGTGCACGCTCGAGTTCAGCGACATCGTCGCCCGGCTGGAATCGGCCAACATTCCCCACGCTCCCATCAACACGCCCATGGACCTGTTCGATCATCCACACCTCAAGGAACGCGAGCATTGGACCGCCGTGACCGCGCCCGACGGGACCTCGTCCCCCTTGCCCGCGCTACCGGTGGACTTCCGGGAAGCGGAACTGCCGCGCCGCACGGATCCGCCCCTGTTGGGGGAGCATACGGTTTCCTTGTTGCGGGAATTGGGTTATTCGGATCAGGAGATTTCCGACATCACGCGTGCCGATGGTGGATGAATCGGTACGAGAAGCGCACGCACGCCCCGAATTGGCATACCCGCGGAAGCGGGAATCCAGGAGGGGCAGGGCGGGAAACATGTAAATGTAACGGTAGCGCCCCCACCGGGGACGTAGAGCCTTGAATTCGGGGAGAACGGATGAATTCGGACCAGCAGGTGGATTTGGCACAGGTGGATGCGGCCATCGACGCGTGGAAGGCCGTGACGGAGGAGATGACCGGAAAGATCGTCGAGGAACGGCAACCTTGGGTCAGCTCCGTCACCGAGGACGCCATCAAGCACTTCGCCTACGGCACGGACGACGACAATCCCCTGTGGACCGACCCCGACTACGCCGCCAAGGTGGGGCAAGGGAGGACACAGGCGCCCCCGGCGTTCGTGATCGTGAACCGCTACCCGATCCTGCACGGCGCGCCCATGAAGGCGCCGCTGGCGTCCCTCATCGGCGGCGTGGAGGTGGAGTGGTTCGGCCGCGTGCTCGCCGGCGACACGCTGAGTTCCGAACCGCGCCAGAAGGAGTTCTACGAGAAGCGCAACAAGGACGGGCGGCGGCTGAACTTCGTCATCTCCGGGATCGACTACCGCAATCAGGAAAACGCCTTGGTGGCGCAGGCTACCGGCACCATGATCATGGCCACCCAGATAGGCCTCCAGACCATGATGGAGCACGAGGTGCCGCACTACGACGAGGGCGCGCTGGAGCGGCTTGAGACCACCTGGCGGCGCGAATACCGCCGCGGCGCGGACACGCTCCATTACGAAGACGTGGCGGCCGGCGGCAAGATCCCTTCCATCGTGCGCGGCCCCCTCACCATCGGCGACATGGTGGCGTGGAACGCGGCCATCGGCCCGTCGTACAAGGCCGGGCGCTGGGGCTACCTGGACCTCAGCAAGGCCATGCACACCGCCATGTTCAATCCGGTGACGGGCTTCCCGGTGAAGTACTCGCAGCAGCACGAGGACGGCAACATGGCCGCCGGCCGCGGCATGCCCGCGCCGTTCGACAACGGCGTGATGCGCTTCGCCTGGGTGGCGCCCCTGGTGACCAACTGGATGGGCGACGACGGTTTCCTGAAACGGCTGAAGGTCCAGGTGGCCCGCCCCGGCCTCTACGGCGACCTGACCACGTATTCGGCCCGTGTGACCGCGAAGGACGACGCCACCAAGACGGTGACCCTGGAGATCACCGGGACCCGGCAGGACGGCATGGTGAACACGCGCGGCGAAGCCGAGGTGGTGCTGACCGGCCGTGCCTAGCGCGCTCGTTGCCTGGAAGCCGGGTGAAGTCGAAAGCGCCGATCTGAAATTGCAATACCGCATTCGAAAGGAGAGCTGCCTTGGACAGTTATGAGAATGGGCTTCCCGCCCGCTGGGACGTCGAAACGGATGTGATCGTGGTGGGCTTCGGCTTCGCCGGAGGCGTGGCCGCCGTGGCCGCGGCCGATACCGGCGCCGAGGTGACCATCGTGGAGAAGATGCCCAACCCCGGCGGCATCTCGATCCTCGCGGGCGGCGGCATCGCCACCGCCTTGGACGAGAACCAGGCGTTCGAGTATCTCCAGCATACCAACGCCGGGCGCACCCCGGACGACGTGCTGCGCGCGCTCGCCAAGGGCATGACCGAGATGAAGGAGTTCGTCAAGGACCTGGTGAAGGAGACGCCCTTCGAGCTGGAAGAGCAGCGCAACGGCGGCACCTACCCGTTCCCGGGCGGCGCCGGGCTGGACGGCTTCAAGATCGCGCCCATGGAAGGCTACGAGGGTTTCCAGTACGCCAAGGGCCTGCGCGGCGGCGCGCGCCTGTTCAAGGTGCTGCTGGACAACGTCGAGGCGCGCCGGAACATCTCCGTGCGGCTCGCGACCCCGGCCCAGCGCCTGATCCGCCATCCGGAGCAGGGCATCGTCGGGCTGCTGGCGGAGCACGAGGGCGAGGAGATCGCCATCAAGGCGCGCAAGGGCGTGATCCTGGCGTGCGGCGGCTTCGAGAACAACGAGGAGATGAAGCGCAACTACTTCGAGGCCATGCCCGTGTACACGCTCTTCACCGGCAACACGGGCGACGGCATCAAGATGGCCCAGGACGTGGGCGCGTCGATGTGGCACATGTGGCACTTCCACGGCAGCTACGGCTTCAAGTACCCCGAGTTCCCGCTGGCCTTCCGCCACTGCTTCCGCGGTCCGCGCAAGGACGACTGGGTCATGCCCTGGATCGCGGTGGACAAGTACGGCCGCCGCTTCATGAACGAGTATCCGCCGGCGGTGCAGGACACCGGCCATAGGGCGCTGGAGTTCTACGACGCCGACAAGCAGGAGTTCCCGCGCATTCCCGCCTACCTTGTGTTCGATGAAAAGGGTCGCAAGCTCGGCCCGGTGGGACAGCCCACGGTGCACGACGAGCACGTCTCCTACGACTGGAGCGAAGACAACCTCGCCGAAGTGGAGCGCGGCTGGATCAAGAAGGCGGATGACCTCGATTCCATCGCCGCGATGATTCCCGCCACCGACGCGGCCACGCTCAAGGCCACGGTGGCGCAATGGAACGAGGTGTGCACGAGCGGCGGCGAGGACCGTTATCACCGCGTCCCCGGAACGCGCCTGACCATCGACACAGCGCCGTTCTACCTCATGGAGGTGTGGCCCATCGTCTCCAACACCCAGGGCGGCCCGGTGCACGACGCCGAGCAACACGTGATGGACACGCGCGACGAGCCCATTTCCCGGCTCTTCTCGGCGGGCGAGTGCGGCTCGTCCTTCGGCCACCTCTACCTGGAAGCGGGCAACATCACGGAGTGCTTCGTCACCGGCCGCATCGCCGGCCGCAACGCGGCGGCACTGGAAGACTGGTGAGCCTGTCTTCGTACGGAGGATTTGCGGCACCGCCCCGAAACGCCATTCCCGTGGAAGCGGGAATCCAGGGGTAGGGCCGGGCACACGGGAATGGTTCGGGGTGGTTTGCAACTGAAGAAAAAAGGCCGTTGACCCATGTTTGACTACTTCGGCTCCCTGTTCGCCGGCCTCGGGGCCGTGCTGCCCTTCACGGCGGCGGGGCAGGACCCCTTCATCTTCATGATGATCGGGATCGCCATCGGCTTCGCGGTGGGGATCCTGCCGGGGCTGGGCGGGGCCACGACGCTGGCCCTGATGCTGCCGTTCATCTACAAGATGGACCCCACCACGGCATTCGCGTTCCTTCTAGGGAGCCACGCGGTGACCGCCACCACCGGCGATATCACGTCGGTTCTTTTCGGAGTGCCGGGCGAGGGCATCACCGCGGCCACCATCGTCGACGGCCACGCCATGGCCAAGAACGGGGAGGCGGGCCGCGCCCTGGGCGCGGCCCTCATGAGCTCCTTGGTAGGCGCTATTTTCGGTGCGTTCGCGCTCGCGCTGGCCATTCCCATCGTCCAGCCCCTGGTGTTGTCAATCGGCGCGCCCGAGTTTCTGATGCTTAGCCTCCTCGGCATCACCTTCCTCGCCTCCCTGAGCGGCGGCAATATTGCCAAGGGCCTTACCGCCGGCGGTTTCGGCCTGGTGCTGGCCATGGTGGGGCTCGACGCCATCACGAGTGTGTCGCGCTACACCCTGGAACCCATCCTCGGAAGTGAAAACGTCCTGTTCCTATGGGACGGCCTCTCCCTGGTGGCCGTGACCGTGGGGCTCTTCGCCATCCCGGAGATCATCGAGCTGGGGACTCAGGGAAGCAGCATCGCCCGGGACACGCCGGGCGCGCTGGGCGGAGTGATGCAGGGCGTTCGCGACACCTTCCGGCAGTGGAAGCTGGTGCTCCGCTGCAGCGCCATCGGCACCTACATCGGGCTGATACCGGGTCTGGGCGGCGGCCCCGCCCAGTGGGTGGCCTACGCCCACGCGGTCCAGAGCGGCTCCTCGGAGCAGACCCCTTTCGGTCAGGGAGCGGTGGAAGGAGTGTTGGGGCCCGGCGCCGCCAACAACTCGAAGGAAGGCGGGTCGCTGGTTCCCACCATCGCCTTCGGCGTACCGGGAAGCGTGGGCATGGCCATCCTGCTGGGGGCGTTCATCATCCAGGGCATCGTGCCCGGACCGGATTTGCTGAATCCGCAGAAACACCTCACCCTGACCTTCTCCTTTGTCTGGATCATCGTGCTTTCCAACATCGTTACGGTGGCGGTCTGCTTTCTCTTCCTCAAGCAGCTGGCCAGGATCACCTTCGTCAAGGGCACCCTCCTCATCCCGTTCCTGCTGTTGCTCATCTTCCTGGGCGGCTTCGCGGTCAAGAACAGCTTCGGCGACATGATCGTGGTGCTTCTGTTCGGCGCGTTGGGCTGGCTGATGATGCGCAATGACTGGCAACGTCCTCCGTTGCTGCTGGGGCTCGTGCTGGGGGGCATCGCCGACAACAACCTGTTCCTCACCTCCAAGATCTACGGCATGAGCTGGGTGACACGGCCCGGGGTGATCGTCATCGGGCTCTTGATCGCCGGAGCGCTGCTCTACCCGCTGTGGCAGGGGTACAGGCAGCGCCGGCGGGTGGAAGCGGAAAGGGGAGGAACGCTCGTCGAGGGTTACGAGGGCGCCGGTCCGGAGGAAGCGGGAGAGGCGTCCAAGTCGGAGCGGACTCTCTTCGCCGGTTTCTTCGTCGCCCTGTTCGTCTACGTGGTGTATGAGGCCCTCTACGGCTTCGGCGCCATCGAAACGCAGGCCGCGCTGTTCCCCCTGGCCGTGGGCATCCCAAGCCTGGCACTGGCGACCGTGGCGCTGATACAGGAGTTTCGCGTGCCGGCGCGCGCGGTGGCAGCGGAGACCGCCGCGGCGGCGGCCGAGCGCGCCACACTGCGCCGTCGGACCCTGGCCATTGCGGGCTGGACGGTGGGCTTCTTCCTCATGATCTGGTTTCTCGGGTTCATCACCGCATCGGCGGTGGCGACCCTCGCCTACCTCAAGCTGGGGACGGGCGAGAAGTGGGGCATCAGTGTCGCGCTGGCCGCGGTGGCGTGGGTCTTCTTCTTCGGCCTGTTCGACTACGGGCTTCACCTGCCGTTCCCGCCGGGAGAACTGTTCGTCTGGCTCGGAATCGCCTGAGCGTCTCGCTCAACAGGATTGGAACATGAGTGCAACGTGGGATCAGGAGACGGACGTTGTCGTGGTGGGCTACGGTTATTCCGGCGGCGTGGCGGCCATCGTGGCGCATGATCGCGGTGCCCGCGTGCAGCTTCTGGAGAAGATGGAGCATCCGGGCGGCAATTCCATCCTGTCCGGAGGCTTCTTCAGGATCACGGACGACGTCGACAAGGCGTTCGCCTACCTGAAGCGCATGTGCCTCAACACCGTGCCGGATCCGGTGATCTACGCGTTCGCCAGGGAGCTGCGCACGCTCTCCGGCTTCATGAAGGAGCTCACCGACGACACCGCCATCGAGGTGCAGGAGCGGCACGGCACCGGCGGCACGTACCGCTTCGACGGTGGACCGCCGGGCGACGCCATCGGGCTACTGGCGGTCAAGAGCGAGGAGGCCCAGTGCTATCCCTGGCTCCAGGTCCACGGCACCGGGTGGATCGCTTTCAAGGTAGTGGACGACAACGTGAACAAGCGGGACATCGCCGTTTCCCTGTCCACGCCGGTGCGGGAGCTTGTCTCGGACGAGCAGGGCAGGGTGACCGGAGTCGTCGCGGAGCGCGAAGGCGAGCGCGTGCGCATCCGGGCGCGCAACGGCGTCGTGCTGGCCGCGGGCGGATTCGAACACAACGAGCAACTCCGGCTCCAGTATCTCCAGGCGCAGCCCTTCTATCCCATCTGCGCCCTGGGTAACACCGGCGACGGCCTCCTCATGGGGCAGAAGGCCGGCGCCGGGCTTTGGCACATGTGGCACGTCCACGGCGGCTACGGCTTCAAGACGCCGGAGTACCCCATCGCTTTCCGCCACCGTATCCAGGGGCGTCACGGCGCCAACCACCTGCCCAAGCCCGGCGAGGAGTTCTCGCTCAAGAGCGGCGACGAGGGGCCCAAGATGATGCCCTGGATCGTCGTCGACAAGTTCGGCAAGCGCTACATGGACGAGTACCCGCCGGCGCCCCAGGACAGCCCCTGGCGCGACATGAGCCTGTACGACGTGCACGTCAAGGACTTCCCGCGCATCCCGTCGTACATGATCTTCGACGAGAACGGGCGCATTACCGGACCCATGTTCACGCCCATCAGCGACCACCGGTCGCGGCGCTACGAATGGAGCGAGGACAACTCCGTGGAGTTGGCCAAGGGCTGGATCAAGCAGGCGCCCACCGTCGAGGAGCTGGCGCGGACCATCGGTGTTCCCGAGGACAATCTGCCGGCCACGGTGGCACGCTGGAACGAAATCTGCGACCGCGAGGAAGACACGGATTTCCGGCGCTTCGCCGGCAGTCTCTTCCCCATCTTCAAGCCGCCCTTCTATGCGGTGGAGGTGTGGCCCATCATCACCAACACCCAGGGCGCGCTGGCCCACGACAAGGACCAGCGCGTGCTGGATGCCCACGACAACCCCATCCGGGGCCTCTACTGCGCCGGCGAGATGGGCGGCGTGTTCGGGCACCTGTACCTCAACTCGGGCAACAACTCGGAGGCGTTTATCACCGGCATGGTGGCGGGGCGGAACGTCGCGGGGGAGCGGTGACGTCACACGCCGTGTCAAGGTTCTACTCCCAAAGGAAACGGCACGGTCGCCCCATGCCGTCATTCCCGACGGAGGGGCAGGAATGCGTTGAAGCCTGCCCGAAGATGACATGAGCGTTCTGGTGACCGGCGGAACGGGCTTCGTAGGGATTCATATCGTCGCCCAGTTGGCGTCGCTGGGCGAGAGTGTGGTGGCGCTGTCGGCCGAAGGCGAATTGGACGAAGCGGCGCGAGCCTTGCTTGGCCAAGCGGCGGCGAAAGTGACCTGCGTGAAGGCCGATGTCCTGGACTTGGCCGCCATGTGTGAGGCCTTGAAGAATCATGCCGTGGACCGGGTCATCCACGGTGCCGCTGTGACCGCCATTGGCGATCTCGAGCCCGAGGCGGCCCGGTCGGCCGCACTGGTGAACGTCGGCGGCACCGCCACCGTGCTCGAAGCCGCTCGACTCAATGGGGTGAGGCGTTTCGTCCACCTGAGCTCGGCGAGCGTGTACGGCGCCACGGAGCCGTCCGCACCACTGGAAGAGGACGCCCCGTTGGCGCCAACCGGAATTTACGGCATCACCAAAAGGGCCGCCGAAGAGATCGTGCGCCGCTGCTTCGTTTTGTTCAGCATCAATGGTGTCATACTGCGCCTCTCGGCTCCCTATGGCCCGCTGGAACGTCCCAACCCCTTGCGCACCGTCATGTCGCCGGTGTTCGACTGGTGCCGGGCCGCGCTCGACGGGGAGGAGGTGGAACTCGCGGACGATCTGGAGCGGGATCTCACCTATGTCGCGGATGCCGCGCGCTGCGTCGTGTTGGCATTGCGCAAACAACACTTGAGTTATCCGGTGTACAACGCCAGTTGTGGTGAAAATATTCGCTTCTCCGACGTTCTGGCGGCCTTGGCGCGAGTGCGGCCTGGATTCCGCTTCCACCGGAAGGAAGGCGGATCGCTGTCGCCGTTCTTTCGCGCCAGCCTGCGCGGCCCCTTGTCCATGAAACGGGCACGGGAGGAACTCGGTTTCGAGCCGCGATACGACATCGAGCGAGGGCTCGGCCGGTACCTGGAATGGCTGGAGCACCACCGGCTCTAGCCGCTGGAGGGAGAGTATGCCGAAGCTGATCGACCTGAGCCTGCCGCTGACCACCAACGTGACCGTGGTCCCGGGCCATCCGACCTTGTCGTTTCACCCGATCCACACGCACGAGACCCACGGGCGCTCCAACACCGAGATGCACGCGAGCATCCACACAGGCACCCACTGCGACCCGCCGTATCACTTCGTGCCCGGCGGCAAGACCATCGACCAGATGCCGCTGGAGCGCTTCATGGGGCCCGCGGTCAAGATCGATCTGCGCCGAAGGGCCAGACCCAGGACCGGCCTCACCATCGACGACGTCCGCACCTCGCCGGGCTTCCGAGAGAGGGATCTCAAGGGGAGGATCGTGGTGTTCCACACCGGCTGGAACCGCAAGATGTTCGGCAACCCCAACTACTACTTCGACAATCCCTTCATCACCCCGGAGCTGGCACGCTGGCTGGTATCGAAGCGCATCAAGGCGCTGGCCCTGGACTCGCCCCAGGACCAGGTGCAGGGAAAAGGGGAGCCCCGGCCGGGCGATTTCCCGGTGCACCGGACCTTCCTCGGCAAGGGTATCCCGTTCATCGAGCACTTGGCCAACCTGCACAAGGTCCCGAAGCGCACCTTTACGCTGATCGCGTTCCCGATCAAGATCGAGGGCGGCGACGGCGCGCCGTGCCGCGCCGTCGCCGTGGTTTAGAACCCGAACGCAAAACGCCCCTTTCCGCTTCAGCGAAAAGGGGCGTTTTGCGGCGTCAGCCGCAAGCGGATGCGAAGACCTTCACTTGGGCAACATCCACTTGAGGCGCTCCTTGGTCTCCGGAGACATGGACAGGATCGTCTCCGTGTGCTTCTCGGCATCTTCGCCGGACACGTACACCACGTTCAGCTTGGACTTCTTGGCGTCGGCCAGGAAGGCCGGATCCTCGAGGGTCGCGGCATAGGCCTTGCGCCAGGCCGCCACCCGGGCCTTGGGGGTGCCCGGCGGCAGCGTTACCGGCCGCTGGAAGTTGTATTGCACCGCCCAGGCATTGAGCATGGCCACGTTGTCCTTGCCCTGGACTAGGTCCGTCACCCGCGGCAGGTCCTTCACTTCCTTGTCCGGCGGATTCCCATGGACCAGGATGGGGACCAGCTTGTCGTCGCCCTTGGCGTCGAGCATGGAACGCGCCGTCACCCGCATGGACTCGAACGCCATGCAGACCCCGCCCAGCTCCCTCGCCTGCAAGGCCAGCCTCACGATCGCCGTACCCTTGTAACCGGGAACGATGTCGAAGAGCTTCTTGCCGGAGGCGATGTTGAGGATCGTGGGAAGGGTGGTGCCGGTGCCGCCGGACGACCCCACCTTGAGGGGCTTCCCCGACTTGACCAGATCGTCCCAGCTCTTGAGGCCGGTGAATCCCATCACCGCGCAGCTCGGCCAGCCGGTCACGGGCGCGCCCACCCAGCCGAACTTCCGTGCCTTGAAGTTGACACGCCGGGAGCCCAGCGCCTCGTGCAGCAGGAACACGTTGTTCCAGACGCCCACTGTCAGCCCGTCGGGCTTGACCTTGTTGTAGAGGTAGTTGGCGACGATGAGGCCGCCGGCGCCGGTCAGGTTCTGCACCACCGGCGTCGGGTTTCCGGGAAAATGCTTGCTGATGTGGCGCGCGGCGGTGCGTGTGTAGGTGTCGTATCCGCCACCCGGCGAGGCTCCGACGATGAAGCGGAGGGTCTTGCCCTTGAAGAAGTCCTCGACGCTCCAGGCGGTGCCCGAGAAGCCCGCGACGAACGCCAAGGCAAAGCTCAGGCCGACTATTCCGACAACGGCTCGCTTCATTTCCAGACTCCCTTCGGTTTCGTCAAATCCCTTACTTGGGCAGCATCCACTTGAGCCGTTCCTTGGTCTCTGCCGACATGTTCAGCATGATCTCCACGTATTTGTCGATCTGTTCTCCGGACACGTACTCGACGTTCAGGCGCGACTTCTTCGCGTCCGCCAGGAAAGCCGGATCCTTGAGAGTCGCGGCATAGGCCTTGCGCCAGGCCGCGACGCGCTCCTTGGGGGTACCCGGAGGGAGCGTTAGCGGCCGCTGGAAGTTGTACTGCAACGCCCAGGCGTTCAGCATCGCCACGTTGTTCTTGCCCTTGACGAGATCCTGCACGCGCGGGATGTTCTGGACTTCGGGATCCGGCGGATTTCCATGGACCAGAATCGGAATCAGCTTGTCGCCGCCCTTGGCGTCGAGCATCGACCGGGCGGTCACCCGCATGGACTCGAACGACATGCAAACCCCGCCCAGCTCTCTCGCCTGCATGGCCAGCCGCACCGGTGCGGTGCCTCGGTACCCGGGAATGATTTCGAACAGCTCCTTGCCGGTGGCGATGTTCAGGATCGTCGGCAGAGTGGTGCCGGTGCCGCCGGCCGATCCCACCTTGAGGGGCTTGCCGTACTTCACCAAGTCGTCCCAGCTCTTGAGGCCGGTGAATGCCATCACCGCGCAGCTCGGCCAGCCGGTGACGGGGGCGCCGATCCAACCGAACTTCCGCGCCTTGAAGTGCACGCGTCTGCTGCCGAGCGCCTCATGCACCACGAACTGGTTGTTCCACACGCCCACGGTCAGGCCGTCGGGCTTGCTCTTGTTGTAGATGTAGTTGCCGGCGATGAGGCCCCCGGCACCGGTGAGGTTCTGGACCACCGGGTTGGGCTTTCCCGGAAAGTGCTTGGTGATGTGGCGGGCGGTGGTCCGGGTGTAGGTATCGTAGCCGCCGCCGGGGGCGTGCCCCACGATGAACCGGATGGTCTTGCCCTTGTAGAAATCCGCTACGCTCCACGCCGGTCCCGACGTAAACGCCAACGCGATACCTGTAGTCAATACGGCAGCGAGTCTCCGTACCATGGTAGGTCCTCCAGTGTTGATGGACTTGACTGATGCTTGAAGCCACACACAATGCAAGACGGCATGAGGATTGTCAAGAACGACCGCGGACTGGGGGGACAGGGCTGTTGCCTATTCAAAGCTCATGTTGTAGGTGCAAGTGGCCTGTCGCATGCAGGCGGAAAGGGACGAACGATGCTGAGCCAGGAAGCCATCGCGCGCACCGTCACCGCGTTGTGGAAGAGCAATCAGTACGACCTGCCCGAGGATTTCAAGTCTTTTCTGCAGGAGCAGCACGACAAGGAGACCAGCGAGTTCGGAAAGGCGCACCTCAAGGCGAACCTGGACGCGGTGGCCACCGCCTCGGCACGAAACATGCCGTTTTGCGCGGACACGGGCCTGCTGACCTACTACGTCGGCCTGGGTACGGACATGATCGGCGAGATCGAAGGCGGCTACCAGGCTCTGGAGCGGACGCTTCGCGAGGTGAGCGCCGGGGTGACATCGGAAATTCCGCTGCGGCCCAACGCGGTCCACCCCATCACGCGCCACAACCCCAATACCAACCAGGGTCCCGGCTGCCCGGACATCAAGGTGCGCGTGGTGCCCGACGCCGACTACCTGGAGATCACCAACGTGGCCGTGGGCGGCGGCCCCGAGCTGGTGGGCAGCAAGTTCACGGTGCTGCCGCCCACGGCGGGCGAAAAGGGCGTGCGCAAGTTCGTGGTGGAGTCCACCATCAACCTCGTGCGCCTGGGCGCAACCTGCTCGCCCAACCTCGTGGGCGTGGGACTCGGCGGCACCTTCGAGACCTGCACGCGCATGGCCAAGGAGGCCGCGATCCTGCGCCCCGTGGGGGACCGCAACCCCGACCCCGAGCTGGCGCGACTGGAAAACCAGCTCATGGACGACGTCCTGAGGCTCAAGCTGGGCCCCATGGGCATGGGCGGCGCCACCTCGGCCTTCGACGTGCACCTGGAGATGGCCTACTGCCACATGGCGACGCTGCCCGTGGCGGTCTACCTCCAGTGCGCCGCCATGCGCCGCACCACCGTCCGCATGTACGCCGACGGCCGGGTCGAGAGCCGGCCCCTGTCGAGCTGGATGGAGCGGCAGTGATGCGCGGAATCGTCATGCCCGTGCGACAGGCCGAATGACAATTCCGTGACGCAGGAACCCTTCGAATCGTCATTCCCGCGGAAGCGGAAATCCAGGGGTGGGGAGGGGCAAATGGGCGTGGTCCCCGCGTCACCCCGCCTGGATTCCCGCTTCCGCGGGAATGACGTTCTGTGACGTGGTTGGTACTACAGGAGACACCATGAAGACTGTCCACCTGACGAGTCCTGTGAGCGAAGAAGCCCTGCGCGACCTGGACGCGGGCGACTCGGTCACCATCAGCGGACGGGTGTTCACCTGCAGGTCGCTGACCTACGACCGCCTGATCGATCCCGAGGGAGGGGAGACGGTCCGCAAGCGCCTGAAGGAACTCGGCGCCGAGACCGTGTTCCACAGCGGCCCCTTGGTGAAGGAAGGACCGGACCGCGCCGAGATGGTCGCCCTGGTGCCCATGCCGAGCTGGCTCGCGGGACGGGAGAAGATCGAGAAGGCCGTCGGTCTGCTGGACCTCAAGCTGATCATCGGCAAGGGCATGCTCGAAGGCCTGGAAGCGTTCTGCAAGCAGGCCGGCTGCGTGCACCTGGTGTGCGCTGGCAACTACAACGAGTACGCCGCGCGGGTCACACGTGTCATCGATTGCGCCTGGCCCGAGCTGGGCCGGCCCGAGGCCATGTGGATCATGGAGGTGGACGGTCTGGGGCCCCTCATCGTCGACGCGGACACCAAGGGCAGGAGCCTGTATCAGGACATCGACGAGGGCTTCAAGTCGGACGCGGCGGCGTTGCTGGAAGAACTCGACATCAAGCTGGACTAGCGTGCAGTCTGACTCGTCTCCACGCCAATTCGCACATTAGAACCCTGGAGCGGCCTTCTTTCGCTCCAACCCCTCCCACGTATCGATGACCTCCTCGTGGGACGCCACCAGGCCGAACTGGCGGCGGGTGTTCTCGAGCGTGCCCTCGTGGAGCACCGGGTTGGATGTGGCCATGCAGTCGTGCACCATGGTGACGTAGTAGTCCAGCATGAAGGCGTCGCGCATGGTGCTTTCCACGCACACGTTGGTGGCCACGCCGGTCAGCAGCACGCTCTCGATGCCCTTGGCCTTGAGGATGGTGTCGAGGTCGGTGTTGATGAAGGCGCTGTAGCGGTGCTTGATCACCACGCGCTCGTCCGCCCGGGGCTCGATGCCGTCGAAGAAATCGGCGCCCCAGGAGCCCTCGCGGCAGGTCTCCTTGTCCGCGCCCTCGGGCTTGCGGTAGATCCAGGGGTCGGTGTCGGTCCACTCGCTGTGGAGGGTCTGGATGTAGATGATGGGCAGGTTCACCTCCCGCGCCTCCTCGATGAGCTTGTAGAGGTTGGGCATCATCTCGAGACCGGACGCGATGTCCACGCCGCGCTTGGCGCAGGCGCCCTCGGGGCTGCAAAAATCGTTCTGGACGTCCACCACGATGAGCCCCGCCAGGGACGGATCGCAACGCTCCGTGAGACTCCGTAATATGCTCATGCCGGTCTCCTTCCGCTGGGCGACCGCGGGTCGCCCCTACACGTGGCTTCAATCGGCCATCATTTCTGACCGCGGGTCGCCCCTACCCGTGGCCTCAGTCGGCCATCATCTCTTTCTGCATCGGGGTGAGAGCGTTGGAACAGCCCACCATGCTGTTGCGCGTCGCCAGCCCGGCCAGTTGCTCCTCGCTCCAGCCCTCGGTCCCCTCCGGACGCCGGGGCACCACCAGGTAGCGGGTCTCCGCGGTGCTGTCCACGACGCGCACCTCCGTGGACTCCGGCAGCTCCAACCCCATCTCTTTCAGGACCCGGCGCGGGTCCACCACCACGCGGGTACGGTAGTTGGTGCTCTTGTACCAGTCGGGCGGCTGGCCCAGCAGTTGCCGCGGGTAGCACGAGCACAGCGTGCACACGACCACATGATGCACGTCGTCGGTGTTCTCCACGGCGATAAGCTGGTTGGCCGTGGACATGTCGACGCCCAATTCCTCGGCCGCGGCGATGCCGTCCTCGAACAGGCGCTTCTTGTACTCGGGGTCCATCCAGGCCCGGGCCACCACTTTCGATCCCTGATGCGGAGACACGCCTTCGTTCTCGTCGATCTTGCGTCGCACCTCGTCGGTGCTGATGATGCCCTTCTCACGCAGAAGGTTGCCGAGGGCGAGCATCTGCTTCTCGAAGAGAGTGTGCTCGTGCTCCGTGGTGTCGATGGGGTTGTTGGAATGGAGCTGCTCGAACACGTCGTCGTGGCTGTGGTCGTGCCCGTGCTTGACCCGGCGCGCCTCGTCGGTGTCCAGGACGCCCTTCTCCTTCAACAGGTCCGCGGTAGCGCGGGCGCGCCGCTCGAAATAGCTCGGCTCGCCGCTGGGGGCCGGCTCCACGTTCACATCCTGTCTTTCCTTGGCCATGAGGTCCTCCCGTGAATTATTCCGGAACCGTTCAGCGCGGCTCCAGCCACTGCTCGAAGATGTCCGCGTAGATCTTGTTGACACCGTTGGGTGCGGGCCGGTCGTCCCACACGTGGGCGAGTTCGAACTCGATGGAGTAGAGGTTGGCCATGGGCAGGCCGTCCTTGCCGAAGGAGAGCAGCTCGGGGTCCTTGAAGCTGCCTCGGATGTCCGCCACCACGCCGTCCTTGCCCCGGAGATACTGGGGCGAGCGGATGTGATGTCCCAGCGTCAGCGTTTCCTTCACCCGGACGCGATCACCTTGCTTGTAACGAAAGCTCATGGGCGCAAGTCTCAACGTTTGCACGGCCGTTGTCAACTTGTGCCCCGAGACTTGGTGGTCAGTTCTTGGCCGTCCCCCTGGCGAACCAATTGAGCCAGATCCCGCTCAACACCCAGGAATAGCCCCACGTTCCAAGAATGATCAGGACGAACGCGACGGCGATGTCGGAAGTGCTTCCGTTGAGCGAGAAAGCCGGCACATAGCCGAAGAGGAAGGGCGCCAGATAGAGGAACTTGGCGAACTTGAACGCGCTGAAGGCGGTCTTCCACATGTCGGCCTGGGCGATGGTGGCGCCGGTGAAGGCGGCGATGCAGACCGGCGGCGTGATGTTGGAGTCCTGGGACAGCCAGTAGACGATCATGTGTGCGGCGATGGGGTTGACGCCCAGCTCCGTCAGAGGCGGCACGGCCACCACGGCGGTGATCAGGTAGGCAGCGGTGACCGGCACTCCCATGCCGAGGATCAGGGACGCCAGGGCGATGAGCAGGATCGTCAGCCAGAGCCTGCCGTCCGCCAACTCGATCACGATGTCGGCGAAGGTGAGCACCAGGCCGCTGTACGTCAGTACGCCGATAATGATGCCGATGACGCCCAGGGTGGCGCCGATCTTGAGGCTGTTCTCGGCCCCCGCGCGCGACGCCTCCAGAAAGCGCCACGCCCCGATCCTCGTGTCCTTGCGCACCCAGCTCACGGCGATGCAGGTCAGCATCCCCAGTATCGCCGAGTAGGCGGGCGAGTACCCCATCAGCATCAGAATGGTGATGACCGCGAGCGGCAGCACGTAGTACCAGCCGCGCCGAAAGATCTCTCCGGCGCTGGTCTCCGCTCTGTCGCCGCGGATGTCGTGCTGCTTGGCCTCGTAGTGGACCATGACGTAGACGCTGAAGAAGTACATCAGGGCCGGGAAGATGGCCACGAGCATGATGGTGGAGTAGGGCACGCCGGTGAGCTCCGACATGATGAAGCCGCCGGCGCCCATGATGGGGGGCATGAACATGCCGCCGATGGAAGCGGCGGGCTCGATCGCGCCGGCCACGTGCGGCTTGAAGCCGGCCTTCTTCATCATGGGGATGGTGAAGTTGCCGGTGGATACGGTATTGGCGATGGCGCTGCCGGAGATGGAGCCGAACAGGCCGCTGGCGATGACCGCGACCTTGGCCGGGCCGCCGATCCGGTGGCCCACCGCCGCGAGCGGGAAGTCGACGAAAAACCGCTGCGCTCCGCTTGCTTCAAGGAACGCGCCGAAGATGACGAACAGGATCACGTAGGTGGCCAGAACGTTGGCCATGATCCCGAAGACCCCGTCGCTCTTGTAGAAGATGCTGGTGCAGAGGGCCGGAAAGGTGTCTCCCGCGTGGGAGACGAGGTCCGGCATGAGATTGCCGTAGACCCCGTAGAGCAGCATGACCGCGCCGAGGACGACGAAGACGTTGCCCACCACCCGGCGCGCCAGCTCGACGCCGATCAGTACGCCCGCCACCGCGATCCACTGATCCAGGACGGTTTCGGCGCCGACCCGGTAATTGATGGCCTCGAAGTTCCACATCCAGTAGCCGATGCACACCACCGACACGGCCATCAGGAGGTAGTCGACGATCCTCCCCGCCAAGCTCCGGGAGCGGTAGAGGAGGAACACGAGCACATAGGTGATGATGACGTAGATGCCGCGGTGGTACTGGGTGGCCGCGGGAACGAGCACCGCGGAGTAGGAGTAGAAGATCACCAGGACGAGCGAGAGGATGTCGAACAGCCATCGCTCCGCGGTGTTCAGTTGCTTGAACATGCGCCTCGTGTCCGTTCATCGCGGGCGGCGGAGCCATTCACTTCGCCGCCCGCGTGTTTGTTTCCGTTCGAATAGCGAAACCAGGGCCGGCGCCCGCTTACATCACGCCTTTTTCCTTCCAGAAGCGCTCTGCTCCGGGATGCAGCGGGGTGACGATGCCCTTGGTGCCGTCCTTGACGTTCATTTCCTTGAACGTCTTCTTCTGGTTGCGCATGTAGGCCAGACCTTCGTCGGTGTAGATCTTGGAGAGCAGATCGTAGACGATGTCCGCGGACACCTTGGAGTTGGCGACCCAGAGCGTCGAGTCCTGGAACGAGGGGGCCGTCTTGTCGACGCCGCGGTAGGTGCCGGCGGGCACCGCCAGCTTGGCGAAGTAGGGGTACTTCTCGAAGAAGCCGCTCTCCTCGGCGTCCTTGGCGAGATCGACCAGTTCGATGTCGTTGGTCTGCGCGGCCATGATCACGGCGCCGCTGGGAAACGCGGTAAACAGCCAGAAGGCATCGAGCTGGTTGTTGCCGAAGGCGGCGGCCGCGTCGTTGTAGCCCATGGCGTTGCGCTTGATCTTGTCCCAGACGCCCATGTGGGTGAAGAACAGCTCGCAGTTGGCAAAGGCGCCCGAGCCCGCGTTGCCCACGCCGACCCGCTTGCCCACCAGGTCCTTGACGCTGCGGATGCCCGACCCCTTGCGCACCACCAGTTGCGCCGGTGCGCCGTACAGGTACGAGACCGCGAGCACGTCCCTGTACTTGCGCGTGTCGTTCTTCATTCGGCCGTTGTGTCCAAGATACACGTGGCCCGAGTAGACCACGCCGAACTGCATCCGGCCCGCGTTGACCTTGCGCAGGTTCTCCACCGAGCCGGCCGAGGACTGGGCCCTGACCCGGTAGTCCTTGGACTTCTTCACCGGGCCGTAGGTCTGAATGGAGTTGGCCACGACCTGGAAGGTGCCCCCGGCCGGTCCGCCTCCGAACACGATGCGGTCGGCGGCTGAAACGGTCGAGGTAAGGGTGAACGCACAGGCCGCCAACGCGGCCCCTGCAACGACAATGGTCCTACGGCTCAGGTTCATGGATCATCTCCTTCCTGGGTTCCTGACTCTTCCCGAATCGTACGTGCTTCACCGTTCAATAATGAACCAGTCATGCGCCAAGTCAATACTCTCAATCGCTGAAACCGTGCTTGTACGGCACCAGGCGTTGATGTATCGTCCGGGCCAAAGCCGCAAGAAGGGAGAGCATTTTGGGAGATTTCCGGCCCATACCGACCGCGGCAGCTCAGGCCATCGACAACCTTCTCGACGGTTGCGCGGCCGTCCAACGCGACCAGCACGTGGTCATCCTGGCGGCCGTGGACGGGCTCTACGGCGGCGTCAACGTCGTGGACGAGACCGCCATCGCCTGGGTCCAGCAGGGCGTGGAGTCCCGCGGCGCCCACGCCACGGTGATGTGGGTCGACCTGCCGGTCCGCCGTAGCGTCATATGGCCGGACATTCCGACACGGGATACCGTGTGGCGCGTCCCAGGGCCGGTGAAGTCGGTGATGCACGGCGCGGACCTGCTCATCAGCCACGTGCTCGATTTCTCCACCGAGGAAGAACTGAAGGAGTGGCCGGACCTCCTCGCGGAGACCAAGGTCCACTTCGTGCGCAACATGGCGACGACGGCCGGCCTGCTGTCGACGGCCTGGGCGCGAACGCCTCACGAATACGTCGCCGAGCTTCGTCTGCGCACCGCCGAGTTGATCCATGCCGGCGATCGCTGGGAGCTTAGGAATCCCAACGGAACGCACCTGGAAGGGACGGTGGGACCGGCAACCTCCAACTGGGGAACCTATACGGCGCCGCGCGGCCGCAGGGGTTCCTTCCCGGAGGGCATTTACCCGGCCATCAACCCGGTGGGCATGCAGGGAGAGCTCGTGTTCGACCGGATGCTGCCGGTGTGGGCCCGTGACATCGGCGTTCCGCCGAGCTTCGACCGTCCCGTGACCGTGACGATCCGGGACAACCACATCGTGAAGTTCGAGGGCGGCGCGGAGGCGAGAACACTCGAAGCGTTCTATGTGGAGCTCGCGAAGGTGCTCGGAGAGGACCACGGCTACGAGATGCGCGCGCCGCACGGCGGCATCCACCCGGCGGCGCGGATTCGCCCGGTGCTGTGTCCTGACGAGGAATACCGCGAGTTCCTGCATTCCTTTCATCCGTCCAGCATCCACCTGCATTTGGGCAACCACCGGTACAACGATGACTTCCCCTATTGCCTCCACGCCGCACCGGAGCTCCGGGGCTCCACGTTGAAAGTGGACGGGAAGGTGCTGCACGATGGAGACCGGCTCGGAGTCATGGAGCACCCCGGCGTGACGGCCATGGCGGCGAAGTATCCGGACCGTCCGGCCAGGGACGCGGAACGATGGATCTGATCTCCGCGGAAGGAGAGATCGGGCATGCCTGACTGGAAACTGTTCTCGGCGGATGATCACGTGGACCTCCCGTACCTGCCGGGAGATCTCTGGGAGAAACGGGTTCCGGCGGCGTATCGCGACCGCGCTCCGCGGCTGGTCGAGAGGGCCACCGACTGGCACTGGGAGCTGGACGGGCGTTTGCTGGGCACACCGCAGAAGAAGGACGCCGTGATCACCACGAGCTTCGGCCATTGGAGCACTCCGGTGGAACATGAAGGGGGCAGGTGGCGGCCCACGACCCCCGAGCTGCGCCTGGCCGACATGGACCGGGACGGGGTGGAGACACAGGTGTTGTACGGCGGGCTCACCAGGGGTTTCGGCGTCGAAGACCCCGATCTCAATACCGTGGTCACACGAGCCTATAACGAGTGGACCGCCGACTTCTGCGCGGCCGCGCCCGAGCGCCTGGTCGGCCTGGGATGGATACCGACCCACAGCGTGGAAGCCGCCATCGAAGAAATGCACAACTGCGCGAGGCTTGGGTTGAAGGGAGTGCAGTTCCAGGCGTTTTTCGCGGAAAAGCCGCACTGGGACGAGGTATGGGAGCCCTTGTGGGACGCGGGGGAGGAGACCGGGCTCCCGGTCTCCTTCCATGTCGGCGGCGGTCAGTGGAGCACCCAGGGAGAGAAGCCGCCCGGACGCGGCGTCCAAACGACCTCCACGACCGTGGCGCCGATACAGCTCGACGAGGTGCTCGTGTCGGTGGTCATGTCCGGGATCCTGCACCGCCATCCCGGGCTCAGAGTGGTGCTCGGGGAAAGTTCCATCGGATGGATTCCGTTCGTGCTTCACCGGATGGACTGGGAGTACGACGTTCGCATGAACAAGGGGAGAGGGGGTGACGCCGCGGTCCTGGACATGCGTCCGTCGGACTACTACCGGCGCCAGGTGTATGCCACCTTCCAGTCGGACCCCGTCGGCGTGAAGCTCCTGGAAGAGGTGGGTGTGGACAATGCCCTGTGGGCCTCGGACTACCCTCACGGCGACTCCGTGTGGCCGCGCTCCCAGGAAACCGTCGACGAAGAGTTCGCGGGGGTGGACGAGGCGGTGGCACGGAAGGTCACGCGGGACAACGGCATCAAGCTCTACCTTGGCGGGGAATAGCGATTCGGAAACGAGGCGATCATGGGCATCTCCGGCATCGACCATTGGGTCATCATCGTCAGGGACATGGATGCGTCGGTGGCCTTCTACCGCAAGCTGGGGCTCGAGGAGTCCTGGCAATCCAAGGCGGGAGGGGAGTCGTCGCGGCCCGTGTTCCGCATCAATGATGCGCAGCTCATCAAGTTCTACGCGGCCGACCGCTACGAGATAGAGAGTCCTTCAGGGGCGCCGAACTACGCCCCGGGCTCCATGGATTTCTGTCTCACATGGGACGGGACGGTGCAGGAGATCCTGGACTTCCTGAAGGAGAACGATATACCGGTGCGTTCGGGTCCGGCGGCGCGGTCGGGCGGACGAGGGCGCGCCACCAGCGTGTACATCCGGGATCCCGATGACAATCTCATCGAGATCATGTCCTACGAGACGGACTAACGGACGGGAGGACGGGTTTGGAGAACAGCCGGCAAGTCGCGGTGGTCACGGGCGGGGCGAGCGGTATCGGGCTCGGTATCGTGCGCCGGTTGTCCGAGCGGGGCATGGCGGTGGTGGCGGCCGACTGGAACGCCGCCGCGTGCGCGGACGCGGCGGCGAGCCTGGACGGTGACCGGGACCGCACCGCGGTGGTGGAGGCGGACGTCGGGACCGAAGCGGGCGCCGCCGAAGCCGTGGAAACCGCCGTCACACGCTTCGGCCGCATTGATCTCCTGTGCAACAACGCGGCCATCCACCCCATCGCCACCGTCGAAGAGATGGACGTCACGGCCTGGAACGAGGCCTTCCGGGTGAATGTGACGGGCGCCCTCCTGTGCAGCCGGCGGGTTTTGCCGCACATGAAGAAGCAAGGGGCCGGGAGCATCGTGAACATCGGATCGGTGAGCGGGGTTGCGCCGTACGTGGGCGGGGGCGCCTACGCGGTCACCAAGGCCGCGCTGGCGATGCTGACACGGGTGCTGGCGCTCGAGGCCGGACCGTCCGGAATCACGGTGAACTGCATCGCTCCGGGTTCGATCCAGCATCGTACCCCGGGCGGCGGAAACACGTCCCATATCCCCGTGGGCCGGGGCGGTACCATCGATGACGTGGCTTCACTCGTGCTCTATCTCGCATCCGCGGAAGCCAGGTACATGACAGGGGCGACTCTGGTGCTTGACGGAGGAGCTACCGCCGGCCGCAAGCGGGCCGGAGCCGCAGTCGAAAGGCTGCCGGACCAAGGAGGTGAAAGATGAACCTTCGCAAACGTTGCAACATCGTTTCCATGTTCGTGCTCGCGGTATGGCTCGCCGCCGTTGCCGCGTTAACCCTTGCCACCCCGGCTACGGGCGACGCCGCCTCGAAGCCGGAGGCATGGGAAAAGCGCCAGGGCGGAACCCTCGTCATCGGCAGCTCCAAGGACATGAACACCAAGCATCCCTTCACGCGGGTGACCTCGGTGGACGAGTTCATCAAGATGATGATGTGGGAACCCATCACCATGTACGACCTCGCCGGCAAACTGCACGGCATCCTGGCGGAGAGCTGGGAACCCAACGCCGACGCCAGCGAGTGGACCTTTAAGCTGAGGCGCGGCGTCAAGTTCCACAACGGAGCGGAGATGACCTCCGCCGACTGGGTCTGGTGCTACAACTACATACTGAATCCGGCCAACGGCGCCTACGCCAACACCGTGCTGTCCGACAACATCGCCAAGGTCGAGGCCGTGGACCCGTACACGGTCAAGTTCAAGATGGTGGGACCGCGGGCGCTCTTTCCCCACGTGCTCAGCTCCATCCAAAACGGCACGATCGTTCCGAAGAACTCCCTGGGCGGCAAGGTAGGGGAGATCGAGGGGAATCCTCCGCCGGGCACCGGCCCCTACCAGTTCGTGAACTGGACGCCGGGAACACAGGTGGAGTTCAAGCGGTTCGACGAATACTGGGACGGCACGCCCTACCTGGAAGGCCTCCGGTTCCGGATCATCACCAACAAGGCCGCCCGACAGAACGCATTGCGCGCCGGCGACGTGGACATGGCGGATCGCCTGAGGCCGTCGTTCGCCGAGCGGGTGAAGAAGGGCAAGATCACGGGCATCAAGACACGGGCCGTCGGCGGCGCCGGCTTTCGGCAGCTCTACTTCAACACCAAGGGGAAGTGGACCAGCGACAAGCGTGTCCGGGAAGCCTTCATCCTGTCGCTGGACCGGGAAGCCACTGTCGAGGAGGGCTTCCTCGGTGTGGGCGATCCCCTTCCGCTCGCCGTGCCTCCGGACTCGGACTGGCTCCGGGTGGGTACCGCCAACCTTCCGTCCTATGAACGGGACGTCAAGCGCGCGCGTCAGTTGCTCAAGGAGGCCGGCTACAACGGCGAGCCGTTGTCGCTCAACATGACCCTGGGGCAGGAGGTTGCCCTTGGCGAAGCCATCGTGCGCCAAGCGGCGGAGGCGGGCCTCAATATCAAGATGGCTCCGGTGGAGTCGACCATCTTCTATGAACGCCTGGGCAAGGGCGATTTCAGCCTGCTCATGTCGAGCGGCCGTTTCCGGGGCGAGCCGGGGCTGGAAGAGACCATCAATTACGTATGCGAGAAGGGGAAGGTGCGCCGTTCGCGCACGGGATACTGCAACCCGGACATGGACGCCTTGATCTCCTCGTATCCCACGGCCTCGGATCGGGCGGAGCGCGTGCGAATCTACGGCCAAATCGTCAAGGCCGTGTTCGCGGACGAGATGATGCAGTACGGGATAGGGTGGTCCAACAACCGCAACTTCGGCTGGCGGGACAAGGTCAAGGACTGGCAGCGGGGGCCGGGCCAGGAGTACCGGAACGCCCTGGGAGGCCTGCACCGGACCTGGATCGAGAAGTAGTCACCTTCAACACGAGAACGTAACGGTTGGCATTTCGTCATGAAAGTGGGAGCCGTCGCGACTGAAAGCGCGTGGCGGCTCCCACGAAGCGCATGATCCGCTACACGCTGCTCCGCGCTCTCCAGATGATTCCCACCGTGTTGCTGGTGACGGTGGCGGTCTTCGTCCTGATCATCATCATACCCGGTGATCCTGTCCTGAGCATGCTCGGCTACTATGCCGACGACGTCACCGCGGTGCCCCATGAGATCTACGACCGCATGTTCCGGGAGCTGCGCCTGGATCGTCCGATTCCGATTCAATACCTCTATTGGCTCGGCGATGCCTTGCAGGGAGACTTCGGCAAGTCCGTGGTCTTTCGGGTTCCGGTGATCGACGTCGTGCTGTCCAGGGTGCCCGCCACCCTGTACCTCGGGACCGCCTCCCTGTTCATCGCCATCGCCGTCGCCGTCCCCTTCGGCGTATGGGCGGCGGTGAAGAACGACACCTGGGTCGACCACCTGGCGTCCGGCTTCGTGCTGTTCGGGGTCGCCGTGCCGGGTTTCTGGTTCGGCATGATCGTGATCCTGGTGTTTGCCATCTACCTGGGGTGGCTGCCCTCCATCGGTTACGTGGCCCCCCAGGAGGACTTCCTGCGATTCCTCAGGCACCTGATCATGCCCGCGACCGTGCTGGGACTCGACGTGGCGGCCAACATCCTCAGGTTCCAGCGCACGGACTTTCTCGACCAACTGCATCAAGACTACGTGCGCACGGCCCGCGCCAAGGGATTGCCGGGCCAACTGGTGATCTGGAAGCACGTGCTGAAAAACTCACTGATAGCCACCGTGACCGTGGTCGGCCTGAATACCGCGCGGCTCTTGGGAGGCTCCACCGTCATCGAGACGCTCTTCAGCTACCCCGGCCTCTCCCGGCTGCTGATCGAAGCGATCTACGCCCGCGACTTCCCGGTCATCCAGGCGGTGGTCCTGTGGATGGTGGTGCTCGTGGTCGTCGTCAATTTCTTCGTGGACCTCATCTACGCGTACCTAAACCCGCGGATACGGTACGCGACGGCGTAGGACGGAGTACGAAGCGGCTGTTTTGCTCTCAGTCATGGCAAGGCGATGAACACGAACCCGATGGATGCCGCTTCCGGCGCCGAACCAACGGCGGCCCCGGCATGGCACCAGGAAACGCTGACTCAGCGCGTCAGCGGGTTCTTCCTGCGTGACCGGCGCGCCATGGTGGGCATGATCCTGCTCGTGGTCATGCTGTTCGCCGCGTTCGTGGGTCCGCGGCTCGTCCCCTACGAACCCGACCAGCCCAATGTCCGGAACCGGTTCGCGGCGCCGAGCTGGTCCCATTGGATGGGCACGGACCGCAGCGGAAGGGACCTGTTGTCGCGGGTCCTCGCCGGCGCCTCCATCAGTTTCAGGGTCGCCATCGGCGCCGCCTTGCTGGCGCTGTTGATCGGCGCGCCGCTCGGGGCGGTCACGAGCTACATCGGCGGCCTCGTGGATGACGTGACCCAGAGATGCATGGACGCTATCATCGCGTTCCCTGCCCGGCTCCTGGCCATCGTCCTGGTGGTTCTGATGGGACCATCGGTCGTGTCATTGTGGTTCGCCATCGCCTTCAGCTCGATACCACGCTACGCGCGCATCATCCGCGGCAGCGTGCTCGACCAGAAGGAGAGGGAATACGTCGAGGCCGCCCACGCCATCGGTGAAGGACGGCTGGCCATCCTGTTCCTCTACATCCTGCCCAACGTGCTTCCGCCCCTGGCGGTGCAGGTGACGCTGGACTTCGCCAGCGCCGTGTCGGTGGAGGCTTCCCTGAGCTTCCTGGGCTTGGGCCTGGTCCCGCCGACCATCAGTTGGGGCGGCCTGTTGAACGATGCGCAGCAATGGCTCGAGGAGGCCCCCTGGCTGGCGATCTTTCCCGGCGCGGCGCTGGCGCTGACCGTGCTGAGCTTCGTGCTGATCGGAGACGCGATCCGGGACCACCTGGATCCCCGCACCCGGCGCCGGGGAGGGATGCGCTGATGGCCTTGCTCGAGGTGCACAACCTGACCGTCGACTTCAACCTCGGCGTGGAGAGCCTGCGGGCGGTGGACGACGTTTCGTTCACCCTGGAGCCGGGCGAGGCCCTGGGCATCGTAGGGGAATCGGGATCGGGCAAGACCGTGACCGCGCTGTCCATCATGCGCCTGCTCGATCCGGCGGCCAGGATCACGCGCGGGCAGATCTGGTTCGGCGGCCAGGATCTCGTAACCCGGGACGAGTCCGCCATGGAGTCCATTCGCGGGCGCAGGATCGGCATGGTGTTCCAGGAGCCCATGACCAGCCTCAACCCGGGCTACACCGTGGGGGAGCAGGTGGCCGAGGTGTACCGCCATCACCTTCACTTGAGCCACGCGGAGGCACGGCGCCGCACCGTCGCGATGTTCGAGCGCGTCAAGCTGCCGGGGGCGCGGGAGATGTTCAACAAGTATCCGCACGAGTTCAGCGGCGGCATGCGCCAGCGCGTGACCATCGCCGCCGCGCTGGCGTGCGGACCGTCGCTCTTGATCGCCGACGAGCCCACGACGGCCGTGGACGTGACGATTCAGGCGCAAATCCTGTCGCTCCTCGGGGAGCTGCAACGGGATATGAACCTGGCGCTCCTGTTCATTTCACACGACCTGGCCGTGGTATCGGAGCTGTGCACGCGCGCCGCCGTTCTTTACGGGGCGAAATTGATGGAAGTAGGGAGCACCGACGCGATATTCACGGCCCCGAGACACCCTTACACGGCGGGGCTCATCAACTCCGTGCCCCAGCGGGGACAGCCGTTGCAGGGCGTCCCCGGCACGATCTTCGACCTGCGCGCGCCGCCCCCGGGCTGCCGCTTCCACCCGCGCTGCGTCCACGCCCAGCCGCGATGCAATCGGGACATCCCGGAGCTGACCCGTTCGCCGGCGAGCACGCCGGCGGAGCGCGGGCATGTCTACGCATGCCACTATCCGCTGGCTCGCGGGAACACGACCGACGTGAAGACGGGACCGGCATGATGGAAGTCGCCCGCACGGCCGGCAGCACGCCGCCTCTGCTTCACGTCCGTGACCTCGTCAAGTATTTCGACGTGAGCGGAGGGGCGTTTCGCCGTCTCCTGTACGGACGGCGCACCGTGCAGGCGGTCGACGGGGTTTCGTTCCAGGTTGCCCGGGGCGAGACCCTGGGCTTGGTGGGGGAAAGCGGTTCGGGCAAGTCCACCACGGCCAAGCTCATCGCGAGGCTGCTTCCGGTGATGTCCGGGGATGTGACCCTCGCCGGCCGCGACATCCTGAAGGCCTCGCCCGGCGAGATGAAGACGCTCCGCAAGGACATCCAATTTATCTTCCAGGACCCGTTCTCCTCGCTGAATCCACGCATGCGCACCGAGATGATCATCGGCCGGGCCCTGTCAATCCATTTTGGCCTCCACGGAAACGCGCGGCGCGAGCGTGTGGTGCAGTTGCTCGAGCAGGTGGGGTTGTCCGCCCAACATCTCGAACGTTACCCTCACGAGTTCAGTGGCGGGCAGCGGCAGCGCATCTCCCTCGCCAGAGCTCTGGCCACGGAGCCTTCGCTGATCCTGGCGGACGAGCCCGTCTCATCGCTGGACGTATCGATTCAGGCCCAGGTACTGGCCCTCCTGCAGGAGCTTCGCAGGCGCTTGCAGCTCACCATGGTCTTCATCACCCACGATCTCAACGTGGCCGAATACGTGTCGGACCGCATCGCGGTCATGTACGGCGGCAAGATTATGGAGGAGGGCGCCACGGACGACGTAATGCAGCGTCCCCTGCACCCCTATACCAAGGCGCTCCTCGAAACGCGTCCGCGCATCGGCCACCCGGGCCAACTGCGCCCCCTCGAAGGCGAGCCCGCCGTGCCGTTGAACCCCGGCCCGGGCTGTCGGTTCGCATCCCGCTGCCCGCTACGCATCGCGGAATGCACGGCGCAAGCCGTTCCCTTGGTGGAGAAGAGGAGGGGGCACAACGTGGCATGTATCAGAGCCTGACCGGACAGCCACGGCTATCGCAAGTCGAGCTCCCGCAATAGTTCCTCGACGCCGATGCCGTGATGCCGGGCGATGCTCTTCAGAATGCTCAACAGGGTCTTCGCCTTGATGGGTTCGTGCAACGGGATGACCTCGTGGTGTTCGCCGCCCCTCTGTGTCGTGACTCGCACGTGCGAGCCCCGCTGCCGCACCTTCTCGTAACCCATCCGACGAAGCGCGGCCAGGAGGACGGCGCCGCTTACGTCGCGCGGCAACTTCACGCCACCAACACCTCGTCCCTCACGTAGTGCAACCGAATAAGGCGCGGCCGAGTAGTTTGGTCATCGAAGTAGCAGTCCACCGCTTCCCTGACATTACGGCGGAGTTCGTCCAGGGTGTCGCCCTGCGTGTGGATGCCGAAACCAAGCGCACTGGCCGAGTATCCTCCGTCCAGTTCGTCCTCGCTCACTTCGAAAATGATCTCTGTTCCCGACATCGGTCGCTCCCATTCCTTCCGCCCTCGTATCGCGGGACTCGACGGGTATCCTCAGGCGGAGCGCCAAGGTTCATGGCGCGCATGAACATCCGTGGACATACTGTCAATCTCGGTATTTCCTGTCAAACGTGGAGCGGCCACGGCCGCGTGCAGCGCCTCGGATGCGGTTGCCGGACTCTGTGAGATGCCGGTCAGGTTCGGTGGCCAGAAAGGCGCGCGTCGAGTAACATGCTGCATTCCGGGCTTCCGTTGCATTGGGCCGGCGGGCAAGCCAAGATGGATACGAAGGAGGCATCATGATCGATCTGTATACCTGGAGAACACCCAACGGCCGCAAGGTGTCCGTCATGCTGGAAGAGCTGGAGATGCCCTACGCCGTGCATCCCGTCAACATCGGCAAGGACGAGCAGTTCGCGCCCGATTTTCTCGCCATCAGTCCCAACAACAAGATCCCGGCCATCGTCGATCAGGACGGTCCGGGCGGGAAACCCTACAGCCTGTTCGAGTCGGGTGCCATCCTCCTCTACCTCTCCGAGAAGTCCGGGGGCCGGTTTCTGCCCGAGGAATCCCGCGCTCGCCATGACGTCTTGCAGTGGCTCATGTTCCAGATGGGCGGGGTAGGGCCGATGTTCGGCCAGGCGCACCACTTCCTCGGCGCCAAGGAGCAGGTCCCCTACGCCATCAACCGCTACAAGAACGAGACCCGCCGCCTGTACGGTGTAATGGAGAAGCGTTTCTCAGAGCACGAGTATCTGGCCGGCGATTACTCGGTGGCGGACATCGCCACCTACCCGTGGGTCGGCCGGCATGAGAGACATGAGGTGGACCTGGCCGACTTTCCGAGCGTCAAGCGCTGGTTCGACATGATCGGTGCCCGCCCCGCGGTCCAGCGCGGCATGGAGGTGCCGCCGGACGGGTAGCGCGGGGCGCCCCAACGAACCGGGAGTCGTTTGACAAGCCGCGCGAGGGCGTGTCAGAAACGCACCTCACGGCTTCGGAACGGGTCCCCCGGCGTGCCGGGAGGCCAACGCCGTGTTAGACTTCCTCATACGCCCCCGTAGCTCAGTAGGATAGAGCACAGGATTCCTAATCCTGGTGTCGTGAGTTCGAGTCTCGCCGGGGGCACTTTCCCTCAGGATCCGAGAGGTCCTAACCAAGCAACGGATTGCGTGTCGGAACGCTCGGAAAGCGACTGAAGTCACGGTCGGCCGTCCAAAGCTCGGTGACGCCGTGGCTCACGCACATCGTGGCTATCCTGGCATCATGAACCATGGGGCCTTTCACTTGACCTGCCAGAACCTGCCGTTTCAGTAAGTCCCAGTGTTCAGCACTCTCGTGCAAGAACACGGCAACGGGGGATTCAAGCCAAACATCGACTTGATCCACGGCCTCGGTGATGCTCGATGGCGGATCGTAGATCCTGGGGTGCGTCGCAATGGTCATGAACTCGTGAACGCATGGCCAGGGTATGCCCCATGCCACGCGTCGTCCGGGATGCGGAGGATCGATCATCGCCATACTCATGCCTCCCATTTAGCAGGATGTTGAAAAACTCCGAACGGCACCCTTCGACTGCGCTACGCTCAGGGCGAATGGAATTTTCATCAGAACTCCTTGACTTGACCGTTCGCCCTGAGCGTAACGTAGCGAAGTCGAAGGGCGCCGACCCATGTCGTAGGGAGTTTTTCAACAATCTGTTAGTGGTAGTCGGGCCGGTCGACGTCGTAAGCGTCACCCTCTTCAATGCGAAATGCCACTCGCCAGTTCCCAGAGACCGAGATGCTCCAGCACCCCTTGGGATCGCCTTTCCGCCTGAGCCCTTGATGAGAAAGATTTCGCGGTGACGACCCCTCCGGCCCGGCCTGGAAGCCCTTAGCTCCTGAGCAGTATCTTCTCGACGTTGCGGAACGCCTCGTCGTTCCAGCCGTCGTTCCCATGGTTCATCGAATTCAGATTCTGCAGAAACTGCCCAATCTTTTCCAACACTTTACGAGCGTTGCAGTCGCGTTTTTGTTCAAGGTCTTTCAGAAATTCCACAAGACACCGAGCAATATCTTCGGCCCTGATGTTCTCGATGCGAGAAGTGTAGAATCGTAACGCGGCGCGCACGAACTCTCGATTGTAGCCCCATTTTCTGATGAAGTACCCGCCTATCTCGTCTTTCTCCCCGGCGCCAATTTCTCCGTCGGCGTTGGCGATGCTCAAGGCAAGTGGAGCCATCATCTCAAAAACCCCGAATGCCAGCGCGTCCAACGGGGTGTTCAGGTACTTCGGTATGCGTTCGGTCGATTCATCACTCAATTTGTCGTAGACGGTCTTGCCCGTCATCCATAAAGCTGCGGACAAAGCGCCGGCTCCGATGACCCACCCGATCGGTGTCACCGCCGTTCCCAAGCCGATCATGCCGAGTATTCCGCCCGCAGGGAAGAGAGTGCCTGCGACAACAGGCGTCGCTGCGGTTGCACCGCCAGCAACACCGGCAAGGGATCCGTGCAACAAAAGATCGGCGACCTTTCCCTTTCTCAGGAACCAGTAGGCGTCTTCTCCGATCTCCAACTGGGCCTTGAACTGAATGGCCTGGTCAACCACTCTCTCGATGTCGAGTTCCTGGACCAAGGCATTCCATTCTGATTCTGGTGTATTTGTCGTAATCATGGCTTCATGCCGTTTTCAGAACGTCGAAGGGTTTGAGGACATCAAGGGTCCTGGCCTTGAACGCCCGGAACTTGACATCGTTGATCAAGCCATATGTTGCGCCAAGAATTACAAGGAGCGTCGTAACCGGGCCGCCCAGCACGGCACCGATGACCGGAATCGCGGACACCAGGTAGCCCAGCACGGCGCCTGCTATGCCTCCGAAACTCGCATGTGGAAACTCGCCGAGCAGGAAAAAGATCGCCTTGAGAATGATTCTCCCAATCCAGACCACTGCGCCGCCGATGGTGATTGTAGCCTGTGCGATGCGGTCGAGTAGCACTTTTACATCGGCGCTGACGTTTAGGTTATCAATCATGTCCGTGACGCCCTGTCGCGTCAATTGCATCGACAACAGTTTCTCAAGGGTGCTCCCGTCAAGCTCTTTCGCCTCTTTCGAAAAGCGTTTTCCGGTTTCAGCGTCGTTAGCCTCAATCAGCATGATCCATCCTCCTGTTTACACGTAGTATTCCCGGTCCGCCTTCTCCACCATTGGCTTTTGACGCGCATAGACAAATTCTCCGACAAGACATCCTCCTCGCGTAGCGCGTACACAACGTCCCACTGGGATTACCGTCTCAATACATTCCGATGTCTTTCGAACCATTCGTGTGCGATCTGTTGATTCTCAGGAGGCCCTCGCAGGACTAACCAAGCATTTCAATCAACCTCGACCAATGCATCGATGGTCGTGCCAAATACCCCTGCGAGCCGGGACAGCACTGAGGCAGATCCGGGTTTGAGACCGCGCTCGATCTCGGAAAGGTAGCTCGCAGCGACCCCTGTCTTCTCGGAAAGGTCACGCAGTGTCATCCCATGATGTTTCCGAAAAGCGGCGCAAGGGCTCGTGCCGTTCATGACGGCAAGAGCCGCGTCATGAGGGATCCGGCTGCCGTCGTCTGCATCACGAGCGGCCAGCAGGTCCTCGAGTTCCTCATTCCTGATCACCAGGGCATCATAGTCGGCGCGTTTCAGAGTGATGGTTTCTGCTCTAGCCATATGCTTCCCTTCGATGCCTGACGAACAAGTTGTCAAGTCCCTTGGTCTGGATCATCGGTCACGCCGTTCAGAAACGCTTGACGACAATCGGTCACCAGCGCGTCCGTGTCCTCGGCAAGCATGAGACTGGCCTGGACCAGGGACTCGATTTCCGTTCTTATCTGCTGGAGATAGTCGTCCACGTCGCGGTAGCGCTCCTCCAGGGACAACCGCGGGTCGCCGCCCGCCTCGCGTTCGGCGCGGGTCCGGGGGAAGGGGATGGAAGAGCCCAGCAGGCCCGACAGTTCGCCTTCGGCCAGCTCCTCGGACTGGAGATTCCATCCGGTGTAGGTGGCGAGCGGGACCGTGATCCAGGGGAGGCGGATCCCGGGGACGTCGTTGCCGTCGGCGTCCACCGCGGGCACGAGGACGGTGTAGCCGGCGCCGTCGGGCGGCGGCTTCGGGCGGGCGTCGATAACGCCGCGGGCGAGGCCTTCGCCGTAGTCCAGGAAGAGCTGACGGTTGTGGAGCCCGGTGCAGCCCCCTCCGGGAATGGCCGGGAAGCCGTTGCGCAGGCTCTCGGGGTCGACCTGCGTGCCGTCGGCGTTGCGCGGGATATGGCTCGGGGGCGGGGCGGTGCCGTCGGTGGCCCAGCGGTCCATGGCGGCGATGAGGGCGCGCAGGGCCGGGCCGATGGGCAGGGGGTTGTTCGGATGCCGGGTCTTTCCCCTTGCAACCTGAGTGCCGTAGGGGGCGTTGTGCTGCGTGCTGGCCATCAGGTAAACGCGCACGCGGTCGGGCAGGGGGACATCGTTTCCCCGTCCGTCGGTGTGCGCCAGTGACCCGCGCTTCTGCCAGTATTCGGTGGATGTCTGGGTATGGATCACCAGCGGGTCCGTGGCCGGCCGTTTCAGGATACCGTCCTTCCGGCCCGTTTGCGGGTCCTCCATGACGTTGTAGGCGAACGGGAACAGTTCGGGCTCGAGCTGGTTGGTGTGCTGCTGGCACGAGGTGACCGGCCGCGCGAATTCGTAGTTGAGGAACATGCGTCCGCCGCCCGCGGCGTGGGGGGCGATGGCGTCGAACACCGGCTGCCCCTCCTCGTCCTCGTTGAAACCCTGGTAGACCAGGTCGCGCAGGAAGCGGCCGCTCTGGGAACGGCCCCAGGCATACGTCTTCTCGACACCGGTTCCTTCGGCCAGCGGATTGGGATTCCCGGCGCCGTCGTCCTTCCGGTAGCGCAGGAACGAGACCAGATCGCGCACCGCGGCGAACCCCAGGCCCAGCACCAGCGGGTCCCGGGCAGTGTACACGAGTTCGTAGATCGCCCCTGGGGTGAAGCCTCCCGGCAGGTGTAAATGTGACGCGCTCGGCGTAACCGCCGGCGCTCCGCCGCGATCCGCGTTCTCCTCCGTTGCAAACGCCCAGTCGGAGGAGGGTATGACGTGGCGCTCCCCGTAGGACTGCATCCTCACGGTCAGTTCGGCGTGGGCGTTATCCAGGGTGGCGGCGGCGTAGCTGCGGACGCGCGGATCGCCGCTCAAGGGCTGACTGCGCACTCCCGGGCGGTTCACGCAGATCTCGGTGCGCACCCGTCGCTGGATCGGCTGTCCGTGGTCGGTGGCGACGGGGACGGCCAGCGCCATGCCGTCCTTCCAGGGTACGAGGTCTCCCTGCCAGCCGGAGGTGACCCAGGTATAACCGTGACGCATCAGGAAGCCGTTGCCGGCGTGTTCCAGGGACACCGGGTCGTTGCACTCGGGGGCGTCGTTCAGGAACATCAACCCGCGTTTGCTGCCCCGGTTGGGTGCCTCGTACAGAATCCGCCGGTTGCCCTTGTCCAAGTCCTTCGGCCGCAGGATGTGGATGTCGCAACGGTACTCCACGGCGCCACGCTCGTTCCGGGGCGCATTGGCGAGATTCACGATACAGGCGTTACGGGGGTCGTTCGGGGTGACCTCGCCGCGGACCTCGCCCGCCACGATCTCGTAGGCGCACGCAGCCCCGAATTCGTGATTATCGGCAAACGACTGCCTGCGACGGATGAGGAAATGGGTCAGCATGAATGGAACCTTCCTCGGAAAACCTTCGTCAAATCCACGGCCAAGCCCGGGAACAAGGGTGTGGTGAAACATGCCGTATGGCTGGGTTCGGTCGTCATCATGGGTCTCCCGCGTGCCTCGATACGGCCGCCGGGCACATGTCGATGGAAACAGGGAGAGGAGCGAAACGCAAGCATGATGGCAGTCAGACAAGGCAACACTTCATCAACCCCGGAAAATGCGTTAAGTTGGCACCGTAGCCCGTCCAATCCGCCGCGGGCTGCTTACGCGGAACACTCCGGGCGAGAATCTTTCACGGAGGAAGTCGACATGATCAAGCCCACCGCACTCAAGCGCGGCCACTACGAATGCAAGTCCCTGGACGACACGTTGCCGGTGCTGACGGATCTGCTGGCATTCGACGTCGTGCGGCGGGGAGACGGACAGGCGACGGTGAAGCATCCCAATACGGACTGGGAGCTGGTCGTTCACGAGGGTTCGCCGGAGGCGGTGGACAAGCCGCACCTGCACCATTACGGCGTGCGGGTGGAGACCCTGGACGAAGTCAACGCGGCCTACGACTACATCCAGTCGCAGAAGGAGCGCTACAAGCTCATGCGCGTCAGCCGTCCCCACGAGAACCACTTCGCCCACTCCGTCTATTTCCGTGAGCCCGGCGGCAACGACTGGGAGATCGAGTACTACGACCACGAGGCGGTGGTGCGCGGCCAGCGGAATGCCATCAACCCGTGGGGGGAGAAGATGTCGGAGGAGCGGTTTCCGGGCCGCGGCTACTTGCCCCAGGCGCTGAGCCACGGCACCCGTGAATGCGACGACAAGGCGGTCAGCTCGAAGTTCTACAGCGAGGTGCTGGGTCTGGAGATTCTCGGCGGTGGGAGGATGTCGGTGTACATCAAGCACTTCGACACGCCCTGGTACGTGGTGGTGCTGCCTGGGCGGAAGCGCCACTACGTGTCGTCGTTGAACCGGTTCACGCTGGAGGTGGAGACCGAGCAGGAGGTGGTGGACGCGCACCGGGCGTTCGGTACGTCTGGAAAGGACGTTGGCATCGGCGAGGTGGGCGACCTGCAAGAGGACAACGGAGAGGTCTCGTTCGTGTTCAGTGACCTCGACCAGAACTGGTGGGACATTTGCGCCGCCCGGTAGGCGCCGAACGCGGACGTCAAAGGAGAAGACGAGCATGTGGTTCATCGGACTGAGGAGCACCGCCAAGCCCAGGGAAGAGTGGACCGTGACGCTGGACGATCATCTGTCCTGGATGAAGCGCCAGCATGAGGCGGGGAAGATCGTCATGTCCGGACCGACACCGGACCGCAGGCTCGGCATCTACCTCATACGCGCGGACTCACGGCCGGAAGCGGAGGAGATCGCCGGCAGCGATCCCTACACCGCGGCCGGATTCTGTACGTTCGAGTTGATCGAGTGGGAGCTGCACCAGGTGATGGGGGCCGGGCCGTTCTCCATGGCGGAGATCAAGGCGCACAGCCAATAACGCCCCCACCGGCGTGGTCGGTCAGGCTACAGGGCGGCGGCCGAGAACGTGCGGCGCCAGGCGAAGGCGCGCCGCTCGAAGCGGGCGATGACGCCGTATTCGATGATCAGCATCAGGATCACGAACAGCAGCACCCACGCCAGCACCTGCTCCATGTCGAAATTCTCGAACCAGAAGAAAAACATGTAGCCGATGCCGAACTTGATGCCGAAGGTTTCGGCCAGGGCGACGATCTTCCAGGTCATGCCGAAGGAGTAGCGGAACGCGGACATGAGGTAGGGCATGAGCTGGGGGATGTAGACCTTCCGTATCATCATCCGCCTGTTGGCCTTGAAGGACTTGGCCATGTCCATCAGGCTCTTATCCATGGCCTTGGTGCCTTCCGCCATGTTCACGGTCACGAAAGGCGTCACCACCGCCATCACCGCCACGAGGCTCCCGGTCTCGCTGAAACCGAACCAAAGCACCGCCAGAAACACCATCAGTATGGTTGGGATGGTGAGAAACAGCGGGATCAGGCTCATGAGGGCGTACTCCACGGTCTTGCGGAGTCCCATGGCCAGTCCGATGCCGATGCCTGCGAGCATCGCCACCACGAACGCGATGACGATACGGAACATCGTGATGCCGATGTGGAAGTAGGCCGAGTGGCCCTCGGGACCGAGCTCCACCAGGATGCGTCCCATGGTCATGAGGATCCGGAACGGGCTGGGCAGGACCTCCGGCAGCGTGAACAGCGAGCCGATCCACCAAACCATTACGAGCGCCACCATGGACGCCGCACGCATGTAGAAACGCATGCTCATTGGGACTGATGCTCCAGAACGGCGAAGAACTCCTGCACCAGCTCCTTCTCCATGTCGAACAGACGCGGATCCTCGGGCTGCCGCGGCCGCGGCAGGTCCACGGGGACGTGCCGGAAGATCCGCGCCGGCTTGGTGCTCATCATGTACACGTTATCGGACAGGTAGACCGCCTCGCGAAGGTCGTGGGTCACGAACAGGATCGTGGTTTTTGCGCGTTCGAGGATCTCCATCAGGTCGATGCGCATCTTGCGCGCGGTGATCTCGTCCAGATGGCTGAAGGGTTCGTCCATGAGCAGGACGTCGGGCTCTATGGCCAGGGCGCGGGCGATGGCCACCCGCTGCTGCATCCCGCCCGACAGGTTGAGGGGGTAGTTGGGCTCCTGGCCCGCAAGACCCACCATGTCGAGGTACTTGGTCACACGGTCGCGCCACAACTCGCGGGGCACGGCCTGGGCCTCCAGCGCAAAGCGGATGTTGTCGTCCACCGTGAGCCAGTTGAGCAGGCGGGCGCTCTGGAAAACGTACCCCACGTGAATGGCGCCGTCGGGCGACTCGGTGGCTGGATGCACCGTCACGCTGCCGCCGGATTCCACCTCAATGCCCGCAATGACATTCAGGAGCGTGGATTTCCCGCAGCCGGAAGGACCCACGAGGCTGGCGAACTCGCCCTCCTTGACGTCCAGGCTCACGGCGTCGAGCACCACGAAATCTTCGCCGCCGCCGGGGGCGGGGAACTTTTTGGTCAACTTGTCTACATGAACGACGGTCGAAGCCATGAACGATACCTGTGTGGGACGATAAATAAGTTTGAACGTTGAGCGACGCGCCTACGTGGCCACCTGATGCCGCCACCGGAAGACCCGTCTCTCCCAGGACCGGAATATCAGCACATCCACCAGGACCATGAAGACCATGAAGCTCACGCCCCAGGCGAGCATCATGTCCACCCGCGTGTCCTGGAAGTGAAACACGAGCATCTGCCCGACTCCGCTGCCTACGGCGAAGGCCTCTCCCACCAGCACGATCTTCCAGGACAGGGAGAGCGCGATGCGCATGGACGAGAAGAGGTACGGCATGAGCTGCGGGATGATGACCTTGCGGACGATCAGGTGCCGGTTCGCCTTGTAGACCTTGGCCATGTCGATGACTTCCTTGTCGATGGCCTTGGTTCCTTCCCAGACGTTGAGGGCCACGAACGGGAAGACGATGAGCACCGTGGTGAAGACCGGTCCGATGTCCGAGAGGCCGAACCACAACACTCCCAGAAATGCCCAGCAGATGGCCGGGAACGTGAGCAGCACCATGATCCAGCCGTCGAGGAAGGCCTCCACGTGCCGGTGGAGCCCCATGATCACACCGGCAATGCCGCCGATGACCATGGAGAAGCCCAAGCCCAGAATGATCCGGCGGAGGGTATCCCAAACCACGGTGTAACTGCTGGGATCGGAATAGACAGTGACGAGCCGCTGAACGAGCTCCTGCGGTCCGGGCAGGAAAGCCGCCAGAAACAGCAACGATACCAATTGCCACAGCAGGACGAAGGCCAGCAAGGTGAGAACCCCGGCCACAAGACCGGGCCTGCTCTTGATCATGGGGAGAGCCTGTCAGAGATGGGTAATGAAGGGTCCGGGTCCTCGCGCCGGCCGAAACCGCCGCGAGGACCCGGACGCCGTGACCGCGACTAGTTGAGAATCAGCCCGTGCTTCTTCTTGTCCGGAACGAAGTCCAGGACGCCGCGCCGTTTGGCCATTTCGAGGAAGTTCCACTGGTGATCCACGGTTTCCTTGTCCCACTTGGCCAGGAAGACCTTGTTCTTCTGCAGCCAATCCCGGTAAACGCCGGCTTCGGCCTTGTTCTTGATGCCGGTCACCTTGGCGAACTTGGCCTCGGCCTGATCGAAGTTCTTGGGGTTCCGGAGCCAGTGCATGGACTCCATGACCGCCGAGGAGAAGCCCGCCGCGCGTTTCTTGTCCTCGTCCACCCACTCGCGCCAGCAGACCAGCGGAGCGGACCACACGATGGGCTGGCCGGTCTTCGACTTCCAGTAGTCGTTGGGCACGAACACCGAGCGGTACTTGTCGGGCTGCGACGCCGCCCGCACCGTCAGCGAGCTGATGTTGAACATGGAATCTACGTCACCGCGGTCCAGCAGGGCCAATAGCGCGGGGGCCGCGGCCTGCTTCAGATCCACGTCCTTCTTGTTGATCACGTCCATGCCATGACCGTCGATGATGACGGCGCGGGTGGCCTTGAAGGCGCCTGCACCAGTGGACCAGGTGCCGAACTTCTTGCCCCGCAGGTCGCCGATGGACTTGACCGGGCTGTCCTTCTTGACGAAGACCTCCTGCATCACCGTGAGCCCGCCTCCGACGATGACGAAGTCAAGCCCCTTGGTGATCCTGGCGATGGCGGCCGTGCCGGCGTACGACGAGCAGGGCACTTCCTTGGCGGGCAGCGCGGCCATGTGTCCCGCGAAGGGGCGCACGTCCACTTCCACGTCGATGCCGTTCTTTTCAAAGATTCCGGCCATTTCCCCGGCC
>Ga0209754_1000565_pt1 | contig 49646 bp, 53 predicted proteins | sample MesohylBB_FD_187295 | JGI IMG/M metagenome (GOLD analysis project Ga0209754, IMG submission 187295) | Host-associated microbial community of the marine sponge Aplysina aerophoba from Gulf of Piran - sponge mesohyl, lysed by bead beating... | ecosystem: Host-associated > Porifera > Sponge >...
GCCCCCCTACAAAACCATCCCTCACCGACCGTGTGCATTCTTCGCAACCTGTCGGCTGGCGAGCATGGCGGCGGCTGTACACCAGTTGCGTCACCAAGAGCCTGAATGGTTCCAAGGATGACTGGCTGGTCAACTACTGTGGCTTAGTAGTTACGAATTTGCGAAAAACGGATGGTGCCGTTCGGACAAGTGAACCGAATCGACTACTCGCAGTAGGGGATCCTTAGCTGGGGCAAGTCGTCGTCATTGATTATGTGAGTAGGGTAAGGCAAGCAGCCGCTGAACTGGTTGTTGGAAAGGTGCAGCACCCGCAAATGAGGTAAACGAACAGGATCTGGGGGGATGGCCCCTGACAGCCTGTTATTGGACAGAGCCAACGCACGCAGTTTGGTGAGGCGCCCCAACTCCGGCGGTATCGGACCGGTAATTTCATTGCGCGTCAAGGACAGTGAGACCAGCTCCGAGAGATGACCCAACGCCGCGGGAATATTTCCAGAAAGTTGGTTGTCGGTGAGATTAAGCCGTTCCAAACGAGATAGGCTGCCCAGCTCTTCAGGGATTTCACCTGTCAACTGATTTATCTGTAAAGAGAGTTCCTCCAGGTTTGTAAGTCTGCCTAACTCTCTTGGAATCTCTCCTGTAAGACCGTTGTGGTCAAGCGACAGTATTCGCAGCTGGGAGAGGCCGCCTAGCTCGACCGGTATGCCACCACGAAAGCGGTTGTTCCCAAGAATCAACAGTTCCAGTGACTTGAGACGGCCCAATTCGACAGGGATCTCCCCCGTCAGGTTGTTGCTTTCGAGCGACAACTCGCGCAGTATCGTGAGATTGGCCAGCGCAGACGGAACTTCCCCCGAAAGATTGTTGCCTCCCAGATGCAGGACCTCCAATAGTGGGAGGCGGGCCAGTTCTGTTGGGATCTCTCCCCTTAGGAAGCACCAGCTGAGATCCAAGCTGCGAAGTTTGCCCAACTTAACCAGCTCTCGGGGAATCCCTCCCCAAAGAAGGAAGTTTCCTCCCAGATTCAAAACCTCCAGGGCAGAGAGCCGGCCTATCTTGGGCGAAATGACACCTCCGAGGCTCAGGCGGGGCAGAAGTAGCGCCGTCACTCGACGCCCCTGTTTATCCCCGGTGACTACGACTCCCTGCCATCGCTTAATGGAAACGCTCTCATGCCAATTGAGCCGTCCCGACAAGTCGACGAGCCGCCGCCGGATTCCCAGCAGGGCTACACAGTCTTCTACGAGCCCGGCATTCAACTGCGGACTGGGGACCGCAACACCATTGGAACAGCGGGACAAATCTATCCGTGCGTAAATGGGGCCAAGTGGCGCAGGAAGGCCCGTCCAGCTCAATGCTTCGAGGAACAGGATGAGTACCAAGATGGTACCAAAGATAATCGTTAGGTTTCGGCGCGACATACCAGGCCGCCCGCGGCGGTTTCTCGGCGAGCAGAGCGACAAATCTTCTGAGCCCACTGTTCGCCTTTGTCTTTTGTCCGATTTAGGCTTTGGCCTCGCTCCCGACTGTCAGACGAAGAAGATTCAGCAGCCAGATTTGCCTTCCCGCGGTCCTCCAGCGTCCATGCATCGTTGAACGCGGCCGCTGCGGCGTCAGGAAAGATTGGAGCGGAGTAACTGCAGTTGGGGTTGAAGGGCGGCTCAAGACAAGTAGGGTTGACCGATTCTGAAGCAATTGATCCCAAAATAATGGCATCTGCTGCGTCGTCAAAAGCTGGTGGGTGCCCTTAAGGGCACCCGGACTGCTCCCGATGTGGCACGCCTCAGTCGGCCGCCGCCAGAAGAGGCCGGAACTTGTATCCGTAGACGATCTCGCCGCTGTCACCCTCTTCCCGCAGCTTGCGCGTCACCATCTCCACCGGCATCCCAATTTCTACATCCTCATCAGATATATCGGTCAGCTGCGCCGTCACCATCGGCCCTTCCTCTAGTTTGACTAGTGCCACAGTGTACGGCCGCTGCGCCAGAAAACCATCCGGCACGTTAAACATTTTCGTGTAGCTGTATACCTCGCCCCGCCCACTCATCGTGTGCAGCGGACCGGCCGCCTCGCTGCAATAGGGGCAGACATCACGTGGCGGAAATATGGCCCGACTGCAGTCCGGACAAATCTCGCCCTGAAGACTATATCGCTGCTGTCTGGTGCGCCAAAGGCTGGCAATACTCATAGCATCCTCACTGATTGAATCCAATCAATTGTCCTTCTATACGCACATCCTACACCCGCCGGCCTATCAAACTCTACCTATCGAAGACCGGTATACTGCACTGATAGCTTCTGACAGCTGTCTGCACTCCAAATCACCCGTCCCAGCCTGTCTGCTCAGCCGCCTAGAATATGGGTGACAATCGTCGCACCGCTGCCGCCGATATTCTGTGTCATCCCAATCGCCGCATCCGCAATCTGACCCTGTCCCGCCTCGCCCCGCAACTGTTGCACGGCTTCGGCTACCTGGTAAATCCCTGTCGCGCCGACCGGATGACCCCGGCTCTTCAGCCCGCCCAACGTGCTGATTGGTATGCGCCCGTCCGGGCCGATTGCATCGTCAGCAGCCAGATGCCAACCCTCGCCCCGCCGCGCATAGCCGGTCGCTTCCAGGCTGAGCGCGGTCATGATCGTGAAGGCATCGTGGACTTCAAAAAAGTCGATATCCGCAGGCGTTACGCCGCCCTGCAGGTATGCTTTCTGGCTGCTGACATAGGCCGCCTCAAGAAAGAGCGGGTCCTTGCGATCGTGGAGCGCGATAGTATCGTTGGCGCTGGAGCTTGCCAGTATTCGCACCGCGCCGGGATGATGGCCCGTCACGTATGCTCCCTCCTGCTCCGAAGCCGCCAGCACCACCGCCGCCGCGCCGTCGCAGATAGGGCTGCTGTCCATGATATTGATAGGTGTCGCAATCATCGGCGCATTCAGATATGTATCCAGCGAAATCGGCTTCTGGAACATCGCATTGACGTTTCTTGCACCGTTGCGATGTGCATTGATGCTGAAACCGGCGAAGCCATCCATCGGCGCGTCGAACTCGTACATGTACCGCTGCATAATGAGCGCGTTCAACCCCACAAATGTGACCCCGTGAGCCGCCTCGTATTCGGCGTCCGCTGCCGTGGCCAGGCCGGCTGTCGTGCTGCCGCCGGACGTGTCCGTCATCTTCTCCACGCCGCAAACCACCACAACTTCGTGCATGCCGCTGGCAACCGCCATATAGCCGATGCGGAGTGCCGACGCCCCGCTGGCGCAGGCCGCCTCGATCTTCGCCGCTTCGACGTTCCGCAATCCACTGAAATCCGCGATCAGGGTTGCCAGATGCTCCTGCTGCAACAGGTTGCCGCTGAGCATGTTGCCCACGAACAGCGCGCCTACCTGTTCCGTTCCGGCCTCCTTCAACGCCGCATCGATCGCGTGATGAGCGATGTGCCGGATGGAAAGGTCCCAATGCTCGCCGACAGGCATCTGTCCGATTCCAATTATCGATACGTCCCGCATAATCTTTTCCCGCTGGAGCTTTACAGAATCTGCACAACGTGTGGAGCGTGGCACTACTGGCTGTCAACCGTCCACCTGCTGGCAGACCGCCTCGTCTCTTTCTATCATTGCCTAAACAGCGTGCCATTAGCTACCGGCCGGCGCCCATATCCTGCCAAAACCTATCGCGCAGCCCGCTTCGAGCCCCGTTTCCTTACCCAATCCAGCGCGAAACCACGGCGCACCGCGCCCAAGTATGAAGAACCGCTAACCTGCGCAACACGCAGGTGCGCACTTCCTATATAAATGGAATGTGGGATTGAAATGCGTCAAACCCTGCTGAGCCGCGCAGGCCCGCGCACCCGACTAATGCAGCTGTGGGCCAGTGCCGGCTGCCAGTACGTCGGTCGGCATCATCACTGTTGCTCCACGCCGATGATCCGCCACTGGTCCGTCGTGCGGTTGCTCAAATCCGAGGGGACGTGCTCCAACGTAAATGCGTAAAGTCTGCTTTCCGGTTCGCCGCCGGCCTGATAAACAAGCGAAGCCCAGACCGTTGTCGTGATCGACTGCGACGTGGCTGCCTGGCCGGCAAAAGTAGGAATCGTAGCCAAATATTGCAGTGCATCCACCCAGGCGAACTCGCCCAGTGACCGCGGAACAGTCTGACGCGCTTCCCCGATCAACAGTTGCTCGTTGCTGTCCGGCTGCAACAGATAGGCCAGCACGACCGCTTCAGGATAAAAGGGCGACTGGGGAACGCCATAACAGAATACCAGTTCACGCGGACCCTCCGCATAGTGGATGGCCGCACGATACGCGCCCTCACTGGTAAAGTTCAGGTCAATCTGTCGCGCAAAGCGAGACTCCTTGCACAGCAGGCTGCGATCATACTGGGGATAACGGGCGCGCACAGTCCGCATGGGGGACCTGTTCTCCGCGCCGTCCCACTCTTCTACATACAAGCCGCCGGGCGCAGAAATCTGCGTGCTGCCGTACCCTTCGCTGAGCGTGCTCCACCAGAAAACGCTCATGTATGTCGGACCGCCTATCGGGCTGAATCCGCCGTACACTATCAATTCATCGTGCTCAGGCAGTTCACCAGGCCCTCCGCCCACCGACTGCCCGCTAACCGATGTCGGCATCTGCTGCGCCAGTACCTCGAAATACCGGTTATCAGTCTCGCTGTGATCTTCGCGTGTCACGACAAACCAATCCGGGCGGCCCGTCTGTCGCGGCGGCGCCACAAAACCGAATCCTGACCCTTGCCAGTAGTTTGGCAGCAGCGCATAGGGCTGGAGCCTCGGGGCCGGCGGCCTCGTATTCTCGTCCGACTCCTCCGGCATACCGATCGGCGACTGCGAGTCGTAAATCACCGCGCCGATCGGGCCGCTGATACCTTCCCCATCTGCGGTCGTGCTGGCGTCGTAACGGTAAAAGAGCAGATACTCCTGCTCACTGTCAGCGTCGATGTTGATCGATTCCCACGTGGACACTGCCTTCCACTCTTCCGGCAGAATCAGCCCCAGGTCAATATTCAGCTCCGTGCTGGGCTCGACCGGTCTGCACGCACCCAGCAGGATCGCCGACAAGAGCAGGCACAACGCCCCCGCCTGCGCTTTCAGCATCCAATGGCGAATCTGGCCGCCGCCCTTTTCACCTTGGACACCGCATACCGGGGCATCGGGGCCAGGATTTCCGCCTCCTCCTGCGAGCTGTTTGCTGCGAAGCAATGTATTCGTTGGTATCATCGCTCAGATTGTACCGTAAGCGCGTGGCAGTGGCGCCAGCGGCGGGTCCGTATTGGCTTCATGAATCCAGTCATCCGCTGCGAAAAGACCCGCGTGCAGGCCATTCCATGCCTCCCGCAGTTCCGCAGCGACAAATACCGAACCCGTGCCAATTATGTAACCCCCCTCCGGGGTGATGCCTTGCGCAGTTTCGATTGCTGACTCCATCGACGGCGCCGCAACGACCATTCGACCTTCGCCAGCTTCAAATGTATCGATAGCCGCACGCAGTTCCGGCGCCGGCTTCGCCTTCGGATGGCGGCTCTGCACCAGTACAATCCGCGGCGACGCGGCGCTGGCCAGCGCCAACATCGGCTGGATATCCTTGTCGCTGTTGACCCCGAATACGAATGTAAACGGCCGCCCCGGCCGCGTTTCCGCAAGCGTCGAAAGCAGAATCTCCAGGCTGTCTCGGTTGTGGGCGCAGTCCACCACCAAAGGTGTCCCCCCTGTCGCCGGCTGTGGCAGCCATTCAATCCGGCAAGGCCACTTTGTGTCGACCAGTCCGCTGTCCACGAGTCTGTCATCCCACCGCGTCAGGCCCAGTCGGTGCAGTTCCTGCACCATCTCGAAAGCGATCCCGGCATTGACCTGTTGGTGCTGTCCCACCAGAGGCAGCGTAGCCCGCCGGTAAAGCTGCACTTCCGACAATGGCGCCTCTTTCTCCTCTGCAACCCTTCTCAATACATCCCCCGCGCACTGTTTCTGCGGCGCGCTGAATACAGGCGTGCCGTGCTTGATGATCCCGGCTTTCTCCGCCGCAATCTCCTCCAGGCTGTCTCCGAGAATGTGCATGTGATCCTTGCTGATGTGGGTGATGCCGCACACCGCCGGCAGCAAAATATTGGTGCTGTCCAGGCGGCCTCCGACCCCCACCTCCACCACCGCCCAATCGACCCCGGCCCGCGCAAAATAGAGAAATGCAATGACCATAATGCGGCCAAAAACTGTCAGGTCAGGGTTGGCTTCCAAGTGGGGTACGGCTCGCTCGATCAGTTCCGCGCACTCTTCCCGGCTGATAATCTGCCCATCTACACGCATTCTCTCACGAAAAGTGTGCAAGTGGGGGCTTGTAAACAGACCGGTGCGGTAGCCCAGATGACGGAGAATCGACTCAGTATATGCGCTCGTGCTGCCTTTGCCTTTTGTCCCCGTAACATGAACCGTCCGGAAACGCTCCTGGGGGTTGTCCAACGCCGCCAGGACCGCCCGCATACGATCCAATCGGCTTTCGGGGTCCTTCGCTCGTGGAGCGCGGCCGTCAAACCTGGCATCGTGGAAAAGTATTCCGATCGCTTCTTCATATGTAAGCGGCCTGGTTGGGATCTGTTCTGGCGCCGGCCTGATCGACACGGGCACTCCTTGATTCTGCAAATGCTCAGCCTGATATTAATTGTAAACTCTGTACCTATTGCACGCAAACAGTTGCCGGAAAGCAAAGCCTGCGCAACGACCGCACTGCACCCAATCACCCATTTACACATTTCACAGTTCAGACACCGGCATTGTCAGCGAAATTAGCGCAATATGGTAAAATTGCGATTATCAGCAATCGTCCAAAATTGCGGAGGAGAATCTCAAATGACCACAAAAATCGCCGTCAACGGCTTTGGCCGTATCGGTCGTCAGGTAACAAAGGCGCTCTTCGAGCACCATAACAATACGTTCGATCTCGTCGCCGTTAACGATCTCGGTGACGTGCATACCATGGCCCACCTGTTCAAATATGATACCAACTACGGTATCTTCGATGGCACCGTTGAAGAGGTAGATGGCGATCTGTCGATCAACGGAGACCGCCTCAAAGTGCTCAGCGAGCGCGATCCAAGCAAGCTGCCCTGGGGTGAGATGGGCGTTGATATCGTCGTCGAGAGCACCGGCGTCTTTAGCGATCGCGAAAAGGCTGCCCTCCACCTCGCCGCCGGCGCAAAAAAAGTGATCATCAGCGCTCCCGCCAAAGGCGAAGATATCACCATCTGCATGGGTGTCAACAACGAAAAGTACAATCCGGACAGCCATCACATCATCAGCAATGCCAGCTGCACGACCAACTGCCTGGCCCCCGCGGCCAAGGTTGTAAACGACACCGTCGGCATCGAGCAAGGGCTGATGACCACCGTGCACTCCTACACGACCGACCAGCGTATCCTTGACTTAGTGCATGATGATCTGCGCCGCGCCAGGGCCGCCGGCATGAACATCATTCCGACCACAACCGGCGCTGCCAGAGCCGTGGCCTTGGTTGTGCCAGAGCTTGAGGGCAAGTTTGACGGCATGGCCATGCGCGTTCCCACCTCCACCGTCAGTGTTGTCGATTTCGTCGCCAAAGTTAGCTCCCCAGGCAAAACCGAAGATCTGCTGGAAGCATTCTCCGCAGCAGCTGAGGGACCAATGCAAGGTATCCTCGATGTCAGCTATGATCCCCTGGTTAGTTCGGATTTCCAGGGCAATTCACATAGCAGTGTGATCGATGCCGAGTTTACCGCCTGCTACGGCGACCTGGTCAAAGTCGTCACCTGGTACGATAACGAGTGGGCCTACAGTGTCCGTGTGACCGATCTCGCCGCCTTCGTTGCCTGCCAGGGCGTCTAGCACAAACGCCATCCACCAGAGGCCCCAGTCCGTGACGCGCAAAAGGACCATCCGGGATGTCGACTGGCAGGGCAAGCGCGCGCTCGTCCGCGTCGATTTCAATGTGCCCGTAGATGGCAACGGTCGCATCACCGATGACACCCGCATCCGCGCAACCCTGCCCACCCTTGAATTCATGCGCACGCACGGCGCGTCCCTCGTCCTGATGAGCCACCTCGGCCGGCCCTCGGGCGAACCGGACCCCCGCTACAGCTTGCAGCCCATCGCACAACAGCTCAGCCAGCTTCTCAATACTGAAGTGCGTTTCCCCGGCGCCTTGACCGGTCCGTCCGTCGAAGCGGCCGCAGCCGGCCTCGGCCCGCGCGATGTCATGCTGCTCGAAAACACCCGCTTCCACCCCGGTGAAACCAGCAACGATCCCGCCCTGAGCGCGCAGCTGGCTAGACTCGGCCACCTCTTTGTCAACGACGCCTTTGGCAGTGCCCACCGCGCCCACGCCAGCACGACCGGCGTTGCCGCCCACCTGCCCTCCGTCGCCGGTCTGCTGATGGAAAAAGAGTTGAACTACCTGGGCGCAGCGCTCGAAGAGCCCGCCCATCCCTTCATCGCTATCCTCGGCGGCGCCAAAGTCAGCGATAAGATCGCCGTCATCAAAAAGCTCCTCCATAAGGTAGATTCCATCCTCATCGGCGGCGGTATGGCCAACACATTTCTTGCCGCCGCCGGCTGCCGCATGGAAGCCAGCCTTGTCGAAGCCGACGCGCTCGATACGGCCCGAGCCTTGCGCTGCACCGGCGATGACATCATCCAGCTGCCTGTCGATCTCGCCGTCGCCGACCGCTTTTCCGCCGACGCCGCCTTCCGCACCGTCAGTGTCACCGAGATTCCGCCTGGGTGGATGGCCCTCGACATCGGTGAAGCAACAGTCGCACACTTCGCAAATCGGCTTGCAGGTGCACGTACCGTTCTCTGGAACGGGCCGATGGGCGTCTTCGAACTTCCCCCCTTTGCTCGTGGCACCAATGCCATCGCTGAGATGCTGGCCGGGCTGTCCCATGCCACCACCATCGTCGGTGGCGGCGACTCAGCCGCGGCTGTGCGTCAGGCCGGACTGGTCGAGCGCATCTCACATGTGAGTACCGGCGGCGGCGCCAGCCTGGAGTTCCTGGAAGGCAAAGAGCTGCCCGGCGTGGCCGCCCTGGATAACGAGGAGGCGTAACCAATGAGCTTCTTGTCAAAACTGGCATCACTGTTTACCGGCGGCGGAGGTGGCGGCAATCGCAACTACCCCATCTATGTCTTCAGCACCCGCTGCCGCGAACCAATTATGGCCGAAATCGACCTGGTCAACAGCCTCAGCCGCGATGATGAGAAAGACAACCAGTACTACACGCGCAAAGTGCTGCAAGGCAGCGGCAAAAACCGCTGTTTCACCCAGGTAGAAGTCGAAATTTGGTTCGATCGCGGCAAAAAGGTCTCCCACTATGAAGTCACTGGCGGCCGTTGGCTTACCGCCGAGGAGTACGATGAGGAACTGATACGCTTTAACGCGCCTCCGGAGGAGGAAGACCCGGTCGCAGACGACTCCCAATCAGGCTAGAGCTGGGCCAGCCCGTTCATGCCCAAACACTAGCGGCCTTGATCTCTTCCCCTGAGAATCAACAATTCCTGGGGAGTTCACGACGACGCCATTCACATCGCAGATCGCTAGCCGCTCGCCCATTCTCAACCCGAAGTCTCAACCTGCAGTCTCACGTCTCAAACTGACACAGCCGCCTACGGAGAACATTCGTTATGCGTAAGCCGATGATGGCCGGCAACTGGAAAATGAACAATACCGTGCCCGAAGCGCTCGATCTGGCGCGGCAGATCTACCAACTGGTCGGTGACACCACCCTTGTGGAGCAGGTGTTGTGCCCGCCATCCCTCTGTCTGCACCCATTAAAGACCTTAACGGCTGCCATGCCTTTCGCTCTGGGCGCCCAGAACTGCCACTGGCAGGAAAGCGGCGCCTTCACCGGCGAGCTCAGCCCCCCCATGCTCCGGGAACTCGCCCAATATGTCATCATCGGGCACAGTGAGCGCCGGCAGCTGTTCGGAGAAACCGACGAAACCGTCAACAAAAAGACCCGCGCCGCCTTGGCGCACGACCTGGCTCCAATCGTCTGCGTCGGCGAAAGCCTCGATCAGAATGAGCGGGGCGAAACCGTGTCAATCATCACCGCACAGGTGCGCGCCGCGCTCACCGGTCTCAGCGCTGAGCAGCTGCAAACTCTCGTCATCGCCTATGAGCCGATCTGGGCTATCGGCACGGGCCGCGCCGCCACCGCGCAAACCGCGGGCGACATCTGTGGCCTGGTTCGCTCTATCCTGCGCGAAATGCACGGCGGCGCAGTCGCCGACACCACCCGCGTTCTCTACGGCGGCAGCACAAAACCGGACAATATCAGCGCCATCATGGAACAACCCGACATCGACGGCGCGCTCATCGGCGGCGCATCGCTTGAGGCCGCCAGTTACGCCGAAATGGTGAAGATCACAGCCCAGGTCTACGGCGGCTAACGTATGCCTGCTTGACCCGCCACCTACCCGGGAGGAATAGTCAGAGCCGGGCATAAAATAGTGCGAAAAGCGAGACTAGCTTCCTCTCTCCCTTCCCCTTTTCACGCTCTCCTCGAACTCCCTCATGTCTCCACTGTCCCCATATCTGTTTTTCGTCCTCTTCTTCTTCCTGCTCACCGCTCTGTGGTGGCTGAGCTGGCGAATCGGCCTGCTGATCCAGGAGATCGTCTATCTGATCACCGGCTCCGATGACCTGGCGATGGTGATCCTATTCCTGATCTACCTGCCGGGCATCCTCATCCACGAGACCTCCCACTGGCTCGTTGCCAGGATTCTCGGTCTGAAAACCAGCAAGTTTCGTGTATGGCCCAAATATTCCCGCAATACGATCGGTCTGGGAAGCGTGACGGTTTCGTCCGGAGGCGTAGTCTGGGACAGCCTGGTGGGGTTGGCGCCGCTCTTGATCGGATCGGCGTTGATCGTACTTATCGGCGAGCAAGTCTTCGACACGCAGACCGTCGCCTTCGCCTGGCGTACCGGCAGACTGCTCGACGGGCTGACCTTTGTCGCAGACGGCTTGGCGCACAGGCCGGACAGCCTGCTCTGGAGCTATCTCCTCTTCGCTATCGCCAACGCCATGATGCCCAGCGCCAGCGACCGCGCGCCGCTGAAATCACTGGGCATCTATGTCTTTCTCATCGGCGCCGTGTTCGTGCTCATCGACCAATCGGGCCGCAATGTGGTCCTGCTTCTCAACTTCCTCCTCGGCCCAATCCAACTCCTGACCGGCGCCTTCTTTCTCGTCACAGCCATCGATCTCGCGATCTTCCTGTTGCTGCTCGCAGTGAGATCACTGTGGCTTATGACCTTCAAATAGCTGCCAAGCGCACCATTCCCTCCCCCGCCCGTCCAAACCTGCGGGCTGCGCGCGTCACGCCCGGCCCGCCCCGCACAGAAGTGCGCAGTGCACCCACATCTATAGCGAGGGCACCTTTTCCAGACTCGCCCGGATCGCCTCCTCCGGGTAGTCGAAATCCTCCAGATTATCGGCCAGATGCTGCTCGTATGCCGCCAGATCAAAGTGGCCGTGCCCGCACATGTTGAATACGATCACCTTGCTCTCGCCGCTTTCTTTGCACGCCAACGCCTCCTGCATAGCGCCCCAGATCGCATGCGCCGGTTCGGGCGCAGGCAGGATGCCCTCCGCACGCGAAAACGAGAGCGCCGCCTCGAATATGGCCCGCTGCTGAACACTGGCCGCCTCGATTAAACCTGCCGCATGCAGGGCGCTGACCTGCGCACTCATTCCATGGTAGCGCAGCCCGCCCGCGTGGATCGGCGCCGGCACAAAGTCGTGGCCAAGTGTGTGCATCTTGATCAGCGGCGTCATCTGCGCCGTGTCGCCAAAATCATAGGTATAGACCCCACGCGTCAAGCTGGGCGCAGCCGCCGGTTCGACCGCCACCACGCGCGCGTTCCTGCCGCCGCTGATGTTCTCCTTCAGAAAAGGGAATGCGAATCCGCCAAAATTGCTGCCTCCCCCCGTACATCCCACCAGCACGTCCGGCCAGTCCTCCCCAAACGCCTCCAGCCCACTGATCACCTCTTGGCCCACGATCGTCTGGTGCAGCAGCACATGATTCAGGACCGAGCCAAGCGAGTACTTCGTATCGTCACGCGTAGCCGCATCCTCCACCGCCTCAGAAATCGCAATGCCCAGGCTGCCCGTGCTGTCCGGACTCTCTGACAGGATCTGGCGGCCCGCGTTCGTGTCCTGACTGGGGCTGGGCACAACTTCCGCTCCCCACGTCTGCATCATGACCTTCCGGTAGGGTTTCTGTTCATAGCTGACCCGCACCATATAGACTTTGCACTCCATCCCGAAAACCTGGCACGCGAAACTGAGTGCACTGCCCCACTGTCCAGCCCCGGTTTCCGTAGCCAGGCGGGTGACACCCTCCTCCTTGTTGTAGAAGACCTGGGGCACCGCCGTGTTCGGCTTATGGCTCCCCGCCGGACTGACCCCTTCATACTTGTAATAGATGCGGGCCGGCGTATCCAGAGCCTTCTCCCACTCGTGCGCCCGGATCAGAGGCGTCGGCCGCCAAATTCGATATACCTCCTGCACCGGCTCAGGAATCTCGATGTACCGCTCGGCGCTCACTTCCTGCATAATCAGTGACATCGGAAAAAGGGGCGCCAGATCGTCCGGCCCAATCGGCTGTCCCGTGCCCGGATGCAGCGGTGGCGGCAGTTCAACCCCCGCAGCCGGCAAGTCGGCGTTTATGTTGTACCAGTGAGTCGGCATCTCCGACTCGTTCAAGATTACCTTCTTCTGTCTCGCCATTTCGTCCCTCCGTTCGCTATCGAAAATATCAGTCCCATGGTTACCACGCAATAGCCACTGAGCCATCTGCCCAAAACAGCCTCGCCTCGGGATCCCAATCGCCTTCTTGCCGCCATCCCCTCCCCCCGAACCACCCCTCAAATCCCGCACTGTAGCCATAGGCCACCGTCGTTTCAAGGCGGCTATATCACTGTCCAAGACATAAAGAATAGGACTGTATCACTACAGGGAGGCAGCGTCCATCAAGTATGACAATCCCTGACTACAAGAGGCCCTACCGACAATATTACTGGCATTAAAGCCGTGCTACAGCGATCCTGCAAATTCTGCCTCCGACAAACCATTTCCTCGAATTCCAGACGATTTCAGCAACTACGCATCCCCAACTGATACCCAACCCTGAACGAGGCGAGCAAACGTATTCGTTCTACCCTCATTATTGTATTATGGGCGGTCGGGCCTTCGGCCCTCCCTTGTGCAGGGGCTGCGCCCCCGCAACGCCCCCCTACAAAACCATCCCTCACCCACCGTCTGCCTTCATCGCAGCGTGTCCGCTGACCACCATAGCCGCGCCCGCACACCAGTCCCGTCACCAAGAGCCTGCATGCTTCCAAGAATAACTGGCCGGTCAACTACCGTGGCTTAGCAATTACCGTGGACAAAATGAAGTTGCAGTAGCCGTTCTTCGCGGCCCTTCGTGGAAAGAGAAGTTGCAGTTGCCGTTCTCCGTGGTCCTTCGTGGCCCTCCGTGGACAAAGGTGTTGCAGTTGCAGTTCTTCGCGATCCTTCGCGGCCCTTCGTGGAAAAAAGAAGTTGCAGTTGCCGTTCTCCGCGGCCCTTCGCGGAAAAAAGGAAGTTGCAGTTGCCGTTCTCCGTGGCCCTCCGTGGCCCTCCGTGTCCTCCGTGGAAAAAGGACTTGCAGTTGCCGTTCTGCAGTTGAAGTTCTTCGCGGCCCTTCGTGGTCCTTCGCGGCCCTTCGTGGAAAAAAGAAGTAGCAGTTGCCCGTTCTTCGCGATCCTTCGCGGCCCTTCGCGGAAAAAAGGAAGTTGCAGTTGCAGTTCTTCGCGGCCCTTCGTGGTCCTTCGCGGCCCTTCGTGGACAAAAAAGACCCGCCGCATTCGCAGCAGGTCTTTGCAATTATCAATTTCTCTCAGCCATCAGTTCAGATGCGACTGAATCTTCCCCAGCAACTGGGCCTTCTGCTGGAAGCCAACGATAGTCTCCACCTGCTGACCGTCTTTGAACAACATCAGCGTTGGAATACTCATCACGCCGAACGCCATCGCAGTGCTCTGATTCTCGTCCACATCGAGCTTGCCGATCGTCAGTTTACCGTTCAGTTCGGTAGCAATCTCATCCAGCACCGGTGCGATCATCTTGCACGGACCACACCATTCCGCCCAAAAATCTACCAAAACCGGGACATCTGCTTGGATGACCTCATCTTCAAAATTCGCGTCTGTTACAACTACTGTGTTCTCGCCCATGTTCTCGTCTCCTACTCCTGTATGCGAGCGTAAAAAATGCAACCTTGCGCCATAAACGTCTTCAACCCGCCAGACAATAACTAGTGTAACAAGAAAGGCCCGTCGCGGCTGTAGACTTAACTACAAAAAGCATAGTACGTCCTTTGGAGGGCAAAAGTCAAAACGCCGCCCTAACCGATTCCTACTATCTGCACACCCCCTGCGCTGGCAAACTGTCAACCATCCTTCTGCCTCCTTTGCAGAAAAGCGGCGAACTCCTCACTGTCTAAGGCCCCCGCCCGCGGCGGCGCAGTTTCGGGCTCGCGGGCAACGGGCGCCTCCTCAACAATCGGCAGCTCTTCTTCCGTCCCAAGCCGGGCCGTAACCGACGGGATCACGTCCAGAATGCTTTCCAGAAACGTCGTTGTAAGCGCCTCCTCGCCAGGCAGGTTGATTATCAACGTACGGCCGCGGATGCCTGCAACGCCCCTATCCAACAGTGCCCTCCGATTGCTCACCGCCGCCCTCGCCCGCATCGTCTCTGGCAGAGAGGGCATCATCCGCTCCAATACCTCGGACGTGGCTTCCGGTACAATCTCCTCTGCCGACGGCCCCGCCGCCGGAAACGTACCGCCCACCGTCACAATCAGGTCAATCTCCTCTTCATCGCACCAGTGCCGCAGCGTTTCCTCTATCTGGTAGCGATGAGGCGCCGTATAGGCGCGGCTGGCGAGGGGCAGTATTCCATCCAGAACCCCGCCCAGCATCCTCTGTACACTGGCCATAACTACATCTGCAGAGTCGGTCGAGCTGGCTATGAAAAGAAACCCGAAACGGATCAGCATGAATGTCGGATTCTCCTTCCACCATACGAAGTCTATGGTTGACGCCGGGCCCTGGCACGCGGCTCCCGACAATATTACAACCAGTTGAAAAACCAGATGAACAAAAAGCGATGGCTAAGCCACCGCTTTCAATATTCGCTTATTAAAGATAAGGAACGCTCAGCGCTTGGTGTACTGCGGGGCCTTGCGTGCCCGTTTCAGACCTGGCTTCATCCGTTCCTTCACGCGTGCATCGCGCGTGAGAAAACCGGCAGCCTTCAGAGTAGCCCGCAGATTCGGATCCGCCGCTACCAGTGCGCGGGCCAAGCCGTGCCGGGCTGCATGGGCCTGGCCGCCTTCACCACCGCCATGCACCTTGATACTGATATTAAAGCTGCTCTCCGTTCCAGTCAGAGTCAGCGGTTGACGAATCACCATCTGGTCCAACGCGCGCCCGAAATAAACGTCCATCGGCAGACTATTTGCGATAATCTCCCCATCTCCCTCGTACAGACGGACGCGTGCCGTGGCGCTCTTGCGCCGTCCAATGGCTTCGATATACTCACTCATATCTGCTCTCCTGCAGTTTCAGTTCTTTCGGCTTTTGGGCTATGTGCGGGTGATCCGGACCGGCGTAGACTCTCAGCTTCTTCATCTGAGCCCGCCCGAGCCGTGTCTTGGGAACCATGCCTTTGACCGCCTCAAAAATTATCTTCTGCGGCTGTCTCTCCAACTGCTCCCGCATCGTTCGGCTCTTCAAGCCGCCAGGATAACGCGAGTGCCGGTAATAGCGCTTATCATCCAAGCGGTTGCCCGTGACGTGGAACTTCTCGCAGTTGACCACAATCACGAAGTCACCACAATCCACATTGGGCGTGAAATTCGGCTTGTGTTTACCCCGAAGAACCTGCGCGATCTCCGACGCCAGCCGGCCGAGTGTCTTGCCCGTGGCATCGACAACCCACCATTCACGCCCGCTCTTGGCCTCTGCATAAGTTAGGCTCTGTGTCTTCACCCTGTATTCTCCTCATTCACGCCTGCAAGCAGGCTTTCCGCCGCCCACGCCATACCATTTAACCCGTGGAAAACAGATCAGAATATTCTTCATACCGCACCCGCTCCAGAACAAGCCCATTGGGCGGGAGCGGCGGTGCAGAGCGGCTGCGGTCTCTTGCCTTCAAAGCCGCCGCCAGTTCCTCACTCTGCCACTCTCCCAGCCCGACCGCCAGCAGCGACCCGGCCAGGTTACGCGCCATCCGGCGCAAAAAAGCGTTTGCTGTAATCGTCAGAACCAACTGCTCCACCGGAAAAGGATCCAGCACCGGCAGCGACTCTTCCACACGCTCCCAAATCAGCGACACGATTCGGCGAACAGTGTTGTCCCCCTGAGGCGCCTGCCCAAACGTGGCAAAGTCGTGCGTCCCGATCAACACACCGGCTGCCCCGTTCATCGCTTCCAAATCCGGGCGTCTGGGCAACACCACCCCAAACCGATCTGTCAGAGGGAAGCGCTTCTCGCCTTCCCCTCCAAACGCCGGCGCCCACGTCGTGTACCGGTAAGTCCGCTCAACCGCGCTGAAACGCGGGTGAAACGCCGGTGGTGCCTCCGCCAGACGGCGGATAAGTATCGAAGCCGGCAAACGTTGATTCCAGGCCCGGCGCAATGCTGACAGCGAGTGCCTCCACGGCACTTCAACCGCTATAACCTGGCCCCGCGCATGAACGCCTGTGTCCGTCCTGCCTGCGCCGCTGACCCGGCATAGCCCGCCGGTCAGATCGGCCAACGCGTCTTCCAACGCGCCTTGCACCGTCGGCGCCTGCCGTTGTACCTGAAAACCACAAAAATCCGTGCCGTCGTAAGCGATCAGACCGGCGACCCTGGGCATTCGCTCCTCACCGGAGTGGCGCACGCGGCCACAAACCACCTACGCTTCCGACTGTCGAAAACTCTCCAAACAACTGATTTCAGCGGCAGTCAGCCTGGTTACCCGCTATTTTCGTCCGTAACTAACTCGATAATTGCCATCTCAGCCGCGTCGCCAAAACGTTTGCCCAACTTGACAATGCGCGTATACCCGCCATTCCGTTCCTCGTAGCGGGGAGCCAGCTCGTCAAACACCTTCTTCGCCACCGTCTTGTCATTGAGGTACGCCACGACCTGCCGCTGCGCATGCACCCGGTCAATCTTCCCAGCAAGACCGTGCTTGGCTTTGGTGATCAGCTTCTCAGCATCGCCCCGCACAGCACGCGCCTTGGCGTGTGTAGTGGTTATCTGCTCGTGAATATAGAGTTCTCTAATCAGGCTGCGAAACAGGGCTTTGCGCTGTGCCGGCGACCGGCTCAACTTCTTCCCCGCAATCTGGTGTCGCATTGTCCTATTCCTCCGGTAGCGGCGACAAGCTCGTCTCTTCCACGACTTCGACTGCCTCAGCCGCCTCCGCCGCTTCAGTTGCCTCCGCCGCTTCAGCTGCTTCAACAGCTTCAACTGTTTCAGCCGCTTCGGCTAATATCTCTTCGTTTTCAATTCCGTTGCCGCCACCCAGGTAGGCGCTGAGATCAACACCCATCACATTCATGTATCCCTTCTCGCTCAGCTTCTCTACCAGCTCATCCAGCGACTTCTTGCCAAAGTTGCGGATGGCGAGCATCTCGTCCTCACCCTTCTCCATTCGCTTCAGAATCTCACCAATCTTCGTGATGCCCGCCCGTTTCAGACAGTTATAGGCACGCACCGTCAACTCCAACTCCTCGATCGGCGCTTCGGCCACACGGCTGGGTATGCTCTCTTCCTCTTCCTCCGGCAACTCGACCATCGCCGTGCGGTCGCCGACAAACAGGCTCAGATGCTGAACGAGAATATCAGCCGCCTGCCGCATCGAATCTTCCGGTGATATCGTACCATCGGTCCACACTTCAAGATTCAACCTGTCATAGTCCGTCTGCTGACCAATGCGCGTGCGTTCCACCCGGTAAGATGCCTTCTTTACCGGACTGAAAATCGCATCCACCGGAATCTCGCCCAGCGGCAACTGCATCCGCTCTTCAGCCGGGCTGTAACCCCGGCCCTGCTCCACCACCATCTCGATGTCAAGGTCAACTTCATTCGAGTCGGCGAACAGCAGATAAAGATCCGGGTTGACCACCTCGACTTCCGGCGGGCAATTCAAATCTCCGGCTGTCACCGGCCCTTCGTGGTACACCTCCACCGAAACGCGAACAGGTTCGGCGCTCTCGCTCCTGAATCGTATCTGTTTCACATTCAATATCAGACGGGTGGCATCCTCCAGCACATGATCGATTGTAGAAAACTCATGATGCACGCCACTGACCGAGATTGAAGTTACTGCGGCGCCCGGCAGACTCGACAGCAACACCCGGCGCAAGGAATTCCCTAGAGTAATCCCATAACCGCTTTCCAGCGGGCTGATCACAAAATGGCCGTAGTTGCGAGAACTGGCCTCTACTTCTATCTTCGGTAATACTAGATTATTAAGCAACGGCTACCCCTCCCAGCTATATTGCAGTCTCATCCAAACAACGTGTGGCGACAGACAATCGTCGTAGCCCTACCACTTGTCAGTACAACCGACATGAAAAGGCAACGAATCTGTACCAGGTCAGCTAACGACTGTAGTACTCAACGATCAACTGTTCGTTCAGGAGTACGCCAATCTCGTCTCGCTCCGGCGCCGAAGTCACCGTACCGTTAAGATTGGTCGCATCCAGACTAAGCCACGTAGGGGGGGACGCACTGCCGAGAATCTGCGCGCGCTCACGAAAATATGTTTTGGTTCGACTCTTCTCCCGAACAGATATCAGGTCGTTCGGCGACACCAAAAAGGACGGAATATTCGTCTTGCGGCCGTTTACCGCAAAGTGACCGTGACGCACCAACTGACGCGCCTGCGGCCGGCTATCGGCAAAACCAAACCGGTACACAACGTTGTCCAGCCGGCTCTCCAACAACTCCAGCAACTTGCCGCCCGTTAGACCCTTGCGCCGCGACGCTTCCCTGAAATAGCGACGGAACTGCCGCTCCATCACCCCATACATGCGACGCGCCTTCTGCTTCTCGCGTAACTGAATACCAAAATCCGAAACCTTCCGGCGCATTACATTGCGCCGACCTGCTTCGCCCGGTGGAAATGGACGCCGGTCAACCGCGCACTTCGGGCTGACACAGCGTTCGCCCTTCAAAAATAGTTTCTGTCCTTCTCGTCGGCAGAGTTTACAAACTGCATCTGTATATCGTGCCATCTCTCCTCCAAGTCGACTGTCGCTCGCAACCACCTGCCCTATACACAAGGCCGTGACCTAGCTCATAGTGTGCTAATTGTGTCGCTTCTTCTGCCTCAAGGGTGTCCGTTCACAGGTGCTTGCACTAGCAAAATAATCACCCCCTGGCCGGCATCCGCAGCGCATTTACTTCCCCACTGCGCGAATCCCCTACCCTAATTCTCTGCGAAAATCCTCTGCACAAATACGCTTCTATGCAAAACAAGCGGCATCGCGCCAAAACACGATGCCTCTCTTCTCCCGGCAGGTGAATCCCGTTGTCGCGCAACCCCTCCAACCGCTTTACTTGAGGCTGCGCCGCGCTGGCTTTCCTAAACTCTTCGCTTGCTCGGGGGACGCACCCCGTTATGTGGTATTGGCGTTATGTCGGCTATCGACGTAACCGTCAAACCGGCCGGATTCAATGCCCGCAACGCACTCTCGCGGCCAGGCCCCGGCCCCTTGATAAATACCTCGACCTCACGCATATTGAAGTCACTCACCGCTTGACGAGCCGCCGCCGCTGCCGCAAGCTGGGCCGCAAACGGCGTACTCTTGCGGCTCCCCTTGAAACCGGCCGTGCCCGAACTGGCCCAACACAGGACCGCCCCATTGGGATCGGTGACCGTGATAATCGTATTGTTAAATGTGGCGCGGACATGAATCTGCCCGCTCGGCACGTGTTTCCTCTCGCGACGCGTCGATCGACTACCCCGGCGGCGTTGTGTTCGAGCCATCGTTTCTCCTTAACCTGATGTTCCTGCCGAAATTCCGGCAGCTGCGACCATCTGTCGCTACTTGCGCGCCCGCTTCTTGCCGGCAACCGTCTTCTTTATGCCGCGGCGTGTGCGAGCATTGGTGCGCGTGCGCTGGCCGCGGCTCGGAAGGTTGCGGCGATGACGCAATCCCCGATAGCTGCCGATTTCCATGAGACGCTTGATGTTCATGTTCACTTCGCGCCGCAAATCACCCTCGACGCGACAGTTGCGCTCTATGTAATCCCGCAACGCCGCCAATTCATTGGTGTCCAAATCCTTGACGCGTTTGTCTTCGTCAATCCCCGTCGATTCAAGAATCTCCTTGCTGACCGACCGGCCGACTCCATAAATATAGGTTAGGGCAATTACGACCCGCTTATCTCGAGGAATGTCGACGCCTGCGATACGTGCCATTGCTTTCCCTCCTGAGTGCCTATCCTTGCCGTTGCTTGTGTTTGGGGTTTTGACAAATCACGAACACTACACCCCGCCTCCGTACAACTGAACACTTTTCGCACATCTTCTTCACCGAAGGCCGCACTTTCATCTTTTTGCCCCTCTCTTAAGTCGTAACGCAATTCCACAAGTGTATCACAAGGCTATAGGAGCGTCAATATCTCAGGGCCCCTGTTGGTGACGGCTACCGTATGCTCGAAATGGGCGCTCAGGCTGTGATCTTCACTGATTACGGTCCACTTGTCCTTCAGCGTCTCCGTCCGCCACGTACCCATCTGCACCATCGGCTCTATCGCAATCACCAATCCAGGGCTCAACGCAACCCTGCCGTCCGTGTCATCCGACACATAATTCAACACTTGCGGCCCTTCATGCATCGACCGGCCCACACCGTGACCAGTATACTCCCGTACTACGTGAAAACCACTCGGCTCTACACTCTTCTGCACCGCCGAACTGATATCCAGTACACAACCGCCCGCCCGAATCGCTTCAATGCCGGCCGTTAGACTTGCCTCCGTTACCTGCAACAGGCGTTCAGCCGCCGGGTCAATCTCGCCTACGGGATATGTCCAGCCACTGTCTCCCACAAAGCCGCGATGAAAAACCCCTACATCGATGCTGATTATGTCGCCCTCTTGCAATACCCGCGCCTGATTCGGAATGCCATGCACCAACTCCTCATTGATGCTCGTGCATATATTGGCCGGATAGCCTCGATACCCGAGAAAACTGGACTTCGCATTGTGGCTATGGATTATCCCGGCCGCCAGCTCGTCCAGGTCCCACGTACTTATGCCTGGCCCGATCGCCTCTCGAAATGCCTGATGAACCCTGGCAACAATGCGGCCTGCTTCCCGCATTATCTGAATCTCGCGCGGGCTCTTATGAATAGGCGCCGGACGTTCCTGCTCCTGCCTGGCCTTGATCCGGCCCCGCCCATTCCGGCGCAGTTGACGCCTGAATTTCATCATCATGCTTTCGCGGTTCATCTTGCACTTGCAATCGCCGGCATCCAGGCCGCGCACCGATCAGACCGACAGGGCGCTCCCCGCCGTCTCAATATTATTGGCTGCTAAAACTGCCACCAGCTGCTCCTGCATCTCCTCGATCGGTTTTGCGCCATCGATATCTACCAGAAGTCCCTTGGCGAAATAGTATCCAATCAGCGGTGACGTCTGCTTGTAGTAAATGTACAACCGGTTTTGGACCGTCTCCGGTCTATCGTCATTCCGCTGGTACAATTCACCGCCGCAACTGTCACATCCCTCGCCGCGCGCAGGATTAAACGTCAAGTGATAAACACGGTCGCAGTTACGGCAAACCCGCCGCCCTGTGATCCGCATGGTCACCACATCGTCTTCCAGCTGGAACATCGGCACCAGGTCAATGCCGCCAAATTCCGCCGTCATCCCGTCCAGCGCCTCAGCCTGAAGGAGATTTCGTGGAAAACCATCCAGAATCGCGCCCCGTGCGGCATCCTCTTCGGCCAACCGAGCTTCCACCATCCGAATCGTCACCTCGTCGGGCACCAATTCACCCTTATCGTAGTAGCTCTTGGCCAGCTTCCCCAGCTCCGTCTCGTTCTTCAGGTTGTACCGGAAGATCTCGCCCGTCGAAATCTGCGGAATGCCCAGCTTCTCCTCCAATAGCTGGGCCTGCGTGCCCTTGCCGGCCCCCGGCGCTCCCAACAACACCAGATAAATGCGGTCGCTCATCAACACCAAGTCCTTGCGCTGTAATAATTGGGAGGCTAACGGATAAAGCCCTCGTAGTTGCGCATCATCAACTGCGCCTCAATCTGCTTCATCGTGTCCAGCACCACACCCACGACAATAAGGAGACCCGTGCTGCTGATAATCAGCGTATTGAAGCTGCCAACGCCGCCCCCGAAAACCAAGCCCGCCAGGAAGGGCAGCACCGCAACCAAGCCGAGAAAAAGCGCCCCGACCAGCGTTATGCGCCCTAACACACTGTTCAGATACTGCTCCGTGCGCGGACCAGGCCGGATGCCGGGAATAAATCCCCCCTGCTTCTGCAACGTGTCGGGAAGATTCTGTTGCCGGAACATGATGTCGGTATAAAAATACGTGAACGCAACCGTCAACATGAAGTAGATCAACCAGTACAGAAAGTTCTGTGGACTGAACGAAGTGAAAAAGAAATTCGCCACAGTGCCAATCCAATCACTGCGAAGAATAAAGTATGATGCCATTGTGTTCGGCAATATCAGCAGACTCTGGGCAAAAATCAGCGGAATCATACCGGCCGTGTTCACCCGCATCGGCACATAGGTACTCTGCCCGCCGACCATCATCAGTCGGTTGCCCCGCATCGTCCGCACCCGCTTGCCATACTGCACAGGTATCCTGCGCTGGCCCTCCTGTACCCATACAATCAGCGCAACCGTCAAAACCGTAATGACGCTGAATATCACCAACTGTGTGATTCCCTGCTGCCCCAGCAGCCGCACCTGATTCGGCGCCGATGCGACAATGCCGGCAAAAATGATCAACGAAACACCGTTGCCAATGCCTTGCTCAGTCAGTAGCTCTCCCATCCACATGGCCAACATTGTGCCGGCCGTCAAACTGATCAGAATGGTAAGCGAAGGCAACAGCGCCTCACCCGTGAAGCCCCAATTCTCGAGAACAGCCCCCGTCGCCGCCCCACCCACCGGACGACTAAGCAGCGTCGCCTGGCCGAAAGCCTGCAAAACCGCCAGGGGAACCGTCATATAATGCGTGTAGCGATTCAGCTGCTGCCGGCCCTGTTCGCCCTCCCGGCTCAACTCCTCCAGCTGGGGCACTATCGGCGTCAACAACTGCATGATGATCGTGGCGGTAATATAAGGATAAACACCCATCGCCATCACGCTGAACTGGGCCAGCGCGCCGCCGCTGAAAAAGTTCAACAAACTCAGAAGAATGTTCTGATCCGTCGAACGAAATATCTGATCCAGCACCTCGCGATTGACGCCGGGAAGAGGTATATGCGCAGCCAGCCGGTAGGCGACCAGAATCAGAAACGTGTAGAGCAGTTTCTGACGCAGGTCTGGCAAACGAAAGGCATTGCGTACGGCTTCGAGCATAAAAATTCTCCGGTAGAGATCCGACCGGGCCTGGCCGCCTCTTCAGGCGCCAACCCAGCCTCCCTACAGCTAAGACCGTGGCATATTCTTGTTAACTGCAAAGGGCAGAATTTCGACCGAACCACCCGCGGCCTCTACCTTCTCCCGCGCACTCTTGCTGATTCGATGCACTTGCAGATGGAGAGCCTTGTCTATCTCTCCCCGCGCCAGAACGACTACAGGCTGCTTGCTGTCTCCCAAAAGTCCCGTGTCGAAAAGCGACGCAGGCGTCACCTGCGCATCAGCCTCAAAACGCTCGCCCATCTTATCGAGATTCACCGGCGTGTAGGTCACTTTGAAGCGGTTGACGAAGCCGCGCATCTTGGGCAGCCGTCGAAGAAAGCTTAGCTGCCCGCCTTCAAACCCCTGCCGGACACCACCGCCCGAGCGGGCATTCTGGCCCTTGGTGCCCCGCCCGGCCGTCTTGCCCCGCCCGGAGCCGGTGCCGCGGCCTACTCGTTTCCTGTTTCGGGTTGCGCCCTCATCGGGGCGTAATTCATGCAGTTTCATATTCTCTATATCCCAGCCAAATGAAAAAGGCCGCCTCTGCTTCTAACTGCCCCGGGCCTTCTGCTCCGCCCGTTTAAGCCTCTGTCTCTTCCACCACCTCAACAAGATGAGAAACTTTGGCGATCATCCCTCGAATCGTCGGACTGTCAGACTTCTCGACGGTCTGATTTATCTTTTTCAGCCCCAGGGCGTGTACAGTGGCCTTCTGGCGTTTGTTATAACCAATCGGACTCTTCTTCAGCTTTACAGTGATCGTCTTTTCCATAGGTCTAATCTTCCTGGTACCAGAAGGGACGCAATTTCTCAGGATCAACCCCCCGCCGTTGCGCCTCGACTCTATAGTCTTGCAGCTGCTTCAGCGACGCGAAAGTCGCCTGCACAACATTCAAAATATTGTCGCTCCCCAAAGACTTGGACAAAATGTCCTTCACGCCCGCAGCCTCTACCACAGCGCGCACGCCGCCGCCGGCAATCACACCTGTGCCAGGACTGGCCGGTCTCAACAACACTTCGCCGGCGCCAAACCTGGCTTGGCTCGCATGAGGAATCGTCGTACCCAGCAGATTCACATCCACCATCGTTTTGCGGGCAGTCTCACTCGCCTTGCGAATAGCGTCCGGAACCTCGCGCGCCTTGCCTACCCCAACGCCTACGCGCCCATTGTTGTCCCCAACGACAACCACCGCACGAAAAGCAAACCGGCGGCCACCCTTCACCACCTTGGCCGTGCGCGCGATATGTACGACCTTCTCATCCAGTTCGTCCTTCTCTTCTTCCTGCTCGCGGTCCCGTCGACGGTCTCGACGTCCCATTTCCCTCTCTCCTTGCTCGTTTTAGAAGACGAGACCACCCTCTCGACTGCCATCGGCCACCGCCTTCACGCGGCCGTGATAGCGGTACCCGCCGCGATCGAAAACCACCTGCTCAATGCCGGCCGCCTTGGCCCGTTCAGCAACGACTTTGCCGATCTCCTTCGCCTGGTCCACCTTCAGCTTATCGGCCAGAACCTCTTGCAGGCCGGCTTCCAATGTCGAGGCCGACACAATAGTATGCCCGGCCTGGTCGTCGATGACCTGCACGCCGATGTTCTTCAAACTGCGATATACATTCAATCGCGGCCGCATCGCCGTCCCCGAAACCTTGCGGCGTACCCGCATATGCCGGCGTTTTCGCGCTCTCGTCCGTGTCTGATTCGCCATATTCCTCTACTCCTCGCGCAGTTATGCTGCTATTGCGCCGGCACCGGCCTTGCCTGCCTTGGAACGCACATATTCGCCTTGATAACGAATACCCTTGCCCTTGTACGGCTCCGGCGGGCGCTCCTTGCGTATCTTTGCAGCCAGTTCACCAACCTTCTGCTTGCTGATACCCGATATCGTCACCGTCCGCCCATCTCGAGACACCTCAAACAAAATATCCGGCGTGGGCGGCGCATACTCTACCGGATGACTCTTCCCAACCTGCAATAACAGGTTCTCACCCTCCTGCTGCGCACGGTAACCAACTCCGTGAATCTCCAGAGTCTTCCGGAAACCATCAGTCACCCCCACCACCATGTTATGGAGCAACGATCTCGTCAGGCCATGAATAGCGCGATGGTGGCGCTGGTCGGTCGGCCGGGTGACAACAATCTCGCCATTCTCACTCGAGAACTTCATATCCCGATTGAAAGTCTGGCTGAGTTCCCCTTTTGGGCCTTTCACCGTTATCAGGTTGCCCGCCACTATATCTACCGTCACTCCGGCAGGCACCGGAACCGGCATCTTCCCGATTCGCGACATTTTCTCCTCCCAACACTACCAAATGTTACACATTATCTCGCCGCCAACCCGTTCACGACGGGCCTGGGTTCCACTCATTACACCTTTCGGTGTCGAGACAATATTAATCCCCAGTCCACTTCGCACCAGGGGAATATTTCGATATCCCGTATACGTCCGCCGACCAGGCCGGCTCACCCGCTCTATCCCGGATATTACCGGTTGCCCCTTGTCCGAATACTTCATCCCAATGATCAGATTCGGTCGAGCCTTGTCAGCAGTAACCGAATACCCACTGATGAAGCCCTCCTCCGCCAGAATCTTGGCGAGCGCAACCTTCGCCCTGGAGCTGGGCATCACCGCACGCCGGTGCCTGGAGTTCGACGAGTTGCGGACCCGCGTCAGAAAGTCCGCGATTGGATCGGTCATCATAACCAAAGCTTCCTCTTGATTCTTGCAGCGCAACTGCTCCCAACATTTATGGCAGCAGCCTCGCAGTTATCGGTTCGGCTACCAGCTCGACTTGACTACGCCCGGCAGATTGCCATGTAGGGCCTCTCGACGAAAACAGATGCGGCAAAGACCAAAACGGCGCATGAACGCCCGCGGACGACCACACTTCGTGCATCGATTGCGCACACGCACTTCATACTTCCGTTTAGACTCCCGCGAAACTATACTTTTCTTAGCCACAGACCGTTTTCTCCTTCATCTTCGTAGCCGGTTTCTCTATCGCCGTTGGAACGGCATGTCCATCATGGCCAGCAGCCGCCGGCCCTCTTCATCAGTATCAGCCGTGGTAACAACCGTTACTTCCATCCCTCGAACCTTGTCAATCTCGTCATAGTCGATCTCCGGAAAGATCAACTGCTCACGCAGACCCAGGCTGTAGTTGCCCCGACCATCGAAAGAATCAGGCGAAATGCCGCGAAAATCCCGCTGCGCCGGCAACGCTATGCTGATCAGACGGTCAAGAAAATCCCACATCCGCCTGCCCCGCAACGTTACCTTCACCCCAATCGGCATCCCTTCCCGCAACTTGAATACCGCAATCGACTTGCGCGCCCGCGTCACTATCGGCTTCTGTCCGGTGATAATCGTCAGATCATGGCTGGCGCGGTCAATCGTCTTACCATCCGTGATCGCCTCTCCCATGCCAATGTTTACGCTGATCTTGTCAACCCTGGGCACCTGTAAGAGGTTCGTATAACCGAATTCCGTCATCAGCGCCGGGGCAATCTCACTGTCAAATCGTTCCTTCAGCCGGGGCTTCTGTGCCGTCATTCCGTTCGCTTCACTCATCGCTCTCCACTCCTCGCCCGCAAACACCGCCTGCAGCGGCTTCGGGCCGTCCGTCTGTCCGTTGAACTAACTTTCGCTTCCTGTTGGCAGGAGCTCATTCGTGCGCCGGTCGATCCGAAGCTTGTCCTCGCCCTCAAATCGGTAGCCGGCGCGAGTCACCTCGTTGTCAGTCCCCACGAGCGCCACATTGCTGATGTGCAAAGGCGCCTCCAACTCAATGCGGCCCGTCTGCGTACGCACTGTCGGGCTGCGGCGCTGATGCTTCGTCACAAAATTCGCGCCCGCCACCACAACATACACACGGTTGGGATCGTGGCGGCCTTTCTTGTCCTTTTTGCGTATTACGCTCTGGACTTCACCGCGGTGCCCCTTGTCATTGCCGGCGATCACTTCGACGAGGTCGCCCTTCCTTATCTTTACGCTCATCCCCTCATCTCCTCGGTTCGTGAACGATACCGTCCACCGGCCCGTCCAACCTGAAGTCTATCCACCTGCCCCTCTTAGAGTACTTCCGGAGCCAGGGATACGATCTTCATATACCCATGATCCCGCAACTCCCGCGCAACCGGGCCAAAAATGCGGGTGCCGCGTGGGTTCCTGTTGTCATCAATAAGAACAGCCGCATTCTCATCAAATCGAATGTAACTGCCGTCCTTTCGCCGCACCGGGCGCCGCGTGCGCACTATAACCGCCCGCACTATCTCGCCCTTCTTCACCGCCGCCGTCGGGCTCGAAGACTTGACCGTCGCCACTATCACGTCACCAATTCCACCGTAGCGGCGCGTACTGCCCCCGCGGACTCGAATTGTCAATAACTCTTTCGCGCCTGTATTGTCAGCAACTCGCAGGCGGCTCTCTTGTTGAATCATAGCTCCATACCCCTTTTCTTGCCGGCCAGCCTCGACCTAGACTACCACCGCATGATCAAGAATCTGGGAAACATAAAACTTCTTGTGCTTACTGATCGGCCGGCATTCACGAATCTGGACTGTATCTCCGACTCGACAGGCATTGTCAGCATCATGGACCTTGTATTTCTTATGTGACTTGACCACCTTACCATACAGCGCATGGCGCGCGGCCCGCCCAACTTCGACAACCACCGTCTTGTCCATCTTGTCGCTGGTGACCACGCCAACCAACTCCCGTCTTCGCTCGCGCATTGCCCCCTACTCCTCGTTTTCTTCGGCTATCAGCTCCCGCTCACGTAAGATCGTCTTTATACGCGCGATCTCACGGCGGACCTGACCTTTGCGTGCCGTATTTGTCATCTGCCCGGTCGCCCTCTGAAAGCGCAAGTTAAACAGTTCCTGATATCCATCGTCCAACCGGCTGTAGAGTTCACTTGCCGTCAGCGGGCGCAGCTCATGTGCTTTCATCTCTCATCTCTCCTCGCCTTCTCGTCAAATGTCCTCGCGGGCAACGAACTGCGTTCCCATTGGCAACTTATGCGCGGCCAGACGGAAGGCTTCGCGCGCATTTCTCTCATCAACGCCGGCAATCTCAAAAACCATGCGCCCCGGCTTCACCACCGCCACCCAATGATCAACATTGCCCTTGCCTGAACCCATCCGCGTCTCTGCCGCCCGCATCGTTACCGGCTTGTCCGGAAATATGCGAATCCACAACTTGCCGCCGCGCCGCACATAGCGGGTAACCGCTCGACGGGCCGCTTCAATCTGGCGGCTCGACACCCACGAAGGCTCAGTGGCCTGCAGCCCGTACGTGCCAAAATCGATCCGATTGCCCCGCGTCGCGTTTCCCCGCATCCTACCGCGGTGCATCTTGCGAAATTTTACTCGCTTTGGCATCAACATTGTCTACTCTCCATCCAGCCTATATTTGTCCAGCCGCCGCCCTTGCTGAGCAGAAGCCTCTATTCGTTCAATGCCATCTCCGCATAGCGGGCATGGTACTCTTCGCCCGGCAACACTTCGCCGTGATATACCCACGTCTTCACGCCGATCACGCCGTAAGTCGTGTTCGCCTCCGCGGTTCCATAATCAATCTCCGCTCGCAATGTATGCCGCGGCACCTGCCCGTCGCGTATGGTGTCGACCCGGCCCATCTCGCTGCCGCCCAACCGCCCCGCAACCTGGATCATGACGCCTTCGGCCCCAGTGCGCATCGCACGTCCGGCCGCCTGCTTCATCGCCCGTTTCCAACTGATGCGCCGCTCCAACTGCTCAGCGACATTCTCGGAAACCAACTGGGCATCCGTCTCCGGCTTATCTATCTCGCGGACGTCGATCTTGACCTTCTTGTTCGTCAGCTCCTGCAAGTTCACCCGCAATACATTCACATTGGCACCCTTCCGCCCAATAATTATCCCGGGCTTGGCCGTATTGATGATTACGTGAACCTGGTTGGGCTGGCGCTCAATCTCGATGAAACTGATGCCCGCACGCGGCGCATCACGATGAATCATGGCGCGAATCTCTCGATCTTCGCCCAACTGATTCACATACTCATGCCCCGTGGCAAACCATCGACTCTTGTGTTCCTTGGTAATGCCAAGACGAAAACCGGTCGGATGTACTTTGCGTCCCATTGGGCCTCCTTACGCCGCGGACAGTGGCCGGTTCAGACCACATGCCGCCGCTGTTCGTCCGCTACTCATCATTCAAACGCTCTTCCAATACCACCGTTATGTGCGAGGAGCGTCGAATCCATGGCTTGAAACGCCCGCGGGCGCCAAAACGCCGCCAGCGCCGGTTCGGCGCCTGATCGGCATAGATCTGGCTGATGTACAGCTCATCAGCTTCCAGCCCAAAATTCTCAACGCCATTCGCGATCGCGCTCTTCAACGTCTTCGCAACCGCCTTAGCCGCCTGTTGAGGCATGAACTGCAGCAGCGCCATTGCTTCCTCTGCTTGCCGTCCGCGCATCTCATTCAATACCAGGCGCGCCTTCTGTGGGCTGATTCCCGTATATTTGTTAACTGCTCGAACTTCCATTGTACGCGCTCCCCTATCTCCAGGATGGAGGAAGAAAGATATTTCGACGCTTGGCAGTACAACTACACCCTGCGCGTGCTTCTTTCCGACCTGATATGACCGCGAAAAAATCGCGTCGGCGCAAATTCACCCAGCTTGTGCCCCACCATGTTCTCCGTAATGTAAATCGGTACATGGCGGCGACCGTCGTGTATCGCCAGTGTATGTCCGACAAACTGCGGGAATATCGTCGAAGCCCGCGACCATGTCTTGAGCACCTTCCGTTCACCGGCCCGGTTCATATCTTCGATCTTCTTCAGTAGCCGCGGCTCAACAAAAGGTCCCTTCTTCAGGCTGCGTCCCATCGTTTCTCCTCCACCTCTGCTAATTCGCTGCTATCGACGCTTGCTGCTGCGCCTGATTATATATTTACCTGTTCTCTTGGTGCGCCGCGTGCGCTTGCCAAGCGCCGGCTGACCCCACGGCGTCTTGGGTCCCGGCATACCAATCGGGGACCGCCCCTCGCCGCCACCGTGAGGATGGGACGAAGGATCCATCGCAACACCTCGCACCGACGGCCGAAATCCCAGCCAGCGGCGGCGGCCTGCCTTGCCCATCGAAATATTGCTGTGGTCCGGATTCGACACCTGCCCAATCGTCGCCAGGCACTCCATCTCTATATAGCGTACCTCGCCGCTGGGAAGACGCACCTGCGCTCGCGGCCCGTCCTTGGCAACCAGCTGCGCCGCAACCCCCGCGCTGCGCACCAACTGCGCGCCTCGCCCCGGATACAACTCAATGTTGTGAATCTGCGTGCCCAACGGAATATTTCGGATCGGGAGCGCATTGCCCGGCCGTATGTCAGCGTTGGGACCGGATTCCAACATGTCCCCCACCTGAACACCCAACGGCGCCACAATGTACCGCTTCTCTCCATCCTCATAACTGAGCAACGCAATGCGCGCACTGCGATTCGGATCATATTCAATCGACAGAACCCGTGCCGGCGCATTGAACCTGTCACGTCTGAAATCAATGATGCGGTAACGCCGCTTATGACCCCCGCCGCGGTGCCGGACTGTGATACGCCCCTGGCTGTTGCGCCCGGCCTTCCGGTGTAATGACTCAGTCAACGAGCGCTCCGGCTTCGTACGCGTAATCGTCTCAAAAGTCGAAACGCTCATGTCCCGTCGCCCCGGAGAAGTGGGACGGTATATCTTTACAGGCATAGAAGTCTATCTCCGTTCAAAAAGAGAATGAAAAAGAGAAACAATCGCTCCCGCTTCTCCGTTCCCACTGCTGGATGTTACACACCTTCAAAGAACTGAATGCTGTCGCCGGCGTCCAGTGTCACAACCGCCTTCTTCCACGGCGACTTCCGCACCACCTTGCGGCGGCCGCGCATCCCTGTCTTGGCCGGCATCATCATCACCCGCACGCCGACCACATTCACCTTGAAAGCAGTCTCCACCGCATCGCGAACCTGGTGCTTATTCGCACGGGTATCGACCTCAAATGTGTACTGATTGTTAAAGTCGGCCGCATCGTACGACTTTTCAGTGATAATAGGGCGTTTTATAACTTCATATACGTGCATCAGGTTCTCCTCGTACCGGACTCTGACTCGATCGTCTTAACCGTCGCCAGCTGTCCGCATAGCCGGAAATGGCAGCTGTTAGGCAAGCCAGTCATGAATGAAATCGACCGAGGCCTGCGGCAGAAGAAGCTTGTCATAGCCAAGCAGATCCTGAATGTTCAGATTGCTGCTGAGAAGTGACTTCGCCTGCGGCAGGTTGCTGATCGACTTCTCGACAGCCATATCCCGCTCCGGCAAAATAACGAGTACACTCCCGCTCTCCAGACCCAGATCGGCTAGCGCCCGCATGAAACCCTTGGTCTTGGGCGCCTCCATCGACAGCTGCTCCAGTACGACGATCTCGTCTGCCCCAGCCTTAATGCTCAAAGCGCTCCGCAGCGCTGCCCTACGCATCTTCTTAGGCATCTTCTTGGTGTACTTGCGCGGCGTCGGGCCAAATGCCGTCCCGCCCCCTACCCAAATCGGGGAACGGATCGAGCCATGCCGCGCCCGCCCGGTGCCCTTCTGACGCCACGGCTTGCGGCCGCCCCCGCGAACCTCGCTACGCGACTTCGTCTTGTGCGTGCCAGTGCGCGCGTTGGACAACTGCCTCACCAATGCCTGATGCATCAGCCCCCGGTTGATTGGTGCGGCAAATACCGTCTCTTCCAACTGTATCTGACCGACCTCTTCACCGGCCATATTTCTGATTGGCAATTCCACCGTTTCGCCTCCGTACCAGTAGCCGCCGGCTCGTCTATCTACGAACCGCAGTCTACCGTCTTACGCTTTAACCGCCGTTCGAACGAATACCAACCCATTTTTTGGGCCGGGCACCGCGCCTTGAACGGCAATGAGATTGCGCTCCGCATCAACAAGAGCTACCTTCAGATTCAGCACTGTTACGCGCTTATTGCCCATCTGCCCCGGGCCTTTCGAGCCCGGAAATGTATGGCCGGGCGTGGTGCCCGCACCGCGCGAGCCAGGCGCCCGATGCCGGTCCGACTGACCGTGGGTCTTGGGGCCGCCGCGAAATCCGTGCCGCTTGACAGCGCCGGCAAAACCCTTCCCCTTCGAAGTGCCAGTCACATCCACCATCTCGCCCTCATCAAAAACGTCCGCCTTTATCACGTCGCCCAGCGCATGCCCAGCCTGGCTCTCCAAACGCAACTCGCGCACAAATCGCAGCTTCGGCACGTTGGCCCTGCTCAGATGACCGAGCTGGCCCTTCGTCAACTTGCGCTCCGGCACCTCTTCAAACCCAAACTGTATCGCGTTGTAACCGTCCGTATCCTCAGCCTTCACCTGCGTCACATAGCAGGGTCCAGCTTCGATTACCGTCACCGGCACAACCGCGCCGCTGTCATCAAACAGCTGGGTCATCCCAATCTTGCGGCCTATTATCCCCTTCACTTGCTCCTCCAGGATCGACAGCGCGCTCGACAACATCGCGACCGACTGCCGCATCGCCCAACCAGGCCCACCGCTTGCCGACCGGAACAGAACCTACCCACGCTTCCCATTCCGCATCCGGCCGCAAACTGAACCCTATAACTTAATCTCGATATCAACACCGGCGGGCAAATTCAGACGAGTGAGATTCTCAATCGTCTTGTTGCCTGGATCCACCACATCGATCAGACGCTTGTGAGTGCGTATCTCAAACTGCTCACGGCTGTCCTTGTCGATAAACGGCGAACGCATCACCGTGAACTTCTCTATCCTCGTAGGCAGAGGCACAGGCCCAACCACCTGGGCGCCCGTCTGCTCGGCAGCACTGACGATCTGCTTTGCCGATGCATCCAGAACGCGGTGATCGTATGCCTTGAGCTTGATACGGATCTTTTGCTTTGCCATGAACTCTTCTCTCTTGTCGTGGTCCGGACACAAAAAAGTGTGGCGAGTGATTGCACTCGCCACGAACCACTTTACACTATTGAATTATCTCGGTGATAGCGCCGGCAGCGACGGTGCGGCCACCCTCACGGATGGCAAAGCGGCCGCCGGTCTCGATGGCGACAGGCGCAATCAGCTCGACTTCCATCGTCACATTGTCGCCGGGCATCACCATTTCGACGCCGGCCGGCAGGTCGATCGAGCCGGTGATGTCCATGGTGCGGATGTAGAACTGCGGGCGATAGCCCTTGAAGAAGGGAGTGTGACGACCGCCCTCTTCCTTGCGCAAGACATAGACCTCGGACTTGAAGCGTGTGTGCGGCATGATGCTGCCGGGCTTGGCCAGCACTTGGCCGCGGTCGACCTCTTCGCGGTCGATGCCGCGCAGCAGACAACCGACGTTGTCGCCGGCCTGTCCTTCATCGAGCAGTTTGCGGAACATCTCGACGCCGGTGACCGTGGTCGTGTGTGTGGCTTTAATGCCGACGATTTCGACCTCTTCCATCGGATGGATGACACCGCGCTCGACGCGACCGGTGACGACGGTGCCGCGGCCCTTGATCGAGAAGACATCCTCAATCGGCATCAGGAACGGTTTGTCGATTTCGCGCGCAGGGGTGGGGATATACTCATCGACCGCCCGCATCAGTTCCCAGATCGGCTCATACTCGGGCGCATCGGGATCGTCGGAGCTGCTCTCCAGCGCATGCAGAGCACTGCCGCGCACAAAGGGGATGTCGTCGCCGGGGAACTCATAGATGTCGAGCAACTCGCGCAACTCCATCTCCACCAGTTCCAGTAACTCCTCGTCCTCCATCATGTCGACTTTGTTGAGAAACACGACCATGGCCGGCACTTCCACCTGCCGCGCCAGCAGGATGTGTTCGCGCGTCTGCGGCATCGCGCCATCGGGCGCAGCCACCACCAGAATCGCGCCATCCATCTGGGCAGCGCCGGTAATCATGTTCTTGATGTAGTCGGCATGTCCAGGACAGTCCACGTGCGCATAGTGCCGATTTTCGGTCTCGTATTCTACATGCGCAATGGCGATGGTGATGCCGCGTGCCTTTTCTTCGGGCGCATTGTCGATCGACTCAAACGCACTGAAATCCGCCATCCCTCGCAGCGCCAACACCTTGGTGATCGCCGCTGTCAGCGTCGTCTTGCCGTGATCCACATGTCCGATCGTCCCCACGTTCACATGGGGCTTCGTCCTCTCAAATACTGCCTTCGCCATTCTTTCTCTCCTGAATGTTTCCCATGTCTGCTATGAAGAATCAAGCAGCCTCGCAACGAAGCTGAAGAATTTTTCGCCATATACGGTTGCTCAGGCGACCCCATATCCAACCGGCTGACAGCCCGCCAGACCGGTGCAAGCGTCGCAACACAAACAAAGGTCCTGCGTTCGCAATTGCGTCACTTTTGGGCAGAAGCGCCTCAAACAGTTGTGGCGGCGGCATAGACGCCGCCTCTACAACCTGAACAGTATACGAAATGTCCTGACGGTTGACAAGTCTGGACTCAACTGAAACGGCAAACCTGACTGCAGAGCCGCATACAAATCAGGCGAACTCCCGCCGCGGCGCGCTAACGTCCGTCTTCTGCGTGTTAGGCCGATAGCTGTCGAACTGCATCGTAAAGGTGCCCCGCCCACTGGTGATCGAGCGGAGTTTCGTCGCGTAACCGAACATTTCCGCCAGCGGTACGATCGACCGCACAGCAGTTACCTTGTTGTTATGGGGGGTCATGCCTTCGATCTGCCCGCGGCGGCTGGCAAGATCGCCCACGATATCGCCGACAAACTCCTCCGGCACGACCGCTTCAACCATCATGATGGGCTCCAGCAGAACGGGGCCGGCCTTTGCCATGCCCTCCTTGAACGCCATCGAACCGGCTATTTTGAAAGCGATTTCACTGGAATCGACATCATGGTAGCTGCCGTCCACCAGCGCAGCGCGAACATCCACGACCGGGTATCCCGAAAGCACACCGCTTGCCATCGATTCTTCGATCCCCTTGCGAACCGCGGGGATGTATTCCCTGGGGACTGCGCCGCCGACGATTTTGTCCTCAAACTCGAAGCCCTTGCCCTCTTCGTTCGGCTCCAATTCAATCCAGACATGGCCAAACTGTCCGCGGCCGCCGGTCTGGCGAACGAACCGCCCTTCTGCTCGGGTCGCCTTTGTGATCGTCTCCCGATACGCGACCTGCGGGCGGCCCTCGTTACACTGCACCCGGAACTCTCTCTTCAGACGGTCAACGATAATCTGCAAGTGCAACTCGCCCATTCCGCTGATGATCGTCTGCCCCGTCTGATCGTCGTACCGCACCTGAAAGGTCGGGTCTTCTTCGGACAACTTTAAGAGGCCGTCGGCCATCTTGTCCTGATCGGCTTTCGATTTCGGCTCAACCGCGATCCCAATCACCGGGGCGGGAAACTCGATTGTTTCCAGCAAAATTTCGTTGGCGCGGTCGCTGAGCGTTTCACCGGTCAGGCTCTGTTTGAGGCCGACAATGGCGGCAATGTCGCCCGCGCGGCATACTTCGATCTCTTCCCGTTTGTCCGCATGCATCTGCAGGAGCCGGCCGATTCGTTCTCGCCGGCCTTTATTGGCGTTGTAGACCATACTTCCCGACGCCAATGTACCCGAATACACCCGGACATAGGCCAGGCGCCCGACAAAGGGATCAGTCACGATCTTGAAGACGAGCGCGGAAAAAGGTTCTTCCGGATCGGCAAACCGAATCTTCTCTTCCTCTGTCCTGGGGTCAATGCCAACGACCGGCGGCACGTCCAGCGGGCTGGGCAGATAGCGAACAATCGCATCCAGAAGCGGTTGTACACCTTTGTTTTTCAGAGCCGACCCGCACAGGATTGGCACGATAACATTGCCTATGACGGCAGTGCGCAGGGCCCTGATCAGCTGTTCGTTGCTGATCTCTTCGCCCTCCAGATAGAGCATTGTCAGTTCGTCATCAGTTTCCGCGATCCGCTCAATCATGGCGGCGCGCGCCGCCTCCGCGGCGACTTTCATCTCTTCCGGAATCGGGGCAGTTTCAGGCGTGGCGCCCAATGCGTCGCTGTAGCGCAGGGCCTTCATCGTAAAGAGGTCGATGACGCCATGGAAATTTTCCTCCGCGCCCCACGGCAGTTGAATGGGCAGCGGGTCCGCGCCGAGGCGGTCGACAATCATGCCCACCGTACGATCAAAGTCGGCTCCCACCCGGTCCATCTTATTCACGAAGCAGATGCGAGGCACATGATAGGTGTCTGCCTGCCGCCAGACGGTTTCCGACTGTGGTTCGACACCTGCAACAGCGTCGAAAACAACGACGCCGCCATCGAGGACACGCAAGCTGCGCTGTACTTCGGCGGTAAAGTCGATATGGCCCGGTGTATCGATAACATTGATCTGGACCTCTTCGCCGCTGCGGCTGTCAACCCAGTTGGCCGTAATCGCGGCCGCGGTAATGGTAATGCCGCGTTCCCGTTCCTGCGCCATCCAGTCTGTGACAGCGGTTCCTTCATGCACTTCGCCCATGCGGTGAATACGACCGGAATAGAACAGAATTCGTTCCGTTGTTGTCGTCTTGCCGGCGTCTATATGGGCAATAATTCCGATATTGCGGATCTTATGTAATGGTACCTGACTCATCAAATTCACCTAATTTTGTCCTGGTGGGCAGCGCCGCATCCCTTGCCGACCGAGGCGCATAAAAATGTCGCGCCCCTTTCAAACAGGGGGTACAATCTGCCGCCCTGCAACGTTATATTGGTGTTGTCCGGCGACAACCTGGCCTCATCGAACGGCTTGCCGCGACCGCCGGCGCCCACGGAGAGCACGCTGGCCCCCGACAAACAGACGACGCAGCCGTCTCACAGGCACCAGAATTCGACGTGCCCTACTTGAGCAGGAACATATACAATCTGCTCAAAAGGCAGCCTGCTGATCCGGCAACGTCGAATCTCGCTCAACGACATGCTGAGCGCAGAGCGACATCATCCTGTGGCTCGAATGCGCCGTGTATAGTTCGTTTTAGAAGAACATCCAAACCCGGAGGTGTCGGATTTCTTCAAAGTTGTGCCCAGCATGGGCGCCGGACACATCAGGAAAAACCAATTTTTCTGTCTGTACTGCCGCGGCAGGGCTGCCGGGCAGAAACAGCTGCCGTGAAGGCAAAACTCCTAGCGCCTTCTGGCAAAATGGGCAAAGGCTTGATTGGCTTCTGCCATCCGGTGCGTCTCTTCACGCCTGCGAACGGTCTGTCCTTCGCCGCGCGCCGTATCCAGAAGTTCATTCGCCAACCGAGCGGCCATATTGCGGCCGCCCCGCCCTCTGGCATTCTGAATCAGCCAGCGCATGGCCAGGGCCTGCCGCCGGTCAGGGCGGATTTCCATTGGCACCTGATAGGTTGCGCCACCAACGCGCTGCGGTTTGACCTCAACCAGAGGAGTGGCGTTCCTGAGCGCTTCTTCGAAGACTTCCAGTGGTGGACGGTTGGTGCGTTCGGCTATAGTATCCAGTGCGGTATAGACAATTCTGGCGGCCAGACTTTTCTTGCCCCGTTCCATCAGATTGTTGATGAATTTCGCCAGCACTACGCTATTGTGCCGGGGATCGGGCGTGACTTTACGCTTTTCGGGCCGGTTTCTTCGCGGCATTCTACAACTCCATCCTCATAGTTTGCGCCTGCACGCGTCTCTTGAGCAAGGACGCACACAGCCTGTCCCGCCTTGCCAGAGTCGGCGCTTAACGCGGTTTCTTGGTACCGTATTTGCTGCGGCTTCGTTTGCGGTCGTTGACGCCCGTGCTGTCCAATGCGCCGCGCACGATATGATAACGCACGCCGGGCAAATCTCTGACCCGACCGCCGCGTACCAGAACCACACTGTGTTCCTGGAGGTTATGGCCTTCGCCAGGAATATAGGCCGTTACTTCAACGCCATTGGTAAGGCGCACACGGGCTACCTTACGCAAGGCGGAATTGGGCTTCTTGGGTGTTGTCGTTCGCACCTGTGTACAAACGCCCCGTTTCTGGGGGTTGCCTTGCTTGACCCGCTTGGTGCGGCCGGTCAATGTGTTTTGCGTAAAACGCAGCGCAGGCGCGGTCTCTTTCTTCGGCTTGGTCTTGCGGCCCTTGCGGACCAATTGATTTATCGTCGGCAAATGTTTCCTCCCTGGTGGTCATCTCAGCCCACGAAAAGACAGTAGTCTACTATAGCATAACCGGACTGCTGAAGGCAAATCATTATGAGCACGCGGCAAACGCATCCCAATTCGGTCCCCAAAGTCGCTACGACGCGTGCACACAGATGGAGCCCCTGCCGATTCAGGCAGCATCACGAGGTTCTTTCCCAATTCGAAACTGCTCAGCCACAATTGATTTGCGATCTTGAATGAGGCGAGCGAAGGCTTTTCTCACTCCTCACTCCTCTTCACCCTCTCCTCGCCTTTGGGCGGTCGGCCGCAAGCGGCCTCCCTTGTGCAGGGGCTGCGCCCCCGCAACGCCCCCCTACAAAAACATCGCTCACCGACCGTGGTTACTCTTCCCCAGCGTCGTGTCTAGCAAACGGTGTCTACTCTCTCACCTGCCGCCTCAACCCACCGACCGCTAATCACCGGCGTTCCACTGACGACTGGTGTTCCACTGAAAACCAAAAACTGAAAACTAAAAACTGCAGTTCCGACCGTGCCTGCGCATTCCAGCCGCGCCGCTTCAGAAACGCGGTTGCCGCCAACCGAATACGCAATCGGATTGCCTGAATGGCGGCAGCGATAAAGGGCTGGTCAAGGCAGGCACTGTATATGGCTTGGTAGTTACCCCAATGCAGTTGCTCTCGGTTAGGGCATATCAGGTCGAGCTAAGCCGTGCCAGGGCGAGGTCATCTTTTAGGGCTCTATGGCGGCCCCGACATCTGGTCCAGCCACGCTTGTCAGGTCCGCCCGAAATGCAGAGGCCCGAATTGCAGAGGATCGCGGCCGCAAACTGTCTGGGCTCCAAGGCGCGACTTTTCCGCATGGTCGCGAAATGGCGCTGGCTGAGGAGTTGCTGATATTGAACCAGCGCTAAGAGCTCTCGACGAGAGATGCACAAGAGATGCACAAGAGATCACGAGCGAACAAGAGAATGAGGTTCTTAAGAAGACGAGCAGAGGCTAAAGAACAAATCTCGACGAGGATGCTGTAGTTTCTCAGGCAATTGCAGGTGCCGGGCAGATTGTTCACCCGACGCCGAGTGCCCAAAGATTGCGTTGACGGAGGCATCAGGCAGTGGCGGCGTCAGGCAGTGAGGGCATCAACTATTGGGGGCGGCAAGACCGGAAAAAAAGCGAGAGTGGAAGAGCCGTCGCCTTCCACTCTCGCTTGCAAACTTCAATTGGTTCTTAGCTTAGATCGACGTTAATCTCTTCGCTTTCTTCGTCCTTCAGATTGTTGAAGTCGAAGTCGAGCTCTTCGTCCTCGGCGTTGCCGCCAAAGCCGGCCAGCATCCCCAGCGGCCCGATTCCCATTTCCGCCAAACCGGAGATTTCGGCCAGATCCAGATCCGGTTCGTCCAGGTCGAATTCCAGCTCGCTCAGCCCTTCATCGACGTCTTCGTGCTGTTCGGCCAACTGATCAGCTACCTGCTGTTTCTCTTCCTCCCACATGCGGCGGGTACGGAAGCCGGAGCCGACCGGGATCAGCTTGCCGATAATGACATTCTCCTTGAGGCCTCGCAACTCGTCCCGTTGCCCTTGCACAGCAGCATCGGTGAGGACGCGAGTGGTTTCCTGGAAGCTGGCTGCAGCCAGGAAGCTTTCGGTATTCAAGGCGGCCTTGGTCAACCCCAGGACGACCGGCTCGGCTTTAGCCGGGCGGCGGCTGAGGGAGATCGTCTGGTCGTTTTCATCCTCAAATAGGAAACGGTCCACCAGTTCGCCCGGCAGGAATTCAGTGTCGCCGGTCGCCCGGATCATCACGCGCCGCAGCAACTGGCGCAAAATCACCTCAATATGCTTGTCGTGGATGGCGACACCCTGGCTGCGATACACCTGCTGCACCTGTTCCAACAGGTACAACTGACAGGCTTCCCGGCCCTGAATGCGCAGGATTTCCCGCGGATTCTTTGAGCCTTCGGTCAACTGCTGGCCAGAGCTCACCTCTTCACCCTTCTCCACCCGCAAGCGGGCATTGGCGGGGATATCGGTCTCCCATACCAGGGACTCTTCTCGACGGATGACGACCTGCCCGTTTTCCGCGAAGATCTGGCCTTCCATTCCTGCCAGGAGCCCCTGCCCATCCCCGTCTCCGTTGCGGGCGATGACCGTATCTTCCTGCACGCGGTCATCGGAATCGACCATCAACTGATAACCCTCGGGGATGGCGATTTCGCGTCGGTTGAGTTCGGTGCGGCTCACTTTCAGCATGCGCTGATCGCCTTCCCACCAAATATCAACCTTGCCATCGATTTCGCTGATGACAGCTTCACCTTTGGGGTTCCGCACCTCGAAGAGCTCCTCGACGCGAGGCAAACCCTGTGTGATGTCATCGCTGCCGGCCACACCGCCGGTGTGGAAGGTGCGCAGCGTCAGCTGCGTACCGGGCTCGCCGATCGACTGGGCCGCGATAATGCCCACCGCCTCGCCCTGCTCCACGGTCCCCCCTCGGGCCAGGTCGGTTCCATAACACTTCTTGCAGAGGCCAAAGCGGGATTCACAGGTCAGCGGGCTAAAGACGAATGCCCTTTCCACCTCATAGCGTTCTATGGTTGCCAGGGCGGCCTCGTCGATGACGGTATTGCGTTCAAGCAGCGGTCCATCGGCATCCGGCGGGATGATCGCGGCCGCAAGAGTACGTGTGGCTATGCGGTCGGCGAAGCTCTCGCCCATCGCTCTTGAACCTGCGGCATCGATCCAGATGCCGACATTGGTGCCGCAATCGTCCTCGGTCACGATTACATCCTGGGCGACATCTACCAGGCGGCGGGTCAGATAGCCGGCATCTGCAGTGCGCAAGGCGGTATCCGCCAGGCCTTTGCGTCCGCCGTGTGTGCTGAGGAAATATTCCAGCGCGGTCAACCCTTCGCGGAAGTTGGAGCGAATCGGCAAGGGAATGATGCGCCCATTGGGGCCGGCAATCAGGCCGCGCATACCGGCCAACTGCCGCACGGTATTGACACCGCCCTTGGTGGAACCGGAATGGGCCATTGCACCCAGCCCCTCGAGCGGGCTGAGCAGTTTACGCACCGCAGCCGTTACTTCGTCAGCGGCCCGTGTCCACAGCTCAACCGTCTTTTCGTACAGCTCTTCCTCAGTGATCAGGCCGCGCCGGTACTGGCGTTCGGTCTGCGCCACCTCTTCCGAGGTGCGCTCAACGATCGTATCCTTTTCATGCGGCACCTGAATATCACTGACCGCAATTGTTATGCCGGATCGGGTGGCGTATTCGAAACCCAGATCCTTGATATTGTCTACTGTTTCGGCTGTCACTTCCCGGCCCAGATGCTTGTAGCAGAGGTCAATGATCTCATTGACACCCTTTTTATCGAGAAGCTTGTTGACGAACCACAACTCCTCCGGCAGGGCCCGGTTGAAGATGATACGACCGATCGTGGTGCGGAAGATTCGGTCTTTCGGCCAGTCGGCCCCCAGCAGGCGCAGTTTTCGCAGGGCGTCCCGCACCTCATTCATGGCTGCCTGCCCAAACGCCGGGATCTCCTGGATCATGTGGCGTTCGCCCTGGGCATAGATGTCCATCAACTCGCCGACGGTGGCGATGCCGTGTTCCTTCAAGGCATCCATTACCCGTTCGCTCACTTCTGTCGACTCGATCGGCTGCACGTCAAAACGGGTTGTAAAGCGCGCCCGAATCGAATCGCGCAATTTGATATGCCCGAGGCTATAGATGTAATCCGCTTCATCCATCGAGCTGAAGATTGGCAGTTCCGCGTCCGGTGTCGACTCGTTTTCTTCGGTGGTCAGGTAGTAGACACCCATCACCATGTCTTTAGACGGGCCGACGATCGGTTCACCGCTGCTGGGCTTGAGCAGATTCTGGCTGGACAGCATCAGTTGCCGGGCTTCATCAACCGCAGACTGGCTCAGCGGCACATGCACGGCCATCTGATCGCCGTCGAAATCTGCATTGAAGGCGTCACAGACCAGCGGATGCAGCTGAATTGCGCTTCCCTCTACCAAGGTTACTTCAAAGGCCTGAATACCCAGCCGGTGCAGGGTGGGCGCCCGATTCAACAGCACCGGCCGTTCTTTGCAGATCTCCTCCAGCTCGTCCCACACTTCTGACTGCTGGCGATCTACCATACGCTTGGCGCTCTTGATGTTGTGAGCGTAGTTATCCTCCACCAGACGACGCATGACGAAGGGTTTGAACAGTTCCAATGCCATCTTTTTCGGCAGGCCGCACTGGTGCAATTTCAGCGTGGGGCCGATGACAATGACCGACCGGCCGGAGTAATCGACGCGTTTCCCCAACAGGTTGCGGCGGAAGCGGCCCTGCTTCCCTTTGAGCATATCGCTCAGGCTCTTGAGTTTGCGCTTGCCACTGCGGCTGACCGCCCGGCCCCGCCGCCCGTTGTCGATGAGACTATCGACCGCTTCCTGCAACATGCGTTTTTCGTTGCGGACGATGACATCGGGTGCGCCGAGGTCAAGGAGACGCTTGAGGCGGTTGTTGCGGTTGATCACGCGCCGGTACAGATCATTGAGATCGCTGGTGGCGAAACGGCCACCGTCCAACTGCACCATCGGCCGCAATTCCGGCGGAATCACCGGCAAGATCGTCAGCACCATCCACTCGGGTCGGTTGCCGCTCTTGCGGAAGTTTTCCACGACGCGCAGGCGTTTGGCGGCTTTTTTGCGGCGCTGCTTGCTCTTGGTGGTAAAGATTTCCTGGCGCAACTCTTTTGCCAGTGCGTCCAGATTGACTTTGGCTACAATATCGCGGATCGCCTCGGCGCCCATTCCCGCCTTGAAGATGTTGCCCCAGCGATCGGCCAACTCGCGATAGCGGGTCTCGGTCAGGAGCTGCATTTCGTCCATGCTTTTCAGCTCGTCCAACTCCGCTTCGGCGCCGGTTTGCAGCCGGCCCCGTTGCTCGGCCACATCTTCGCGCAACTTTTCAAGCAATTCGTCCAATTCCTGGCGAATGTGTGTCTGCTTGGACTGGATCAGAACGCGAATATCTGACTTCTCTTCATCGGATTCAAACTGAAGCGAGTCCAACCGTTCCTGCACATAGTCGTTGACAGTTCGTTCATGCTCGACGGTGACGGTCTCTTTGGCCGAGATGATGGCGGCCTCCACCCAATCCAGGTGCTTATCTTCCGGTGCTTTCTTGCCGGTATTGCTCTGAATCCAGTCCTGAACCCGTTGGGCCTGGCTGATCGCCTCCGACGAAGAACGGTTGATGCGTTCATCGAGTCTCGCAATCTGAGACTGTTCATCTTCGTCCAACTCGTCCAGTCGGCTCTGCGCGCTGGCTTCTACGACGTCGATCTGTTCCTGTGATTCGTTATCCAATCGGGCTATCCCCATCTGCAGCTCTTTTTCGAGACGCTGGATGGCCCGGCCGCGCGCGTCTTCGTTCACGTCGGTGATGATGAACTGAGCGAAGTACAGTACCCGCTCCAGATGACGGGGGCTGATGTTCAGGAGCAGGCCCAGGTGGCTGGGAACGCCCTTAACATACCAGATATGGCTAACCGGCGAGGCCAGTTTGATATGGCCCATGCGTTCGCGACGCACCCGCTGCGGCGCCACTTCCACACCGCATTTGTCGCATACGATGCCCTTATAGCGGACGCGTTTGTACTTGCCGCAGGCACATTCCCAATCCTTCTGCGGCCCGAAGATACGTTCACAGAACAGGCCGTCCCGCTCCGGCCGCAGCGTACGATAGTTTATCGTCTCCGGCTTCGTTACTTCGCCAAAGCTCCATTCGTCAATCTGATCCGGGGAGGCAAGAGAGATGCGAATTGCGTCAAAATCTCGAACTTCCATTTTGGCTCCTTTTCGTTTCACCCGCCGCCAAATGTGCAGCAGTTTGGGTCGGCGACGGCCTCAAGGTGGTCGGTAACTTCTTTGACCACCGGGCGCTGTACACTACTCGATCGTCGCCAAGTGCGCAGTAGACGCAGTCGGCGACGGCCTCAGTCGGCGGCGTGTTTACTCGCTGCTGCGACTCATTGGGCTGGGAACGTTCAGGCTGAAGCCAAGGTGCGGCAGACGATCCTCGACTTCATCTTTGCCTAGTTGTATCACCTCATTCTTGTCGTTAATCACTTCGATCGAAAGAGCCAGACTCTGCAATTCTTTCACCAGTACCCGGAAACTTTCCGGCACTCCGGGGCTCTGAATCTCATCGCCCTTCACGATTGCCTCATAGGTTTTCACCCGGCCGGTGGTATCGTCCGACTTAATCGTCAGCATCTCCTGCAAAGTGTAAGCAGCGCCGTAAGCCTCCAGCGCCCATACCTCCATCTCGCCGAAACGCTGGCCACCGAACTGCGCCTTGCCGCCCAACGGTTGTTGCGTGACCAGGCTGTAGGGGCCCGTGCTGCGGGCGTGGACTTTGTCCTCTACCAGATGGTGCAGCTTAAGCATCTGCGCGATCCCAATCGTGACGTGGGCATCGTACGGCTCACCCGTCTTACCATCGAAGAGTTTCTGTTTGCCCGTCGTCGGCAGCGGCCAGCCAACCTGACTCGAGAACTGTTGCGCAGTGGCCCCCATCTCTTCGAGCCGCGTTTCATCCAACTGTTCTTCCTCCATCAGGATGGGGTCGTCAGCTACGTCTGCCAGGGCGACGCCGTCCGGCTCGCAGCCATGATAGAGCATCCACTCGCGCAGGGAAACATAGCGGGCATACCGGTCCGAATCATCCGACCTGGTTTGCGGGACGACACGCTCCGCATCATAGCCTTTGTCCTGCAACCATTCAGCGAGGGCGGCATTGCGCGCGTATTTGTCGTCGAAGAACAGACTTTCAGGTTCATACCCGCGCGGCTCCAGCCATTCCAGCAGATAGAGACGGCGGGCATCATTGTCGTCCATCAGGGATTCGCTGTCGATTTCCTGTTCGCGAACAGATGCCCATGCCCGCTGGGTGACATCCTGCCAGGCTTGGTCGATCAACCAGGCCCGCGCCAGCTCGGACTCGATCTCGTCTTCCTGTGCGCCGTCGAATACAGGCGTTTCCGCCATGAAGCCGAGACGGTCGGCTGCCCATCCCAGATGGGTTTCCAGAACCTGTCCGATATTCATGCGTCCGGGCACACCCAGTGGATTCAGGATAATGTCGATCGGTGTGCCGTCATCCAAAAAGGGCATGTCTTCCACGGGTACCACCCGGGAGATTACGCCTTTGTTGCCATGCCGCCCGGCCATCTTGTCGCCTTCGGTCAGACGGCGGCGCTGGGCGATGCTGACGCGCACCATCATTTCCACCCCCGCGGGCATGTCCTGATGATCTTCGCGCGTGAATACTTTGATGTCCACCACCTTGCCGCGTTCACCATGGGGGAGCCGCAGCGAGCTATCCTTTACCTCACGCGCTTTCTCGCCGAAAATCGCTCGCAGCAGCTTCTCTTCCGGCGTCAGCTCGGTCTCGCCCTTTGGCGTTATTTTTCCAACCAGAATGTCTCCGGCGGCAACTTCAGCGCCGATCCGGATGATGCCATCCTCATCCAGATGTCGCAGCGCGTCTTCGCCCACGTTGGGAATATCGCGGGTGATCTCCTCCGGGCCAAGTTTCGTTTCTCTGGCTTCAATTTCGTGCTTTTCAATATGCACCGAAGTGTATTTGTCGTTTTCGACCAGCCGTTCGCTGACCAGGATGGCGTCTTCGTAGTTGCCGCCTTCCCAACTCATATAGGCCACCAGCACGTTCTGCCCCAGGGCCAGTTCGCCGTTCTGCGTGGAAGAGCTGTCCGCCAGCACTGTGCCGGCTTCGACCAGGTCTCCCTTTTGGATCGTCGGACGCTGATCGATGCAGGTGCTCTGATTGCTGCGATTGTACTTGCGCAGCGGATACGTATGCTCGGTGCCGCCCTCCTCCTGGATGACGATTTCAGTATTGACCACGCGAATGGCCTCGCCAGCCTTGCGGGCGACGACCACCTGGCCCGAATCAACAGCAGCCTGCCACTCCATGCCGGTGCCGACAATCGGCGCATCCGGCTGCACCAGCGGCACAGCCTGCCGCTGCATATTGGAGCCCATCAATGCGCGGTTGGTATCATCGTGCTCCAAAAAAGGAATCAAGGCAGCGGAAACGCCGACGACCTGTTTGGGCGATACGTCCATGAATTGGATGCGCTGCGGTTCTTCGAAGCGGAACTCCTCGGCCTGGCGCACAGAGGGGCGCCTATTGAGAAAGTGGCCGGCATCGTCCAGCGGTGTCGAAGCCTGGGCGATCGAGGAGCGCTCCTCGGTATCGGCGTTCAGATAGATGACCTCTTCACCTACGAAAGGACGCACCCGGATCTCGTTCAGGTCTTCAATAGCGGCGATGCGCTCGACCTGCTCCGGCGTCAGTTCCGTCTCTATTTCGGCGATAAGCTCGCCGCTGTCGGGGTCGCTGATTTCTTCGGCGAGCGTGCGTCCTGTCAACGCATCGACCTGGTTTTCTACCGTATTGATGACGCGGCGGTAGGGCGTTTCGATGAAGCCGAAATCATTGATGCGTCCATATGTAGCCAGATACCCGATCAGGCCGATATTGGGGCCTTCCGGCGTTTCAATCGGACAGATGCGTCCGTAGTGGCTGTAATGGACGTCGCGCACGTCGAAGCCGGCTCGCTCCCGGCGCAGGCCGCCGGGGCCCAGGGCGCTCAGACGGCGCTTGTGGGTCAACTCGGCGAGCGGGTTGGTCTGGTCCATGAACTGGCTCAACTGGCTGCTGCCGAAAAACTCCCGTGTGGCGGCCACAACCGGGCGAATGTTAATCAGGCTCAGCGGCGTCACCTGCTCCGGCTCGCGGATCGACATGCGTTCGCGCACGACCCGCTCCATGCGCAAGAGGCCGATGCGCAACTGACTCTGAATCAGTTCACCGACCGTCTTGATGCGTCGATTCCCCAGATGATCGATGTCATCGGGCATCTCGCGGCCATTGTTAATGTCAATAATGCGGCGAACGACCGCCACGATATCTTCGTTTGTCAGAATGCGCGTAGTGAGAGGTTCCTCCTGCTCCAACTTGCGATTGAGCTTGTAACGGCCCACCCGTCCCAGGTCGTAACGACGGGGAGTGAAGAGCAGATTCTGCAAAAAATTGCGCGCGTTATCTAATGTCGCCGGGTCGCCGGGCCGCAGCTTCTTGTAAAATTCAAGCAGCGCGTCGTCGATCCCTTTCTGCCGGTCCTCGGTCGGATTCGCGGTCGGGTCCCGCTCCAGGGTCGCATCGATGAACGGATGGTCTTCATTGTCATCAACGTCCGAGAACAGTTCCCGGATCTCTTCATCCGTGCCGAAGCCGATGGCCCGCAGCAGAATTGTTGCAGGTAACTTGCGTTTGCGATCGACCTTGACGCTGACGATATCCCGTTTGCTGGTCTCGAACTCCAGCCAGGCGCCCCGCAGGGGAATCAACTTGGTACCGGTCAGGTCGCGCCCTGTGCTGCGATCTTCTTCGACCGTGAAGTAGACCCCGGGCGAGCGAATCAACTGACTGACCACGACCCTTTCACTGCCATTGACGATAAAAGTGCCGGAATCGGTCATCAGTGGGAAATCGCCCATAAAGACTTCCTGCTCACTGATTTCACCGGTGTCGTTATTGACGAGTCTTACCTCGACCCACAACGGCGCGGAATAGGTGATATCGCGTACCCGGCAGGCCTCTTCCGTGTGCTTGGCGTCATCGAAGCGGAAGTTGCCGAAATGCAGTTCAAGATGTTTGTTGAAACTGACGATCGGCGAAATCTCTTCAAAAAGCTCTTTCAGTCCTTGCGTGCGGAACCATTCAAAGCTCTGAAGCTGAATCTCGATGAGCCGGGGCAGTTCGATCAGATTGGAAGTCCGCGAATAGGACTTCCGCTGCGTCTTGGCGCCAACACCGTTTCCAAGGGCAGTATGATTCATATGGCGCATGCTCCTTTGCTGTACACTGTCGCCGATCTCTCCAACCTACACGAATTTCTGTCAATCCGGACTACACCTAAGATTGTAGAAACGAAGATGCAAGCTCCTCTCGCGGCGGAACGCGCCGGTATCCAAACCGTTCGTCCGCCGCCAAGCGCCTGGCGTTCAAAAGCGCAGGCGGCGGCCAGATGGCTGTATTCGCCTAAGCCGCGGGTAAAGTCCGTTGTTGAGGTGGGGTTCAATCTTGTGGGTTCGGATCATGGCTCGCAATGCCGGATGGCGGTTCCAGAGTTTGTCCAATCTTCGTGAATCTTGCTGCCGCTGATTTTCTCCACTTTGCCGAAACTCGTGAACGATAAACAGTTGAATGTTCTCCCGCCGCCAAGCGCGCAGCAAAAGCGGTCGGCGGCGTATTGCATCGGCAGCGGCCTCAGCGGAGATTGTGCCAGCTACTTGCGTTCTGGTACGGTCCCCCACACTTGAGGTCTGCAGGTAACAAACGGAACCGAGCCAACCAGTTCTCACCCTGAACTATAAAGTATAAGGCATACGCGACGCCTTGTCAAAATTCTGATGTTGACGGATATATTCCAGTTTCTTGGAAACAGGTAAACAACCATACCCTGTATGCAATTTCATCTGCGTTTTCAGCTTCCCGTTCTTAGTGACCCCACTGGGCAGCGGCCGCGGTTCTTCTGGATATCGGAAGCTACTCAGCCATACCCTGTGTGCGCTCTCATTCGAGTTCTGAGTTTCTGGGTAACTACCCAGCCGCAGATAGGATGCGACCCTGAATAATGCGAGCAAAGGCGACTCTCTCCTCACTTCTCTTCACACCTATCCTCAATCAATCGCCGCAGTCTCTGACCACTGACTACTGCCGTTCTGGGCGGTCGGG
>Ga0209754_1000573_pt1 | contig 49307 bp, 38 predicted proteins | sample MesohylBB_FD_187295 | JGI IMG/M metagenome (GOLD analysis project Ga0209754, IMG submission 187295) | Host-associated microbial community of the marine sponge Aplysina aerophoba from Gulf of Piran - sponge mesohyl, lysed by bead beating... | ecosystem: Host-associated > Porifera > Sponge >...
GGCGTGGACGTGGCCCTGGACGCGGTGGAGAACGCCATGAACGAGGTGCCGCGGCCCGACCCGCGCCACCGCATCGAGCACTGCCAGGGAGTCACCCGGCAGGCCCTCGAGCGCATGAGCCGCCTGGGGGTCATCGCGTCGTTCTACCCGCACCACCTGTGGTATTGGGGCGACCGCCACATCCACGACTTCCTGGGCATGGAGCGGGCGCAGCGGCTGGACCCCATGCGCACCGCCATCGACCTGGGCGTGGTGACGGTGGCCCACTCCGACACCCCCATCGCGCTGCCCAAGGACCCGCTCTTCGCCACCGATCCGCTGTTCGGCATCTGGTGCGCGGTGAACCGCAAGACCCGCGCCGGCGTGGTGCTGGGCGAGAACGAGCGCATCACGCCCATGGAGGGCCTCCGCGCCTACACCGTCAACGCCGCCTACGCGGCCTTCGAGGAGAACCTCAAGGGGTCGATTACCACCGGCAAGCTGGCCGACCTCGTGGTGCTGGGGGAGAATCCCTTGACGGTGGACCCGTGGGCCATCCGGGACATCCCGGTGGAGCGGACCATCGTCGGGGGTGAGACGGTATACGAGGCCTGAGCGGTCTCAGGCCACCCCAAACAAGACAGCCGCGCCGGGGTTCCGGCGCGGCTGTCTCTTTTCCGGAGCCGGCTGTTTCGGCTCCCGGGTTGTCGTTCAGCGCCTCTCGGCGCCGATCACCCCTTGATGGCGACGTCCTCCAGCAGGATCTTCTCGTCCGGACGCGGGTTCCAGGCGAGGTTGCGGGCCGCCCCGTAGTGATCGAAGAGCTGGTAGAGCGGGATCATCGGCGCCTCGTCCATGATGACCTCGCTCATCTTCTGGAGGATCTTCAGGCGCTTGCCCTCGTCCGACTCCGCCTGCTCGGCGTCCACCAGCTTGTCGAATTCCGCGTGACTGAAGTTGGTGCGCTTGGAGCCGCCGGTGCGGAAGTACTGGTACAGCGGCGTGTCGGCGTCCAGGACGCTGCCCCGGCCGATGTAGTAGAACGGGGTCTTGCCGCCGTTGACGCCGCCCCGGCCCCAGAAGACCACCCATTCCTGCGGCACGATCTCGACGCGGAAGCCGCCCTTGGACATCTGGTTGGCCACCACCTGCACCAGTTCCGTGTCCTTGTCGTACTTTCCGGGCGAGTAATGCAGCTTGACGTCCACGCCGTTGGGATAGCCGGCCTTGGCCAGCAGCTCCTTCGCCTTCTTGGGATCGTAGGGGTAGCGCTTGACGTCGGGATTGTGGCCGATGACTCGGGGTCCCACGGGTCCCTGGAGCACCTCGCCGTTGCCGTCGAAGATCCCCTTGACGATGGCGTCCGCGTCCACGCAGTAGTTGGCGGCCTGGCGCACGAGCTTGTTGTCCCAGGGCTTGAAGTTGACGTTCAACGCGAAGAAGTAGATCCGCAGACCCGGCACGCTCCGCACCGACACACGGGGATGCTTGTTGATCCGCGGCACCTCGTGCACGGGGACTCTGTCCATCACGTCGCACTGTCCGGATTCCAGGCCCGCCAGACGCGAGTTGACTTCCACGACCTTCCGCCACACCAAGTCCCTGACGGCGGGTTTCTCGCCCCAGTAGTCGTCGTTGCGTGTCAGCACGAGGTCGCCGTCACGCTTGAAGCTGACGAACTTGTACGGGCCGGTGCCCGTGGGGTGCTTGTCCACGTCTTCGCCGTACTTGTCCGCTACCGTCTTGCTCATGATGAAGCGGTTGCGCACCCCGCGGGACAGGAAGGTGACCGAGGGCTTCTTGGTGACGACGACCACGGTGTTCTCGTCCGGCGTGCGGACTTCCTGGACGTTACGGAACGACCGCCGTTGCAGGCTCCGCTTGTCGGTCTTCATCCGGTCGATGGAGAACGCCACGTCGGCGGAGGTGAGGGGGCTGCCGTCGTGGAACTTGATGCCCTTGCGCAGCTTGAACTCCCACTCCTTGCCCCGGTACTGCCAGGACTCCGCCAGCCGTCCGACGAACTTGGCCTGGGCGTAGTCGAACTCCACCAGCGGCTCCAGCATGTGTTGCCACAAGCCGTAAATGGCGCCGCTGCTGTGGTCGTACGGGTGCAGGTTGTCCATGGCGCTGGCGTTGTACACGATCACCCGGTCCTTGGACGCGGCGTACGCGAACCGCCCGAGCGAAGGATGCACCATCGCCGTGAGGCCCAGGGCGGCGCCTCCCTTGAGGACGTCCCGCCGGCTTACCCGTCTGCTCTTGTCACTCATGTCGAACCCCTTTCCGTTTGAGGCCGTTGGGTCTTCAACGACATTACTTTTCCATGGGATGGCGCTTCAGGAACTCCAGGAAGTGGGCGTTGGCGACATCCGGCATCTGCCGCAGGTAGCCGTGGTTGCCGCTCTCCACCAGCTTGAACTCGGCGCCCGCGATGCCTTCCGCCAGCACCCTGGAGGACTCCACGTGGCTTCCGGTGGACGCGTCCACCGTGTCGCCCGCGCCGCAGATCACCAGCGTCGGGCATTGGATGTGGTCCAGCAGGTGGCGGGTCTCGTGCTCCTGCCGGGCGACCACGTGCCGGAGGTAGGGCCGCAGCGGGGTGAAGTAGGTCATGTTGACTTCGCGGAACTTCTCGACCTTGTCCGGGTGTTCGCGCACGAACTCCGGCGGGAACATGAAGGCGCCGCCGAAGTGGTCTTCCATGTAGCGCTGGTGGCCCTTGTCGGCGATCTCCGCGGCGGTGGCGTAGGGGACGCCGCGCTCGTAGTACTGGCCGTCGTAGGAGGTGCCGGGTCCCGACCCCGAGAGGACCATGCTGTGAACGACTTCGGGATGGTCGATGGCGATCCACTGGCACACGCGCCCGCCCATGGAATGGCCGAGTAAATGTGCGCGGCCGATGCCGAGCGCCTCCAGCAGGTTGACACAGTCATCGGCGAACATGCGGGTGGAGTAGTGGACGTCGGGCTTGTCGCTCCGTCCCGTGCCGCGGTGGTCCCAGGTCAGCACCCGGTAGTGTTGCGACAGCTCGGGGACCTGGAAGATCTTCCAGTGGTCGCCGGACATGCCGGTGCCGCTCACCAGCACCAGCGGCTCGCCGCTGCCGTGGAGTTCGTAGTGGAAGTTCAGGCCGCTGACGTTGGCGATGGGCATGGTTCCCTCAGAACACGACCACGCCTCGGGCCGCCTCTCCCTGCTTCAGCCGTTCCACGCCTTCGTTGATCTCCTCGATCCTGTAGCGGTGCGAGACGAGCCGGTCCAGGTCGAGCCGCCCGGCCTTGTAGTGGTCCACCATCCTGGGGATGTCGATGAGCTGGCGCGCGTTGCCGTAGCCCGTGCCCGTGAGGGTCTTCTGCTCCCTGACGAAGCGCAAGGGATTGATGGAGGCGGTGTGGTCCATGGGCGCCATCCCCACCACCACCACGGTGCCGCCCACGCGCGCGCAATCCAGGGCCTGCTCCACCGTCGGGCCGAGGCCGATGGCCTCGAAGACGTAGTCCACGCCGCCGCCGGTGATCTCCCGGACGCGCCGGGCCGCGTCCTCGCGCGCGCTGTTGATCTTGTGGGTGGCGCCGAACTCCTGGGCGTACTCCAGCTTCCCGTCGAGGATGTCGATGGCGATGATGGTGCTGGCGCCCACCAGCCGGGCGCCCTGGATGCAGTTGAGGCCCACGCCGCCGCAGCCGATGACGGCCACGGTGTCGCCGGCTTCCACCCGGGCGGCGTTGGTGACGGAGCACACGCCGGTGGTGACGCAGCAGCCGATAAGGGCGGCCACCTCCGGCGGAACGCCGCCGGGGACCGGTACGGCCTGCTCCGCGGGGCACACCACCTGCTCGGCCCAGGTGCCGAGCCGCGCGGAGATGAACAGCGGCCGCCCCTTGAGGCTTACCCGCGCGGTGCCGTCGTGCATCATCTGGCGCGGAGAGTCGTGGCCGTTGCAGAGAACCGGGATGCCGCGCGCGCAGTTCTCGCAACGGCCGCAGTTGGCCCGGAAGGAAAGGATGACGTTGTCGCCCGGCTTGACGTGGTCCACGCCGTCGCCCACGGCCTCCACCACGCCCGCGCCCTCATGGCCGAGGATCACGGGCGTCTGGTTGTCCCACTCGCCCTTGATGTTGTGCAGGTCGCTGTGGCAGATGCCCGTGGCGCCGATGCGGACCTGCACCTCCTGCGCCTTGGGACCTTCCAGGTCCACGTTCTCCACCACCAGAGGGGTGTTCTGCTCCAGCAGCACCGCGGCCTTCATGCCTGCACCTCCATGACCAGCCCGTCGGTTACGCGCGCGGGCGACAACGCGGGGAGTCGGCCTTTACTTGATCGTCATTTCCCAAGTGCGGACTCTCTCGTCGGAACGAGGGTCCCACTCGATGTTGCTGGCGAACCCGTAAATGTCCGCCAGGTTCCACAGCGGTATCCACGGGGAATCCTCTTTCAGGATACGGCCGATCTGGTGCAGGATCTTGGCGCGCTTCTCGGGATCGGCTTCCCCCATCTCCTGTTCGATGAGCTTGTCCAGTTCGGGGTTGCTGTAGTCGATTCGTGGGCTTGCGCCGGTCTTGAAATATTGCTCGACATGCGTGTGGACGTCGATGACGCTGCCCCGGCCGATATAGTAGAAGGGCATCTTGCCACCGTTGACCCCGGACCTGCCCCAGAACACCACCCACTCCTGAGAGATGAGTTCGACGTTGAATCCGCCTTTTTTCATTTGGGCGGCGACGGCCTGGAGCACTTCGTTGTCCTTGGGGTAGCGCCCCTGCGAGTAGTAGAGCTTCACCGAGACGCCGTCCGGGTAGCCCGCCTTGGCCAGCAGCTCGCGCGACTTCTTCGGGTCGTAGGGATAGCGCTTGGCGTTGGGGTCGTGGCCGATGTACGTCTTCGCGCCGGCCCCTTCCACCACGAAACCGAGGTCGTCAAAGATGTTCTTGACGATGGAGTTGGCGTCCACCGAGTAGTTGGCCGCCTGGCGCACGAGCTTGTTGTCCCAGGGCTTGAACCCCGGGTTGATGGCCAGGAAGTAGATGCGCGAGCCGGGAACGGACTTGATGGTGACCTTGGGGTTTTTCTCCAGGCGCGCCACCTCGTGCGGCGGCACGGCGTTGATGACGTCCACCTGTCCGGACTCCAGCGCCGCGACCCGGGCCGCCTCCTCCGTCACCTTGCGCCACACCATGGTCTTGACCTGCGGCTTCGGGGAGCCCCAATAGTCGTCGTTGCGCTCCAGCACGAGGTCGCCGTCGCGCTTGAAACTTACGAACTTGTACGGCCCGGTGCCGATCGGATGCTTGTCCACGTCCTTGCCGGCCTTCTCCGCGGCCGCCTTGCTCATGACGAAGCGGCTCTGAAGCTTGTCCAGGAACACGACGTTGGGCGTGTCGGTCACCAGGACGATGGTGTGGTCGTCGACCACGCGCATCTCCGTCAACTCTCGCAGTTGCCGCCGCTGCAGGCTCTTCTTGTCCGTCTTGATGCGGTTGAACGAGAACTCCACGTCGTGCGCGGTCAACGGCGAGCCGTCGTGGAACTTGATGCCCTTCTTGAGCTTGAAGACCCACTCCTTGCCCTTGAATTCCCAGGACTCGGCGAGCTTCGGGACGTACTTGTTGGCCTTCTGGTCCACCTGCACCAGCGGCTCCATGATGTGCTCCCAGATGCCGTAGGCGGGGCTCAGGCTATGGTTGTAGGGGTGGAGCGAATCAATGCCGCCCGCGTGGTAGATCACCACCTTGTCCTTGGAGGCGGCCCAGGCGGAGCCGACGGCGAGCACGCCCAGAAGGAGCGCCGCGCCCGCGACCAGTGCTCCGGTCCTCTTCCACAAACTTCCACGAGTACCTGCATCGAGTTTCATTCAGCCTTCCCCCTTTCGGAATGCGGACCCCTCGCGGTCCGTCTCGGCGATACATATGAAATAGTCGCGTAAGAAGTCAACCCTGAACAGCTTTCCCTCTGTCATTCCCGCGAAACAGGCTGTGTCAAAACGTCGCCCGGACAAGAATTGGCGCCGACCCCCGATTCGTCATTCCCGCGGAAGCGGGAATCCAGGGGTGGCGAGGCGGGGAAACGCAGATGATAGTGCCACACCACCGCCCCTGGATTCCCGCTTTCGCGGGAATGACGAATCGGGGGTGGGGCTGGAGGTGCGCTCTGGTTTGACGTTGCGCGGGCACGGCTATATTCATAGGACCTGCGCCGCGGATTGCCGGCGTCTCGAACTTGACCCTGGAGGATCTCGATGGCTGGAAGTCGCTTGCCCTATCCCGGTACGGTTTTCTTTAACGGCAAGGTGCGCACGTTCGCTTCGGGCGCGCCCCTGGCCGAGGCGGTGGCCTGCTTCGGCGGGCGCATCGTCGCCGTCGGTTCCTCCGACGAAGTGCGGCGGCTGGGCGGTTCCGATACCAGGGAGGTGGACCTCAGGGGCCTCACCGTCACCCCGGGACTGACCGACGCCCACGTGCACCTGGCGGACAAGGGGCTGGCGGACCGGGAACTGGTGGACGTACGCGACTTCTACGGCCCCGTAAACAATATCGACACCGTCCTCACGCGCCTGTCGAAGAAGGCCGCGGAGATTCCCGCGGGCGACTGGGTGGTGGCGCAGGGAAGCCCGATGCAGGACTTCCGCATGAAGGACAAGCGCTTCCCGGACCGCGTCGACCTCGATGCCGCCGTGCCCGAGCACCCGACGTCGGTCTCCTTCGGCGCCCATGTCACCGTGGCCAATTCGAGAGGCCTGGGGCTCGCCGGCATCGACAGGGACACGCCGAATCCGGCCGGCGGCGCCATCGAGCGGGACTCCAACACCGGCGAGCCCACGGGCATCCTGCACGAGCGCGCCCAGCACATCGTGACGGGCGTGATCCCGGAGTTCGACGCCACCCGGCGCAAGCTGGGCATCGCCTTCGCCGTGCAACAGGCCCTCGAACGGGGCGTGACCACCATCCACGACATCGTCAAGGACCCGTCCGCGGTGCGCGCCTACCAGGAGCTCAAGGCCGAAGGCGGCCTGCACATGCGCTCGAGCCTCTTGCTGCGCGTCATCGAGTCCGACATGAGCACGGACAGCGTGCTGGAGACCGGCCTCCAGACCGGCTTCGGCGACGAGTGGCTGCGGGTGGGCGGCGCGAAGATGAGCATTGACGGCGGCATCACCGGCCGAAACGCGCTATTCTACGAACCCTACGTCGACACGCCGGATTACAGCGGGCTCATTCGCATCCAGCAGGACGAGTTGGACGAGACCGTGCTGCGCTGCCACAACGCCGGCCTCCGCTGCTGCGTGCACGCCATCGGCGACCGTGCCTTCGACATGTCCCTGGAGGCCTATGAGAAGGCGCTGGCCGCGTCGCCGCGGGAAGACCACCGCCACCGCATCGAGCACATGGGCAACTGGCTGATGTCGTCCGAGCGCATCGAACGCCTAGTGCGCCTGAGCGTCTTGGCCATTCCCAACATCTCCCTGGGCTACTTCGTCGGCGACTCCATCCGCGCCGCCATCGGCGCCAAGCGCCTGGAACAGGCGTTCCCGTTCAAGACGCTGTTGGAGGCGGGGGTCAAGATGGCCGGCGGCTCCGATGCGCCGGGGTACTGGCCGGTGGACCCGCTGCGCGACATCGGCACCTACGTCTCGCGCCGGATGCTGTGGGGCGAGACGCTGGTGCCGGAGGAAGCCCTGAGCGTGCAGCAGGCCTTCGAGCTCCACACCACCCACGCCGCCTTTGCCGGTTTCGAGGAGGACCTGAAGGGGACCCTGGAGGCCGGCAAGCTCGCCGACATGGCGGTACTGGCCGAGGACCCCTTCGAGGTGTCGGCGGAACGCATCAAGGACATCAAGGTGGCGATGACGGTGGTGGGCGGCGAGATCAAGTTCCAGGCGTGAACAGTGCCGGCAACTCGCGCGGCAGGCATGGGTCGAAGCTCGGGATCTCGCCCATGGTCTTGATGCGGGCGTAGCGGCGCGGCAGGATGTCGTGGAGGCCGCCCGCCCGTGGCGCCCATGGATGCCCTCGGGGGGCACCTGCATGGGCGCCGACGCAACGGATCCGGGTACTACTTGATCCTCATCTCCCAGGCACGGATTCTCTCGTCGGAGCGGGGCTTCCACTCGATGTTGCTGGCGGCGCCGTAGATGTCCGCGAGATTCCACAACGGCACCCACGGTGAATCCTCCTTCACGATCCGGCCCAACTGGTGCAGCAGCTTGTCACGTTTCACGGGATCGGCTTCTGCCTGCTCCAGGTCCATGATCCGGTCGAACTCGGGATTGCTGTAGGCGATACGGCGGCTCGCACCGGTCTTGAAGTACTGCTCGAGGTGCGTGTGCGCGTCGACGACGCTGCCCCGGCTGACGTGGTAGAAGGGCAGCTTGCCGCCGTTGACCCCGGACTTGCCCCAGAACACCACCCATTCCTGGCTGATCAGCTCGATGTTGAAACCGCCCTTTTTCATCTGGGCCGAGACGGCCTGGACCACCTCGGTGTCCTTGGGATATCGTCCCGCGGAGTAGTACATCTTTACATTGACGCCGTCCGGGTAGCCCGCCTTGGCCAGCAGTTCACGGGACTTCTTGGGGTCGTAGAGGTAGCGCTTGGCGTTGGGGTCGAAACCGATGTGTTGCTTCCCGGCGGCGCCCTCCACCACGAAACCGAGGCCATCGAAGATGTTCTCGATGATGGGGTAGGCGTCCACCGCGTAGTTGGCCGCCTGCCGCACGAGCTTGTTGTCCCAGGGCTTGAAACCGGGGTTGAGGGCCAGGAAGTAGATGCGTCCCCCGGGTACCGTCTTGATGTTGATCCTGGCGTTCTTCCTGAGGCGCTCGACGTCGTGGGCCGGCACCGCGTTGATCACGTCGGCCTGCCCGGCCTCCAGAGCCGCGACCCGGGCGGCCTCTTCGGTGACCTTCCGCCACACCAGGGTCTTGATCTGCGGCTTCGGGGAGCCCCAGTAGGCGTCGTTACGCTCCAGCACCAGGTCGCCGTCGCGCTTGAAGCTCTTGTACTTGTAGGGTCCGGTGCCGATGGGGTTCTTGTCCACGTCCTTGCCGTACTTCGCCGCGGCCGCCTTGCTCATGATGAAGCGGGTCTTGAGCTTGTCGAGAAACACGACGTTGGGCTTGTCGGTTACCAGCACGATGGTGTGGTCGTCCACGACCCGCATCTCCACCAATTCCTTCAGTTGCCGCCGCTGCAGGCTCTTCCTGTCCGTCTTGATGCGGTTGAACGAAAACTCGACGTCGTGCGCCGTCAACGGCGTGCCGTCGTGGAACTTGATTCCCTTGCGCAGCTTGAACACCCACTCCTTGCCCTTCAACTCCCAGGACTCGGCCAGCTTGGGCACGTATTCGACACGCTCCTCGTCCAACTGCACCAGCGGCTCCATGATGTGCTCCCAGATGGAGTAGGCGGGGCCCAGGCTGTGGTTGTAGGGGTGGAGGGAATCGATGCTCCCGGCATGATAGACCACCACCCGGTCCTTGGATGCGGCCCAGGCGGAGCCGGCGACGAACAAGCCCAGCAGGAGCGCCGCGCCCGCGGCCAGTGCCCCTGTCCGCTTCCACGATATTCCGCGAATACTTGTGTAGGATTCCATTGAGCCGTCCCCCTTTCGGAATGCGGAGCCTTTGCGGTCCGCGTCGGACGACGATATGAAATCGTCGTGTCCGAAGTCAAGCGTGAAGGGCGTTCGATCGCGATCAAGTTCCAGGCGTGAACACGGCAACGCGCGGGCTCAACGGAATCTCGGTGTCCCCCGACTCCAGCGAATGTCTTGTCCCCTGGACCAATACTTCCAGCGGGGACGGGGAATCATCCTCCAGTGATATGCGCACGCGCTCGCGCGTGAGGTCCAGCGCCACCCGGCGCCCGCGGTAGACGATGGCCAAGCGCAGTCCGGGCAACTCGTCGGGCAGGCAGGGGTCGAGGCTCAGGGTCTCGCCCATGGTCTCGATGCCGGCGTAGCGGCGCAACAGGACGTCGTCGAGGCCGCCCATGGCGCCCATGTGGATACCTTCCGGCGTGGTGCCGCCCTGGATGTCGGCGACGTCGCTCCGCAGCGCTTCCGTGAAGTAGCGCCAGGACCCCTCCGGGTCGGAGCGTGCGGACACGGCGGCGTGCACCACGCGGCTCAGGGTCGAGCCGTGGGAGGTGCGGGCGCTGTAGTAGTCCACGGTCTTGCGGATGGCGTCGTCGTCGAGCTCGTATCCGAGCCGGCGGAACAGGGCCTGTACCTCGTCGGTGCGCAGCAGGTAGAACAGCATGAGCAGGTCCGCCTGCTTCGACACCTTGTAGGGGTTGGGGGAGTCGCCTTCCGCCTCGAGAATGCGGTCCAGCCGCTCGATGTTGCCGTACTTCTCGCGGTAGCCGTCCCAGTCGAATTCCTTGAGCGCGTCGTAGCCCTCGAACTGGCTGATGACACCGTCGCCGTGGAACGGCACGGTCATCTTGCGCGCGATCTCGCGCCAGCGCTCCTCCTCGTCGGGTTTGAGCCCGATCTCCTCGGCCAGCTCGGCCCTGCGCCCCGCGCCCAGGAGTTCCAGCACCGCCAGGGCGCGTTCCAGCACCCACACCACCATCACGTTGGTGTAGGCATTGTTGCGCAGGCCGCCGGTGTCGGCGCCGGGGTACATGTCGTGGTATTCGTCCGGGCCCATGACACCGTGAATCTCGTAGCGCCCGGTGTTTTCGTTCTGCCGCGCCAGGCTGGCCCAGAAGCGCGCGATCTCCAGGATCATCTCGGCGCCGTAACGGGACAGGAATCCGCGGTCGCCGGTGGTCTTGTAGTAGCGCCACACGTTGTAGACGATGGCGATGTTGACGTGCCGCTGCCGGTGGCTGTTGTCCTCGAGCCAGCGTCCGGAGTTGGGGTTGAGGTGCAGCTTCTGGGTTTCCTCGCTGCCGTCGCTGCCGCTCTGCCATGGGTACATGGCGCCGGCGCAGCCCTCCTCGCGGGCGGCGCGGCGCGCGCCGTCCAGCCGGTGGTACCGGTACAGCAGGAGCGCGCGCGCGATCTCGGGAAGCCGCGCGATGTAAAAGGACAGGAAGTACAACTCGTCCCAGAAAACGTGGCCGCGGTAGGCTTCGCCGTGCAGGCCGCGGGCGCCCACGCCGGCGTCGAGGCCGACGGTGTTCGGGGACGCCGCCTGCAGCATGTGGAAGGCGTGCAGGCGCAGGATCTTCTCCTCCTCCGGCCGTGAAGGCAACTCCACGTCGCAGCGGCGCCACAGGGAATGCCACGTGCGCGCGTGGGCCTCCAGCGTCTCCACGAAGCGGCCGGAGGCGGACACTGCCACGCGCGCGGCGTGGCCGCATTCGGCGATGGCCCGGTCCCGCGACGAGTAGAGGGCCACGGTCTTTTCCACGGTGACCACGTGCTTCCGGCCCACGGTCACGGTGAATTCCTGGGTGATGCTTTCCGGTTCCTCGAGGATGCGCGGTTCGACGGCCTCGTGCTCATCGTCGCGGAAGAGGCGCGTGCGCGCCGCCAGTGCCAGACGCATGTGGGACTGGTTGGTCTGGACCACCAGGTAGACGCCGTCCTCCCCGACGCGTCCCTTTTCCAGGGTCTCCAGATGCTTGGAGTTGAGCTGGCGGTAGCGCGCGACGCCGCCATTGATGACCGCGCCGTCCAGCGCCGACCTCACGGTCATGTTGCCGGACCAGTCCTCCGCCAGCAGGGTCCAGCGCAGCACCGCCAGATGCGGTTGCCGCATGTGCACGAGCCGGCGGCTGCGGATGAAGCTGGTGCGGCCCTCCGGGTCGCGAAAGCGGATGCGGCGCGTGAGCAGCCCGTTCCGGAAATCGATCTCCTGCTGGTACGCGAGTATCTCGACGGCCGCGAGGTCGAACCATGGGCCGTCTTCCAGGCGGAAATTCACGCACAGCCAGTTGGGCAGGTTGACGAGGTCCTCGTTGACCACGACGCGGTCGCCCACCGTGGTCTCCAGGCGGTTGTAGCACCCGGCCAGGTAGGTTCCAGGGTAGTGCACCTCACCGGCCGCGGCCTCCTCAGCCGCACCGCGGGTGGCGAAGCGGCCATTGCCCAGGGTGCACAGGGCCTCGCGCAAGCCTTGTTTTGCCGGGTCATAGCCCTCATAGCGGAAAATCCATTCGTTCATGGGGGTCACACTCCGGGACGACTTCGCGAAACAGTGGCGCGAGAATGAAACGCCACCAAGTCGTCGTCGATCAAGCCACGTTCCGCAACACTACCAGTGCTCGCGGCTCGCGCCAAACACGGTGCGGTGCGTCACGAAATCGGCTTACGTGTCTGAAAGAACGCCGGCACGGATGGTGTGGCGGGCGACGATGCGTTGTCCGTGCGTGCGGCGGTTGCCGACGCTGTCTTCCAGCGCGGCTTCCTCGTCCACCACCTCCAACACCGCCACGTCGGCCTCGCGGTCGACTGCCAGCACGCCGATGCGGTCGTGCCAGCCGATGGCGCGGGCGGCGTTCACGGTGCAGTCGGCGATGATCTCGTCCAGCTCCAGTCCCAGCATCAGGAATTTGGTCAGAGTGGTGGGAAGGTCCACCACGGGGCCGCTGCCGCTCATTCGGTGAAGATCGGTGCTGATGATGTCCGGACGGAGGCCCTGGTCCATGGCCCGGGCCACCAGGTCGAAGTCGAAGTGCCCGTTGGCGTGGGCGACGTCGAAGATGACTCCGCGCCGCCGCGCCTCCAGAACCGCGGGGCGCAGGCGGCCCTCCGGATCCACGATGGCCGGCTGTTTGGGCGTGTAGCAGTGCGTCACGATGTCGCCCGGGCGCAGTGTCTCGACGATCTCTTCCATGGGAATGCCGGTGTCGCCCACGTGCACCATCACCGGCGAGCCGGAGGCCTCGCCGGCGCCCACCGCCATGCGCAGTGCCTCCCGGCCGTTCTGTCCCACGGACTTGACGTGGAGCCGGATCTTGATGCCCACCGCCACGTCCCGGTTCTCCCGCACGGTGCGCGCGGCGTTCTCGGGATCGGCGAAAGCGAGGTTCTCGAGCTCTCCGGGGACGTTGAGGACTCCGTGCTGCGCCACCGCCACGAAGGCCAGCATGCGCGTGCGCGCCTGCTGGTACACCAAGTGGCGGAACCCCGTGAAGTTCACCGGGCCGGCCGACCCCGCGTCCGCGGCGGTGGTGACGCCGCTGGCGCCGCACACCGCGTCGAGCTCGGTGCCGTAGGGGTTGACGCCCCAGTAGCTGTGCACGTGGAAGTCGATGAGGCCCGGGGTCACGAAACAGCCGTCCACGTCGAGGACCTGCTTGGCGCCGTCCCGCGGGAGGTCCTTGCCCATGGCGGCGATGCGGCCGTCCGTGATGCCCACGTCCAGCGCCTGGCGCGGCCCGGCGGCCGGGTTGATAACGGTTCCGTTGACCAGAAGCAGGTCGAATGCGTCGCTCACGGCCGATCTCCCTTCGGATCCGACAGCCCGTAAAACCGTGCCGGGTTCTCGTACAGGATCTTGTCGATGACGTGGGGCACCACCTCGCCCTTTTCCCGCAGGCCCTTGAGGGCCAGCAGCTCGCTGGCGTTGTCATTGTGTCCGTAGTCCGAGCCGATCATGATCATGTCCTCGCCCGCGTGCTCGATCACATAGGGCAGGTCGTCGTCCGTCTGGCAGGCGACGTAGAGGCGATTGTGCCGGAGCAGATCATCGGCGGAGTCCACCCCGTTCTTGCGGTTGCGCAGCTTGATGTCCCGGACCACGTGCGGGACCCATTGGGCGGCCACCTCGATGGCGCCGATGCGGAGGTCGGGGAAGCGCTGGGGAATGCCGCGCATGACCATGGAGTGGACCGCGCCGATCACCGTGAGCTTGGCGGTGCGGAACGGGTCGTTGCCGAAGGCTTCCGAGACGGCGGCGTTGCCGATGCCCGAGTGGACGCCGATGGGCACGTCGAGGCGGGCGGCTTCCTTGTACAGAGGGAAGAAGTAGGGGTGGTGCAGCGGATGATGGGTCTCGAGGCCGCGCATGAATACGGCGCAGGCGCCGTGTTCCCGCGCCCAGCGCAACTCCTCCAGGGCCTCGTCCATGCTCGACAGCGGCAGTTGCACCGCCCAGCGCAGCCGTCCCTTGCCCGCCTCCCAGACGTCCGCCAGCCAGCGGTTGTAGGAACGGCACAGTGCCAGCTCCACGTCCGCGCGGTCGGTGACCGGCCGCAGGAAGAGGGTGGGGTAGAGCACCTGCACGTCGGTGCCGATCTCGTCCATGTGCTTCAGGCGCGCGTCGATGTCGGCCATGTCGCGGGACTCCTTGGGAGTGTCCAGGCCGATGTTGTCGCGCCCGCCGATGAGTTTGCCGTTGATCACCCAGAAGTTGCGCGTGCCGCCTTCGGGCATGTCCACGGTCACCGGGACCGGCCGGAAGCGTTTGTCCCGACCCTCCAGGTAGTCCCAGGTGTGCTCCGTCTCGATCACGTGAGCGTCGGCGTCGATGGCCAGCATGTCGTCCTCCGGTTCTTGAGACACTCCTGGATTCCCGCTTCCGCGGGAATGACGGATGCGGGGGATCACGCCCCCAACTGCTTGGCGAACCAGTCCACGATGAACGTGCGCCGGTCGAAGCGCTTCTCGCCGTGCCCCACGCCGTCCAGCAGTTCCCGCGGGGCGTTGACGGCGTTCTCGTACAGCCGGACCGCGCCGCGCGGGTCCATGACCCGGTCGTCGTGATTGTAGCCCACCAGCAACGGGCACTCGATCGCTTGCGCCCGCCCCACCAGCGTGAACTCCTTGATGCGCTCGCGCGCGTCGGCCAGGTCCCTGGCGCCCATGAGCCAGCGCAGGCGCTCCTGGATCGGCGGGTAGAAGTCGAAGATGTCTTCCACGAGGTTGTAGGCGCCGCTCCACACGGCCACGGCCTTGATGCGTTTCTCTTCGGTGGCGCAGCGAGGTCCCGAGTAGCCGCCCATGCTGGAGCCGTGAAGCCCGATGCGGTCCGGGTCCACGTCCGGGCGCGTCACGAGGTAGTCGATGACGGCCTTGGCCACTCGTTCCGAGTCGGGCGGCGCATAGAGCTTCTTCTCCCGCAGGGTGGCGCCGTGCCCCGGGCCGTCCACGTCGATGAAGCACATGCCCCGGCGCACGTACTGGGCGGCGTCGCCCTCGAGCCCGCGCAGCAGGATGCCGTCGGCGCCGCCGTAGTTGTACACCACGGGGAAGCGCGTGCCCGTCTTGCCCCGGGCAGGGTAGAACAGCGCGTCGAGCAGATGCCCCTCGTACGGAATCTCCAGACGCTCGAAGGGCGGCGTCACCAGGCTCCAGGCCTTGTCGAAGGTCTCCTTGAGCTTGTAGTGGCTCCGCATCATGCGCGGGTCGGCGTCCGGCATGTACACCAGCGCGCGCCGGTGGAACTCGGCCGCCCGCCGGTAGAAGTCGTGGGCCGTGACGTGACGACCCTCGTCCTCGAACCCCGCGGCCAGGACCTCGTTCTTCTCGGCCATGCGGGTCCACTCGGTGTGCCAACTGTCGATATTGTAGGGTCGGTAGCCGCGCGCCACCTCGCGGACGTCGGGGTCCGGATGCAGCGGCGACACCTCCACGCGCACGTCGAGTTGCCCGCCTCCGGGCAGCCCCGGACCCGGAAAGAGGCGCTTCTCCAATTCGTCGTTACCCAGCGGTCTGTCCGGGGATTCCTTCATCCGATCTCTCCTGGCGCCGATGCGCAACCCTCGCCGCCGGCAAGGTCAGATGCCGTAGAAGGCCGTCGGGTTGTCCTGTGTGATCTTGGTGACCGCCGCGGGGGAGAGGTCGCCCTTGTCCGCGCGCTGCTTGAGCAGGCCGAGGAAGTCCATCTCCTGCGCGGAATCGTTGTGCGTGTAGTCCGATCCCACCAGGAGGTTGTCCTCGCCGGTGTGCTTGAGGAGGTAGTCCAGGTCCTCGTCCACCTGGAACGACACGTACATGCGGTTGCGCTTGAGGATGTCCTCGGGCATCTCCTCGATCTCCATGGTGGAGCGCAGCACGCTGGTGGGCCGTTCCTTGTTCTTCTCCAGCCGGCGGCGGATCTCGTAGAGCACGAACGGCACCCACGAGGCGGTGGCCTCGATGAAGCCGAAGCGCAGCTCGGGGAAGCGGTCGGGCACGCCGTGCACGATCAGGGACTGGAACGCATGCACCACCGGCAGCAGGATGCGGTAGAAACGGCTGAAGGTGAACTCGCGCGCGGGCGTGAAGTCCGGCACGCCCGAGCCCGTGTGAAAGCAGATGGGCAGGTTCAGCTTCTGCGCTTCCTCGTAGAGCGGGAAGAAGTAGGGGTCGTTGGCCCACACACCCGCCTCCCGGTCGCCCTTCTTGAGCACGCCGCAGGCGCCGTGTTCCTTGGCGAAGCGCAGCTCGTCCAGGGCCGCGTCCATGTTCTGGGTCGGCGGCAGCAAGACCCAGCGCAGCCGCCCACCGGAATCCTCCCAGCGCTGCGCCATCCAGCGGTTGTAGCTGCGCCTGAGCGCCAGCTCGATTTCGGCCTTTTCGGTGAACTCCACCAGGAAGAGGGTCGGATACATGACCTGGAAGTCCACGCCCATGCGGTCCATGTCCTCCAGGCGCCGGTGCACGTCCATCAACTCGCGCGCACCCACGGTGGTGTGGGTCTCCTCGTCCGTGCGCACGAAGCGGATCTGCCGCCTGTCGTCGATCATCCAGTAGCGCATCTTCGCGTTGCTGGCGTCCTGGCCCTTGGGGTAAGCGGTGGTGGGGCGCAGCGCCTCGTCACCGTCGCGCAAGAAGGCCCAGGTATCCTCGGTCTCGTCCACGTGGGTATCGGCATCGATGACGGCCATTGGCGTCCTCCGGGTTGAGGGATGGGGTAATGGGTGTGGATTAGCAAAAGCGCGCTGGCTTGCCTAGCATGGTGTTCGAGCCTGGATTCCCGTTTCCCAGGCTGTGTCAAGACTGATGAGGCGGAGCCCCCTCGAGTCGTCATTCCCGCGCAAGCGGGAATCCAGGGGCGGTGGTGGGGCACTACAGCGGCGTTTCCCCGCCCCCCACCCCTGGATTCCCGCTTGCGCGGGAATGACGACTCGAGGGGGCTCCGCAATTACCTGTCCGAGCGGAGTCTTGACGCCGCCGCTTCCGCGGGAATGACGTAGCCGGTGCGTCGTTGCGTCAGGAGTCTCGCACACAGCCTACGAACGGGGCTTGAACTTGGGCAGGCTGATGTCGTCGCTGACCGGATCGAACACCACTTCCACCGGCATGCCGATCTCGACGTCGTCCACCGGACACTCGACGATGTTGGTGTAGAAGCGCGGGCCTTCTTCCAGGTCCACCCAGGCGATGACGTAGGGTATGTCCTTCTCGAAGGCGCGGGCGCCGCGGCCCGCCAACTGGCGGATGACGGTGAAGGTGTAGACCGTGGCGCGTCCGCTGAGCTGGTCCCATTCGAGGTCTTCGCCGCCGCACTCGACGCACGACGGGCGCGGACACCACGTCAATTCGCCGCACGCGCGGCAACGCTGCATCACGAGCCGCCCGTCCTTGGCGGCCTGCCAGAAGGGCGCGGTCAGCTCGGTGATCTCGGGGAGGGGGCGTCGGGGTTCGGTTCGTGCTTCAGCCATGGTGTCTATCCGTTGTCGTTGCTGAGAATCGCCACGGCGGTGGAGCCGAGGTTCTTACCGTAGGGGAGGCCGCCGAGGCCGGTGCAGAGCCCGGCGCTCGCGCCCGCCACCTGCCGCTCGCCGCCGTCGCCGCGAAGTTGCGTGACCGACTCCAGGATGTGGATCATGCCGCCGCAGGTGGACGGCTGTCCGCAGTTGATCATGCCGCCGCCGGTCTGGATGGGAAGCGTCCCCTTGAACGAGAAGTCGGTGGACTCGAAATACTTCGTGTCGCCCTTTTCGCAGAAGCCCAGGTCCTCCATCTGCATCATCTCGATGATCACGTAGTCGTCGTAGAGTTGGGCGAAGTCCATGTCGTTGGCGGTGACCCCGGCCATGTCGAAGGCGCGGGCGCCCGCGTCCCTGATTCCCATGATCGTCGCGTCGGAGTGGGTGCGGGGGCCGTAGCTGGGGTTGTCCTGCTCGCCGAAGCCCATGAGGTAGACCGGCTTTCGCGGCATGTCGGCGGCCCGTTCCGCGGAGGTGAGGATGAACGCCTTGCCGCCGTTGGCCGGCATGACACAGTCCAGCAGGCGGACGGGGTCGGCCACCATCCGCGAGGTCTTGTAGTCCTCCAGCGTCATGGGCTTCCTGAGATAGGCGTTGGGGTTGAGCGTCGCGTGGTGGCGGGCGGTGACCGCGATGTTTCCCAGTGCATCCAGGGTGGTGCCGTACTCGTGCATGTGCCGCCGCATTACCAGGGCGATGCCGCTGTTGGCGCCCATGAGGCCGTAGGGCACCTCGAAGTCCCGCACGTCGCGCGGCTCGACGCCGTTGTGGTTTTCCACGAACGTGCACGAAGCGGCCACGCACAGGACGCGCTCCACCAACCCCGCTTGAATGGCCGCGGCGGCCTGCCCCAGCGCCGACACCGTGGCCGCGCCGCCGTTGGCGTTGGCCATGGACAGCGCCGGCGTGATGCCCAGGATCGACGCCGTCTCCTCCGGCCAGAAGGGTTGCAGGTAGTTGGTGGTGTAGATGGCCGCCAGCCCCTGGCCGTCGAAGTCCTTGCGCGTAAGGCCCGCGTCCTCCATGGCCAGGCGCGCCGCCCAGGTCAGGTACTCCGGTATGGTCCGGCGGCGCTCGCCCGGGCGCCGGCCCAGACGGTCCACCGGGGTCTCGCCGATGCCGACGATCGCCGTGTTGCCGCGTATGCTCATGAGGTGGGAAACTCCTTGATGCTTCTTCTCGATGCCGCCGTGGCGACGTTGCAGGAATCATACGTGACTTTGCGTTGCCGTCAAGGGATTGGGTATACTTCGACTTCCAGACCAAGCCCTCAAGGAGATCCCGCTACATGTCAGATTTCAGGTTTCAACCCATCTTCGAACTCGGCGACGACACCACGGAATACCGCGGCCTGGGCAAGGATGGTGTGTCCGAGATCGAGGTGGACGGCCGTACCATTCTGAAGGTCGATCCGGCGGTGCTGCGGAAGCTCACGGCCGAGGCCATCCACGACATCTCTCACCTGTTCCGGCCGAGCCACCTGGCCAAGCTGCGCGCCATCCTCGAGGATCCCGAGGCGTCGAAGAACGACCGCTTCGTGGCGATCCAGCAGCTCAAGAACGCCAACATCTCGGCCGGCGGCGTGCTGCCGGCGTGCCAGGACACGGGCACCGCCATCGTCATCGGCAAGAAGGGCGAGAATGTCTTCACCGGCGCCAACGACGAGGAGGCCTTCTCCGCGGGCGTCTACGACGTCTACACCCAGACCAACCTGCGCTACTCGCAGCTCGCGCCCCTCGGCATGTACGAGGAGCAGAACACCCGCACCAACCTGCCGGCCCAGGTGGAGTTGTACGCCACCCCGGGCGACGCGTACGAGCTGCTGTTCATCACCAAGGGCGGCGGCTCCGCCAACAAGTCGTTCCTGTACCAGCAGACGCCGGCGCTCCTGAACGAGGCCTCGCTGGTGGCGTTCCTGGAGAAGCAGATCAAGACCATCGGCACCGCGGCCTGTCCGCCCTACTACCTGGCCATCGTGGTGGGCGGCATGTCCGCGGAGTTCAACCTCAAGACCGTCAAGCTGGCGAGCACGCGCTACCTGGACAGCCTCCCCACCACCGGCAACGAGTATGGCCGGGCATTCCGCGACCTGGAGCTGGAAGCCAAGGTGCAGGCCATCAGCCACGAGATGGGCGTGGGCGCGCAGTTCGGCGGCAAGTACTTCACCCACGAGGTGCGGGTCATCCGGCTGCCGCGGCACGGCGCGTCGTGTCCGGTGGGCATCGGCGTGTCCTGCTCCGCGGACCGGCAGGCCAAGGCCAGGATCACCCGCGACGGCGTGTTCCTGGAGCGGCTGGAGACCGACCCGGCCAAGTACCTGCCGGACGTCCAGGAGGACGACGACGCGGACAACGTGGTGAGCATCGACCTGAGCCGGCCCATGGACGAGATCCGCGCCACGTTGTCGAAGCATCCGGTGAAGACGCGGCTGTCCCTCAACGGCACCATCGTGGTGGCGCGCGACCTGGCCCACGCCCGGCTCAAGGAGCGCCTCGACGCGGGCGAACCGCTGCCGGACTACTTCAAGGAACACGTGGTCTACTATGCCGGACCCGCCAAGACTCCGGAGGGCTACGCCTCCGGCTCCTTCGGCCCCACCACCGCGGGACGCATGGACTCCTACGTGGAGCTGTTCCAGTCCCACGGCGCCAGCCTGATCTCGCTGGCCAAGGGCAACCGCTCGCGGCAGGTGACCGACGCGTGCAAGAAGCACGGCGGGTTCTACCTGGGCTCCATCGGCGGCCCGGCGGCGATACTGGCCAAGGACAACATCAAGCGCGTGGAGGTGCTCGACTATCCCGAGCTGGGCATGGAAGCGGTCTGGAAGATCGACGTGGAGAATTTCCCCGCGTTCATCATCGTGGACGACAAGGGCAACGACTTTTTCGCCGAGTTGCAGTAAAAGGGTTGTACGGTAGAACGATTGTCTGGAACCGGTGCGGGTGTGCGGCACCCGCCGGAACACGGGTCCCCGGACCCCCAAGGAGCAGGCCATGAGCGCAGATGCCAACGGAACGTCGTTGATAGTGGACTCGGACGCCCACGTGGTGGAGTGCGACCGTACCTGGGACTACCTGGAGGGTTCGGAGAAGCAGTTCCGGCCGGTGCCGCTGGCGTCCCCGGAGGAGAACGGCGCCTCGCTGCAGTTCTGGCTGGTGGACGGCAAGGTGCGCGGCTTCCGCTTCCCGGCGTTTTCCGAGGAGGAATTGCAGCGGCGCCAGGATCTGGTGGGCCGCAAGTTCGCCGAGGCCAAGGAGGCCCGTGAGTTGGGCAACGTGGGGCTCCGCCTGGAACACATGGATGACACCGGCGTGGATGTGCAGGTGCTGCACAACACGATGTTCATCGAGCAGGTGACCGAGCGGGCGCCGGTGGAGGTGGCGCTGTGCGGAAGCTGGAACCGTTGGCTCGCGGACATCTGGTCCCAGTCCGAAGGGCGCCTGCGCTGGTCGTGTCTCGCCCCCACCCTGAGCATGTCCGATGCGCTGGACCAGATCCGCTTTTCCAAAGAGCACGGCGCCTGCGCGGTGCTGATGCGGCCCTTCGAGAACAACCGGATGCTGGTGGATCCGTATTTCTACCCCATCTTCGAGGAGGCCTGCCGTCTGGATATGTCCATCGCCGTGCACATCGCCAACGGCAGCGCCTGGCTCAACGACCTCTACAGCCATCCGGTGCGGTTGGGAGCCACCTTCCACCGTTTCCGCATCCCCACCGTGGGAGGCTTCGCCGACGTGCTCTTCAGCGAGGTCCCGGAGCTGTTCCCGAAGCTCCGCTGGGGCTTCATCGAGGCCAGCTCCCAGTGGGTGCCCTGGATCCTGCACGAGGTCCGCAACCGCTACCGGACCATGGGCCGCGAGTGGCCCGACAACCCCATGGAAGCCTTCAACATGTTCGTGACCTGCGAGAACAGCGACGACCTGCCCTATATTGTGCAGGAGGCCGGCGAGGACGGCCTCGTTATCGGTACCGACTACGGCCATACCGACACGTCGAGCGACGTGGACGCCATCCGGGTCTTCCGCGAGCGCACGGACCTGTCCGAGGACGTGAAGCAGAAGATCCTGAGCGACAACGCGCGGCGGTTGTACGCGTTGTAGAGCACATCGACCCGAAGGAGCAAAGCCATGACCGCGACTGCCAACGGAAACCCCCTGATCGTGGACTCCGACGCCCACGTGGTGGAATGCGAACACACTTGGGACTACCTCGACCCCTCCGATCGCCAGTACCGCCCGGTGCCGTTGGCGGCGGCGGCGGAACAGGGCGTCACCCAGCAGTTCTGGGTGGTGGACGGCAAGGTGAAGGGTTTCCGTTTCCCCGCGTTCTCGGAGGAAGCGCTGCGGGAGCGTGAACGGCAGGTGGGCCGCAAGTTCGCCGACGCCGACGAGTCCATGGAACTGGGCAACGTGGGGCTCCGGTTGGAGCACATGGACGACACCGGGGTGGACGTCCAGGTGTTGCACAACACCATGTTCATCGAGCAGGTCACCGACCGCGCCCCGGTGGAGGTGGCCCTGTGCGGGAGCTGGAACCGTTGGCTGGCGGACATCTGGTCCCAGTCGGACGGGCGGCTGCGGTGGTCGTGCCTGGCGCCCACGCTCAGCATTTCCGATGCCCTGGACCAGGTCCGCTTCGGCAAGGAGCACGGCGCCTGCGCCGTGCTGATGCGGCCGTACGAAGGCAACCGCCTCCTGGTGGACCCCTACTTCTACCCCATCTACGAGGAAGCCAGCCGGCTGGACCTGTCCATCGCCATCCACATCGCCAACGGCAGCCCCTGGTTCAACGACCTCTGCAGCCATCCGGTGTCCAATGCAGCCAACTTCCACCGTTTCCGGGTGCCCACCGTGGGCGCCTTCAGCGACATTGTGCTCAGCGAGATCCCGCAGGTGTTTCCGGACTTGCGCTGGGGTTTCATCGAGGCCAGCGCCCAGTGGGTGCCCTGGATGCTTCACGAGGTCCAGAAACGCTGCCGGGTACTGGGACGGGAGTGGCCGGACAACCCCATGGCGGAGTTCGGCATGTTCGTCACCTGCGAGAACAGCGACGATCTCGCCTACATCGTGCAGGAGAGCGGCGAGGACGGCCTGGTCATCGGCACCGACTACGGGCACACCGACGTTTCCAGCGACGTGGACGCCATCAAGGTCTTCCGCGAGCGCGCCGACATCTCCGAGGACGTCAAGCGCAAGATCCTGAGCGACAACGCCCGCCGGCTCTACGGGCTGTAGCACGGATACGGGAGGACACTCCTGTGGTGCGCCCCGTACTTGATGGATTGACAAGCTGCCGTTTTCGGGTAGCATTTGGACTATGGCAAGGGTCCAAAAACAATCCGATACGAGTCCGTTCGAGGATCCCTTGGTGGCGGCCACGGCGATTGAGGCGTTGGCTCGCGCTCATGCAATGGGCTTGCTGTCCGGCGAAATCGCGCGTTTGGACCAGACCGCCATGAGGGGATTGGGGAAGGGACTGGCCGATGCCGGGATTGCTCGGGGGCTGAATCTGGAGCTTGAGGCGGCCGCGAACACCGATCCCGAGCAGTTGTGTGTCCTGTTCAAGAAGATAAGTGCGGCGCTCGACGGGTCTCCGGTTCCCGACCGGGAGTGGCGGGCCGTCGAACGCCACCTGGGGCTGGAGTCGATGGCTGAACTCATCGGGATCTCGGCTTCCAGCGGCCGTCGCTATCTCGCCGGCGAACGGAGCACGCCTGACGGGGTCGCGGCCCGTCTCCATTTTCTTGCGTTCGTGGTGGGTGATCTCGCGGGCGCGTACAACGATGTCGGAGTCAGGCGCTGGTTCCACCGTCCGCGCAAGCTGCTGAACGGGAATACTCCCGCCCAGTTACTGGTAGGCGCCTGGGAACCCCACGACGACGGACCTCGCCAAGTCCGTGCACTGGCGGCCTCTATCGGACCGTCGCCCGCGACGTGATCGTCTTTCGACACGCCGATCCTCGTTTCCCGTTCCTGCGAGAAGATTCGTCACAGCCAGCGGGTCGATGGAATATGCCGGGCCAGTTGACCCACTACTTCACCGATACGGCCGACGGCGCCTGGGCGGAGTTTCTTCGTCACGAGGAGATATCCGATCCGGAGGACTTGGCGACGGTTCGCCGGGCTCTTTGGGCGGTCGAGATCGGTGATCCGCCGCCGCTGCAACCGCAGTTGGCGCGGGAGACTTTGACCGGCGGCCGGGCTAGTTGGCAGGGCTGCCAGCGCGAAGCGGATCGCTCTCGGAGCGGCGGCGCACTTGGGCTCACGGCACCGTCCGCCGCTCTGCACTCGGGTGGCGCACGCGGCTGGCGGGTCGACCGGGGGCTGCAACCCGGACCGGCCAGGGATGGCATGGTGTTCGTCTTCTTCGAGCGGCGCCCGGATTTCGTCGGATGGCAAACCACCGCGGCCGGGCACCCGGGAGAGGAACTCTTGGCCCGTGTGCGTCACTTCGACGAACCCCTTCGAGATACCGGCGAGAGCTAGTGCGGGCACACCATTTCCGTGCATAGGTCGCCCCGACAGGGGGAAGGAAGATGAGAAGTCTCATCATAACGGTCGCCGTGCTCCTGGCCGCGACCCACGTCGCCTCGGCCGACTACACTCCCGGCCGGAGCTTCGACTATTCCAGCAAGACCGCATACACGGACAGGGACTGGAACGTCACGTTCTATGAGAACTGTGATCTTCCGGAATACGCGTCCACGCAATGGCTTCGGGAGAAGGGCGAGCGGTTCCTGCGTTTCACCCTGAAGAACGGGCAGGTGGGGGGATGCCGCAGCGACAACCGCTTCAGGTCCCGAGCGCTCTATTGGGAGCGGGCGGAAATCAAGCAGACGACCACTCTGGAGAAGGACCACGACTATTCGCTGACCTATAGGGTGAGGTTCGTAAAGGGCTTTGACAACGACCGGGAGGACTTTCTGCAATTGCACCAATCGGTCAGCGGTTGCCGAGGGGGCCCTCTGGTCATGGTGAAGTTCAGCAGTGGGTACCTTCTGGGCGCTACAAAGCGCTTCTTTGTCGAGGAAGTCCTCGGGAAATGGGTGAGTGTTCGGTTCGACTTCAACCCCGCGAGATCCTATGACCTGTATCTTGATGGCAAGAAGGTCGTTGACAACAAGACCATCCACCGACAACGCGCTTGCGGTGAGCCGCATTTGAAGATCGGCATTTATCGCCCGGGGGACGCTGAAGCCACGGGCCACAGGCTGTCCGTGATGGATGTCGACAAGGTACGGCTGGTCGACGGGAAGTGACCTATTTCAGCGCGCGTCGTGGTTCGGCGTGAGAGAGACACGTTCCGGCGCAGGGACTCATCATGATCGCACGAAACCCGTTGACATCCCGCTTCGAGCTCGCCCAAGCCGTCGTCCGTGAAGTTGGCTCCCTGGCGCGGTCACTGCGACAGTCTTCCCTGGTGGTCTCCGAGAAGGGCAAGCAGGACTGGGTGACCAACGCCGACCTCGCGGTGGAAGCGCGGCTCCTGGAGGCCATCCGTGGAGCCTTTCCATGTGACGCCATCCTCGCCGAGGAGACACTAGGGACGGCGGAGGAGGGGGAGCGCCTCTGGATCATCGATCCCATCGACGGAACGACGAACTTCGCCGAAGGCCTGGACCTGTGGGCGATCTCGGTGGGTTTCGCGATGAAGGGCCGGATCGAGTTCGGCGTGATCTACGCCCCGGACCGGGACGAGTTCTATGTGGCGGCTCGCGGCGAAGGGGCCAGCCTCAACGGCGTTCCGATGAAGGTCGGCGACGCGGCGGAGCACCACAGCCTGATCCTTCTGGGCCGCTCGAACCGCACCGATCATGCCGCGTACCTGGATCTCGTCGACCGCATCGCGAGGTCCGACCACGACTACCGGCGGCTCGGCTCGGCGGCGCTGAGCCTCGCCCTGGTGGCACGGGGTCTGGCCGGCGCCTACTATGAAGCCCACCTCAATAGCTGGGACTTCGCCGCGGGGCTGGTGATATGCGATGAGGCCGGCTGCCGGTCGGCGTTCGCCGAGGTCGATCTGGCTCGCGGAGGCCCGGTCCTCGTAGCACGCCCCGGTTTTCTCGGGCATGCCCAGGCTCTCGTCAATCCGGACACTGGCAGTTCTTAGCCCCGCCCCTGGATTCCAGCTTCCGCGGGAATGACGACTCGGGGGGTGTGAAGTTCGATGGGCCTGATGGACGGCGCGTCGGTGGTGTGCAGCAGGAGTTGTATAGTGATGCTGATAGGGTGAATTATAGCTATGAGGACCATACAATTGACGATGGATGCTGACCTTGTGCAGCGGGTCGATAGGCGAGCAAAGCGCCTCGGCACCACCCGATCGGGGTTTACGCGTGAAGCGTTGAGATCCGCGTTGGAGCGCTACGAGGAGGCGGAACTGGAGGAGCTTCACAGAGCCGGTTACCGTGAAAAACCTCCCTCCAATCAGGAGTTCGGCATACCGGAACAGGACCACGCCTGGGGCGACGGCCCATGGAAGGACGAGTGATGCGTCGGGGCGAGATCCGCTGGTACCGCTTCGCTCGCCAGGACAAGCGCCGGCCCGTGCTCGTCCTCACGCGCGACTCGATCATCGCGAGCTTGGGCGAGGTCACGGTCGCTCCCGTCACCACCACGGTTCGCGGAACCCCCAGCGAGGTACCTTGTCCGCGGACGACGGCATGCCGCGAGACTGCGCCGTGAACTGCGATCACCTGCAGACGATTGCGCGCGGAAGACTTGGGGCATTGGTCACGAGCCTTCCGGCAGGCAAGATGGAACACGTAGCAAGGGCGATTCGATTCGCGCTCGCCCTCGACTGACCCGTTCAGCCTTCCCCATCTGTCCAGCCCGTAACCGTCTCAGCCCCGTTTGCGCGTGTCGGCACCTCTTCCCGTCGCCGCGATCAGCGTGAACGCCAGCGCGCTCAGTCCCAGGCACGCCGCGGTCATGTAGGCGTAGCCGTATCCCTCCATGAACGCCTCCAGGAGGCGCGGGTTTTCCGCGAGATTCAACGCGGCCAGGTCCTGCGGGCCGGACTCGTTGCTGACGGCCGCCAGGCGCATGCCCACGAACGCCGTCGCGGTGGCGGTACCCAGGGAGCGGCCCACGCTGCGGATGATGGAGATGACCGAGGAGGCGATGCCCAGCCGCTCGGGCGGCACGGAGCTGACGAGGCCGTGGTTGTTGGGGGTCTGGAAAAGCCCCAGGCCCACGCCCAGCAGGGCCAGTCGCGGCACGATCTCCGCCGGCGTGGAGTCCTGGCCCAGGAAGCTCATGGAATACATGGCCACGGCCACCACGGCGCCGCCGGCGGCGGCCGGAACGGTGGAGCCGATGCGGTCCGTGAGCCAACCGGCCGACGGCGACACCACGATGAGCACGAGGGCGATGGCGGTCATCAGGCCGCCGGCCTCCAGCGGGTCCATGCCCAGCACGAGCTGGAGCAGGAACGGCATCATCAGCTCGTTGGTACTGAGGGCCACGAAGGTGGAGAGGCGCGCGATGTTGCCCGCGGCGAAGGGCACGATCCGCAGCAGCGCGAGATCGAGGATGGGGTAGGGGCAGGTGGCCTCCCGCCAGACGAACAGGCCCAGGAAGACGGCGCTCAACACGAGCCCCCAGTAGCCCAGGCCGCCCCGGGTAATGCCCAGCAGCAGGAACGTCAGCCCGACGGCGAACAGGGCGGCGCCGGCGAAGTCGAAGGGCTCCCGTTGCGCCTTCTTGCCCGTGTCCCGGTCGTTCAGCAGGAGGAAGCGGGCCGCGGCGAAGCCGACGAAAGACAGCGCACTGGAGATGAAGAAGATGTAGCGCCATCCCAGCGTGAAGGTGATGAACCCGCCCACCACGGGGCCGAGGGTGAAGCCGACGGCGGAGACGAGGCCGCCGGAAAGGCCCATGGCGCGGCCCCGGTCGGCACCGGTGAAGAGGCTGGCGGTGAGCGCGAAGGTGTTGGTCATCATCAGCGCGGCGCCCACGGCCTGACCTACGCGGCAGGCCATCAAGTGGGTGGGCCCGTTGGCCATACCCGCCAGGGCCGAGGCCACGCCGTAGACCAGAAAACCGGCGGAGAAAGTGAGCTTGCGTCCGAGGAGGTCCGACAGCCGGCCGCAAGGAAGATACAGAGCACCCGTCACCAGCGCGTAGACGAATACGATCCAGCCGGCGAAAGTGATATCCGCGCGGAACTCGGTTATGATGACCGGCAGGCTTATGGTAAGCATGCCGACATCCGTGGTGGCGATGAAGACGGAGACCACGACCACCCACAGTGCCCACCAGCGGTGGTTGGGGCCGAAGACGCGGTTGTCGATGAAGTCTCTGAGCCAGGGTGTCATGACGGGTGTGACGGAAACGGGCATGCGCTCGCCCCATCCTTCATAGCGGCTTCTCGTTCAGCACGAAAACGATCGAACAGGTTCGCGCACCGAAGCCGCGGGCGCGGGTTTCGTCAGGAGATCAGGGTTATGGCCATCCGATCCGGCAGGAACTACATCGAGTCGTTGCGCGACGGCCGCGAGGTGTGGCACGCCGGCAAACGCATCGAGGACGTGACCGTCCATCCCGGCTTCACCGGCACCATCAAGACCCTGGCGGACCTGTACGACCGGCAGGCGTCGGCGGAAGACGGCGACACCATGAGCGTCGAGCGCGACGGCGCACGCATCTCCTGCAGCTACCTGCCGCCGGTGGACGCCGGCGACCTCCAGGCCAAGCGACGCAACATCGAGCTGTGGTCGCGGGAGACCTACGGCCAGATGGGGCGCTACCCGGAGTTCTGCGCGGAGCTGGTGGTGGGGATGCTGGACTTCGCCGACACCCTGGCCGCCCACGACCCGCGCTGGGGCGAGAACGCCCGCGCCTACTACCGGCACTGCATCGCCGGCGACCTGTGCCTCACCCACGCCCTCACGGACCAGTTCTACGACCACTCCAAGCGCGTGAGCGAGCAGCAGGACCCGGACCTGGTCATGCACATCATCGGCGAGACTTCGGAGGGGCCGGTGGTCCGGGGGCTGCGCAACCTCGCCACCCTGGCGCCGCTGTCCGACGAGGCGCTGGTCTACCCCATCCGCCCGCGCGACGCGGACGAGCCGGACTACGCCATCGCCTTCGCCATCCCCATGAACGCCCCCGGCCTCAAGATCATCTGCCGGGACCTCTACGCCGAGCACGCCGACCCGGAACGCTTCCCGCTCACCACGCGGTTCGACGAGATCGACGCCACCCTGGTGTTCGAGGACGTGGTGGTGCCGTGGGAGCGGGTCTTTGCCTACAAGGCGCCGGAGCTGGTGGCGGGCTTCCACCGGAACATCCAGACCTGGGCGCAATACGCCACCATGGTGCGCCTCATCACCAAGCTGGAGACCTTCCTCGGCGTGGCGCAACTGCTCACCGAGTGGTCCGGCCGGCACAAGACCCCCAACTCGCAGTTGGGGCTGGCGGCCTTCATCAAGGACCTGGAGATCCAGCGCGACTGCGTGGAGATCGCGGAGAACCGCGGGTACCGCACGGCCGGAGGCCATTGGGCGCCGCTTTTGAGCCCGGCCTACCGGATCCACAGCATCGAGGCGTCGGACCGGGCCGAGCGCAACATGGAGAGCCTGCTCACCAGCTCGCTGGTGCTCACCGGCGGCGGCTCGGACCTGGTCGACGGTGAGCTGGGGCCGGTGGTGGAGCGCTACTTCCGCGGCTGCGCGCCGAGCACGCGCGAGCACCTGCGGCTGCTGGCGGTGGCGGCGGACCTCGTCATGACGCCCTTCGGCAAACGCGGACAGCTCTACGAGCGCCTGCAGAGCGGCGAAGTGGACAACATGCGCCGGCGCCTGCACGCGCAGTTCCAGGAGCGCGACGGCGCCGAGCGGCTGCTGGCGTTCATCAACAAGGACTGGTGACGTTTCCGGGTCCGGAACGCCGTTCAGCGCGTGATGAAACACGAAATGAGCCGCGTGTCCCCTGTTCTCAGGCGCGCCCGCTCGGTCGCCGAGATGATCTCCTTCCGGGGCGGCATCGGCAGCGCGGCCAGCCGGGCCGCGGCGCTGGCGTTTCGTCCGAAGCCCACCGATGTCTTCATCGCCACCTTCCCCAAGTGCGGCACTACCTGGCTGCAACAGATCGTCCACGGGCTCAGGACCCGGGGTTCAATGGACTTCGAGGAGATCACTTTGGTGGTGCCGTGGCTCGAGCTGGCGCTGGATCTCGGCATCGATCCTGATGCGCCTCAGGTCGCGGCGCCGCGCGCGTTCAAGAGCCACCTGAGCTGGCACGACGTCCCCAAGGGGGGCCGCTACATTTCCATGGTGCGGGACCCCGGGGACGTGCTGGTGTCCATGTATCACTTCCACGAGGGTTGGCGTTTCGAGGCCGGGGCCATCACCCTGGAGGACTACTCCCGGAATTTCTTTCTGGCGCCGGAGCGGGACCGAGGCTACTGGAAACACGTGGCCTCGTGGTGGCCACAACGTGGCCGCGAGGACGTGTTGATGCTGAGCTACGAGTCGGCCCTGGCGGACGTGCCCGGAACGGTGCGGCGCATCGCCGGGTTCATTGGCTGTCCGATTGACGACGAGCTGCTGGAGATCGTCGTCCGCCAATCCTCCATCGGATTCATGAAGGCGCACGGAACTCGGTTCGACGACCACGTGCTGCGCGCCGCGCGAAATGCCGCCAACGGCTTGCCGCCCGGAGGCGCATCGTCCAAGTTGAGGGGCGGCCGGGTGGGCGACCACGTGGACAGGCTGCCGATGGACGTGCGGGCAGCCCTGGACGGCATTTGGCGCGAGGCGATGGAGAGCCGTTTCGGGCTCGCGTCCTACCCCGAGATGGTGGCCGCCCTCGGCCCCGCCGACGGCTCGCTGGCCGTTGGTTAGTCAGGGAGCGCCCTGCCTTCAGTGCTTTCCGTGGCCGCCCGGGCTGGTGAGGATTCGGTGGATGTCGGCTTGTGTGTAAACCTCGCGGGCAAATTCGAAGGTACCCGGTCCACGCAACTCATCGGCAGCCCGCCGCACCTGAGACATCGCCGCCTTGGCAAGGTTGCTGCCGACGGTCACCCGCCTGACGCCCAGATCGCGAAGCTTCGGAACCGGTGGAGTGTTCGCGCCGGCCAGCACATTCATCGGCCCGTCGATGGCAGCGGCCAGCCGGCCGATCAGCGCGCCGTCGCTGACGAACGGCACGAACGCACAACGGGCGCCGGCCTGCAGGTAGGCGTTGGCGCGGCGGACCGTCTCGGAAAACACGTCCTCGCCGTCACCATGGCGAAATCCGTCGGTGCGGGCATTGATGACCATCGCAATGCCCGCCGAATCGGCGACCGCGCGGGCCGCGCGGATGCGTTCCACCGCGGCGGTGAACTCGATAAGATGTCCCGGGTTGCGCTTGTCGCTGTCCTCGATGTTTATCCCGACCGCGCCGGCTCGGAGAGTCCGGCGTGTCGTCTCCGCTACGTTCTCCGGCGCGGGACCGTAACCCGCTTCCATATCCGCCGAGACCGGAACCGGCACGGCGTTGGCGATACGGCGCACCGCACCGGCCATCTCCCGCAAAGAGATGTTCTCGCCGTCGCGATATCCGAGTGCGAACGCACAGCCGCCGCTGGTGGTCGCCACGGCGGCGAAACCTGTTTCCACCAGGACACACGCACTGATCGCGTCCCACGCATTGGGCAGGACGAGAAGTTCATTGCCTTCGTGCATCGCCGCGAAGGTTGCGGCACGTTTCTTCTGTTCGGACTTTGTCATCGTCTCTCGCTGGCCGAATTCCCAATAATTCCCTTTTATTTCGCCCGGTTTGAAACCGCCCCGTCATCCCGCTACTCGTACCTCCCGTCCTTGGAGGGAACGAGCTTGCCGTCTTCGTAGAAATAGCACCGTCCGGAGTCTTCCATGGGCACCTGGGCGGCCAGCACGAAGCCCTGGCCCAGGATCTCCGGGGTCGGGAGCCGTGTGAAGGCGTCGTCCGGGGCTCCTTCGGTGACGATGGGGACCCGCGGCGAGAACGTCACCACGCACACGTTGGACTCCCGCACCTCTTCCGCCAGGTAGCGGCTGAAGGTCCAGATGGCGTCCTTGGTGACCACGTAGGCGCAGGCGCCGCCGGGCGAGACTCCGCCGCCGCCGTAGAGATTGATGATGTGGCCGGAGCGCCGCGGTTCCATGTGCGCCAGCACGTGCTTCGAACACAGGAACGTGCCTCCCAGGTTGGTCTCGATGACCCGGTTCCAGAAGGACAGGTCCATGTCGCGGATCATGGGCCAGCGCGGGATGCCCCAGGCGAAATGCGGCACGATGGCGGCGTCGTTCACCAGCACGTCGATCTGCCCGAAGCGGTGGACCACTTGCTCGAACGCGCGCCGCACCGCGTTCTCGTCGCGCACGTCGGCGTTGATGCCCAGGGCGTCGGTCAACTCGCCCAACTCGGGCCCGGTCTTGTCGAGCCAGTCCTGGCTCACGTCGATGATCACGACCTTGGCCTTTTCCCGTGCGAACGTCAGCGCGGCATGGCGTCCGATGCCCTTGCCGCCGCCCGTCACCACGACCACTTTGCCTTCCAGCATGGATTCCTCCTTTGTAGGTTGTGTTGAGCGGTAGCGTAACCCTGAACCTGCACCGTACATGGCGGATTACGCTTCGCCGATCCGACCTGGCCCTTCGACTTCGCTTCGCTACGCTAAGGACGCAAGAATGCAGTGCGGTTACCGGTTCCGGCCCCGCTCCTTGAGCCCTTGGTACACTCTCTCCGCCGTTACCGGCATCTCGAACAGGCGCACGCCGACGGCGTCGGCCACGGCATTGGCGATGGCAGCCGGGGGGTTGTTGTTGGCGAACTCGCCGATAGCCTTGCCGCCGTGGGGCGCGAGGCCGCCCTCCGAGTCCACGAGCACCGTGTCGAGCCGCGGGATGTCGCGGATGCTCGGGAGCTTGTAGTCGCCCAGGTTGGCGTTGGCCACCTTGCCGTTGTCCAGCGTGAGCTCTTCCATCACCGCCTGACCCAGCCCCATGATGACGCCGCCGTCGATCTGTCCCTGATGCATGATGGGGTTGATGACGGTGCCCACGTCGTGAGCGGTGACGATGCGTTCGACCCGGGTGGCGCCGGTCTCCGGGTCCACCTCTACCTCCGCCACCTGCGCGCACACGTAGGTGGTCTCGTCGGGATAGCGGAAGTCCTCTTCCACCGTGACGGTGCGGTCGTCCGGATGCCGGGCCGCCACCTGCGCCAGGGTGAGGCTCTGTCCCGGGTCCGGGCGCAGTGAAAACGCGCCTTCGGCGTACACCACGTCCGCGGGGTCGCACTCCAGCATGCGCGCGGCGTGACCCGCGAGCTTGTCGCGCAGTTCGTTGCACGCGCGCTCCAGCGCCAGACCCGCCACATAGGTCACGCGGCTGGCGCGGGCGCCGGTGTCGTAGGGCACGGTGTCGGTGTCGCCCGTGGCCACGCGCACCCGTTCCAGCGCCACCTGCATCTGCTCGGCCACGAGCTGGCGCAGGATCGTGTGGGTGCCGGTGCCCTGGTCCACCGTGGGGCTCAGCACGGTCAGGGTCCCGTCGGTCCCGGCGGTGACGGCGATGCCGGTCTCGCCGCCGGAGATGTGCCGCCCGTAGACGGCCACCCCGCGGCCGCGGTTGGGGCCGGACCGGGGCGCGTGCCAGTCCGCCGCCTCCAGCGCCCGCGCCAGCACCGCGTGGACCTGCAGGCCGGGGAGGCGTTTGCCGATGGCGTCCTCCTCGTTGGCGCGCAGCACGTTGCGCAGGCGGAACTCGCCCGGGTCCATGCCGAGCTCCCGCGCGAGGATGTCGGTGTGGGACTCCAGCGCGAAGAAGGTCGGGATGGAGCCCGGACTGCGGTAGTAACCGCCTGGCGTCGTGTTGGTGTAGACCTGCAGGAACTCGAACTCGGCGTTGTCCACGCGGTAGAGGCCGCCGACGTAGTGCCAGGTGGCGAACGACGCGCTCGCCTTGGTGCCGCCGTAGGCGCCGCCGGCGTGCCATGCCTTGAGGCGGCGCGCGACGATGCGGCCGTCGCGCTTGAGGCCGCTGCGGATGGTCATCACCGTGGCCTCGTCCGGGTTGCAGGCGGCCAGTTCCTCCGCGTAGGTCATGACGATCTTCACCGGCCGGCCGGATTCGCGCGCCAGGAAATAGGCCACGGGCAGGTCGCGCGCATCCCCCTTGGCGCCGAACTCGCCGCCCACGTTCACCGAATGCACGCGCACGCGCGTGTGCTCCATCCCCAGGGTGTCGGCGAGCATGCGGCGGGTGCGGAAGGGGTCCTTGGTGGAGGCCCAGACCTGCACGCGGCCGTCGGGATCGATGGACAGGAGCCCGGCGTGGGGCTCCAGGTAGCCCTGGTGGCGCCCGGGTATGCGGAAGGTATGCTCCAGCACCACGTCGGCCTCGCGGAACCCTTGCTCCACGTCTCCCTTGCGCCAGGCCAGGCGGGTGAGGCCGTTGCGCACGTCGGTGGCCAGGCGTTCGCGCGGCGCGCCATCGTAGGCGGCGACGTCGTCGTGCAGCAGCGGCGCGTCGGGCTCGGTGGCGGCCACCGGATCGAACACCGCGGGCAGGACCTCGTAGTCCACCTCGATGAGCGCCAGGGCGGCCTCGGCCTGCTCGGGCGTATCCGCCGCCACCGCGGCGACCCGGTCTCCGACGTAGCGCACCCGGTCCCAGCACAGCACCGGCAGGTCGCGGATCTGCTTGCCCATGTAGTGGTTCGGGACATCCGGCCCCGTGACCACGGCCCGGACTCCGGGGGCGTTACGCGCCCGCCGGGCGTCGATGGAACGGATGCGCGCGTGGGGATGCGGGCTGCGCAGGATCTTGCCCCACAGCATCCCCTGGAGCGGAACGTCCGCGGCGTAGCGAGTGCGGCCCGTGACCTTGTCCGGTCCCTCGGCGCGGAGAACGGAGGTGCCGACTATCTTGGAGTTCGTCATGGCTGCGGTCCCGTAGGCCTATTCGACCTCTCTCCACCCATGGCTTCCCGCCCCCGATCGGGGTCGAGGGCAAGCTTCCGCGGGAATGACGCTTCGGGGCGTCGGTGCCGACTCTTGCCCGAGCGGAGCCTTGACACAGCCTGGCAAGCGGAAATCCTGTTCGATGACTTCTTACGATTCCGGCATCAGCGAGCGCCTGCCGAACCACCAGAATATCAGGATGAGCGGCGTCAGCACGACGGTCATCAGCAACGTGACCGCGGCGGCCAAGCTGGTGGCGCTCGAGTTCCAGTAGCTCCAGATCACCGCCGGGAGCGTGATGTTGTCGTGGCTGATGAGGAACGCCGCCACGGTGAGTTCCCGGTACACCAGGATGGCGGACCAGATCCACACCGACATGATGGTGGGACGCAGCAGCGGCACGAGGATGCGCCAGGAAGTCCGCACCGGGGACAGGCCCGAGGTGTATGCCGCTTCCTCCAGTTCCTTGTGTATCTGGAGCAGCGAGCTGTTCAGGGCGCGGGTGGCGAAGGCCAGCCGCGACACCACGTAGACGATGGCGATAAGCCACACCGTGCCGTAGAGCGGCAGGAAGCCCTTGAGCACGAACAGCGACAGCAGCAGCGCGGCGATGGCCAGGATCACCTCCGGCAGGGCGTGGGGCAGGAAAGCGCCGAACTCCAGCACGTAGCGGTATCGGCTGCCGGAACGCACGATGAGCCATGACATGGCGAACGCGACCACCAGGGTTATGGTTGGCACCAGCGCCACCAGCAGCACGGTGTTGGTGAGGCCCCGGTATACCAGATCCCAGTCGACCCGCTCGAAGGCCGTGAGGGACATGCGGCTGAGCATTTCCCAGGAGGGCGGCGCCACGTACGGGGTCAGCGCGACGTAGGCGATGAGCAGCAGCGGCAGCAGCTTGGACGCGACGACATAGAGGCCGATAAAGGCCCAGCCCACCCAGCCCCAGCGGCCGATGTCCACGAGAGTGGGGCGATAGCCCTTGCCGGTCACGACTTCGTAGCGGTGCCCCTGGCGCAGCACCGAGCTGTACCACCAGGTCAGCAGCACCGCGAGGCCGATCATCAGGACGCCCAGCGCCGCGGTGACCCCGTGTTCCGGGAACTCGTCGTCGCCAGGGTTCGTCTTGAGGTAGACGAAGGTGCTGAGCATGTACACGCGGTTGCCGAGGCCGATGATGGCCGGGATGTCGAAGGTGGCGATGGCGATGGTGGCGATGTAGATGACCGCGGCCAGGATGGCGGGGAAGGCCAGCGGCAGGGTCACCCGGCGTAGGGTGGCGAAGAGGCTCATGCCGTGGATCTTGGCGGCCTCCTCCAGCGACGGGTTCATGGCGCGGAACATTTGCGCCGTCAGGATGAACGCCAGCGCCGCGAGACTGAGTCCCTGCACGAAGCCCATGCCCGCCGGCGTGGCGATGTTGAAGGGTCCCTGCTCGAGGCCGAAAATGTTTACCAGCCAGCGGTTCATGAAGCCCATGCGCTGGTGCGCCATGAAGGTCCACCCCATGGCCGTGTAGATGCCGGGAATCAGCAGCCCGAGGGTCATGGTGGCGTACACCAGACCCTTGCCGGGCATGGTGGTGCGTTCGGTGAGCCAGGCGATGGGTAGCCCGATGATCAGCGCCACCAGCGTGGTGACGACGGTGAAAATGAGGGTGTTGAAAGTGACCCGGGCGACGAAAGGGTCGCCCAGCAGTTCGGCGTAGTTGTCAAGGCTGTAGTCGGCCTCGAAGCTGCCCAGGATGCCGGTCTGGAAGCTGATCCACACCAGCACGGCCACCAACACGAAGATCACCAGCAACGGGATGCTGGCGAGCCCCGTGAGGACGGGTGATACCCTTGGCCGGAGGGCGCGAAGCCGGGGCCAGCCTGCGACTTGTTCCATGGTGGCTGCGGGCGGGCCGCCGGCCCGCCCGCGTCCTCTGCGCCGCTAGTTGGTCTTGCCTTCCGCCAGGATCTTCTCGAGTTCCTTGCGGGTAGCGCGATACGTGGTCTGGCTCCCCAGCCATTGCGGTGAGTTGACGACCACCTTGGCGCCCTGGGCCTTGGCCACATCGAGCGTCTTGCGCTGCTGGGACTCCGGATAGAGGTGAAAGTCCAGGCCGTTCCTTTCCCACATCCACTTCTGGCCTTCCGGCGTGTGCAGATACGCCACGAAGAGGGCGGCAGCGGCGGGGGCCTGCGCATGCACCGGCACGGAGCCGTAGCGGGTGTGGGAGACCACCGCCTCCTTCACCACGGCGTAACCCAGCGGGACTCCTTCACTCTTGTACCGGTTGACGTACTGGTCGCCGCAACTGAACACCAGCATGGCGAACTCGCCGCTGGTGAGCTTGTCAACCGCGCCGCACCGGATCAGCCCGCCGATCTGCTTGGCGAGCTTCTTCGTGTAGTCCACCATGACTTCCTTGCCCAGGAGGTCGTCCATGGCGAACTCACGCACGCCCGCGGCATAAGGAGTGGAAGCGATCTTGCCCTTCCACTTGGGGTCGAGGACGTCGTGCATGCTCTTGGGGATGTCGTCGCCCTTCACCACGTCGGAGTTGAACATGATGCCCACGAGCGTCGAAGCGGAGGCCAGCGCGTTGCCGTTGGGGCCCAAGGGATCGAATCCGGGCTCGGGATCCAGCATCGGCCGACCGAGATACGCTTTCCAGGGCAGCGAGCGCGTCAGCCCCACCTTGCTGGCCTGCAGCACGCCTCCGGAGTTGCCCCAAACGACGTCCGTGCTGGCGGGCTGCCCGGCCTTCATCTCACGGGTCAGATTGCCGATCATGCGCGTCATGGACGGGCCCGGGGTGAACTTCGGCTTGATATTGGTGCCGTACATCTTGTTCATGGCGGCGATGACCTCAGCGAAGCCCTTGCCGCCGCTCAGGCTGGACGACGACCACATGGCGCGAAGCGTCGTCTCTTTCTTGGCGGCCTCCACCAGCTCCTGCAGGTTCTTGGGAGCGTCGGCCGCATAGGCCCCGGCGGCCAGGAACAGGGAGCATAAAGCCGCGCACAGGGCGACGGCCCACCTTTGGTTGCGTTTGATATCGAGCATCAGTCTCCTCCTTCGGTGTTGGGTTTCTGACACGGAAACCCCTTCTACCAGTTTTCGGGGCAGGTGCAAATCAACCGCAATGTTGCAACAAGAGCCTACACCCCGCTCGTCGTCGCGCCTTGCCCACGACGAAAAATCCTCGGCATATTATTGACGCGAACCAACCGGACACTAGCTCTGCTTGCCCACCGAGTTCACGAAGGTCGTGTTTTTCTCGTCCGCCGCGAATACCATGACATCGTCGGGCATCACGCGGAGCGAGAGCATGCCGCCGTGGGTCGTGGGCACCGCGCGGCTCTTGCCGGTGAGTGGAATGTCGCCAACGGTCGCGTCGTAGACGAACTGATCGCCCAGAAAGATGCTGGAGGTCAGGCGCGCCTCGAAGGTGTTTTCCGCCGACTCGTCCGCCGGCTCGGCGTACTGGATGCACTCGGGCCGGAATCCCACGAACACCTCCGTACCTGGTTCGGTGTCGCCGGACGCACGGAAGCGCCCGATCCGGGTCTCCACCAGGTTGGCCTCCACACTGCGGCCCGGAAGCCAGTTCACCGAACCGAAGAACTCGGCCACCTCGGTGCAGTTGGGGCTGCGGTAGAGCTCCGTGGGACTGCCGTACTGCAGCAGCTCGCCCAGGCTCATGAGGGCGATCTTGTCGGCCATGGCCATGGCCTCGATCTGGTCGTGGGTGACGTAGAGCACGGTGGCGCCGAGTTGTTTGGCCAAGTCGCGGATGCGCCCGCGCACGTCCTCGCGCAGGCGCGCGTCGAGGTTGCTCAGGGGCTCGTCCATGAGCAGCACCCTGGGGTTCACGGCGATGGCACGGGCCAGCGCCACCCGTTGCTGCTGGCCGCCGCTCAGCAGCGTGGACGGACGGTCGATCTGCTCGTCGAGCTGCACCATGTGGAGCGCGTTCCGCACCCGGCCGTTGATCTGCTGGCGCGGGATCTTCTGGGCGCCCTCGCGCAAGGGCAGGGCGACGTTGTCGAACACCGTCAGGTGCGGCCACACGGCGTAGGACTGGAACACCATCCCGAAGTTTCGGTCTTGGGGCGGCACCCACACCGGCGGATCGTCGCCGAACACGGTGCGGTCGGCGATCTGGATCTCGCCGCTGTTGGGGGTCTCGAGTCCCGCCACGCAGCGCAGCAGCGTGGTCTTGCCCGAGCCGCTGGCGCCGACGATGACGAAGAACTCCCCCTCCTCGACGTCGAGGTCGAGCTTCTTGAGCGCCGCGACCTTGCCGTCGGTGACGATGAACTCCTTGCGTAGTGCCCGGATCGTGATCATACGGATTTCGTGCTCACTTCCATTCCAGGATTCGAGCGGTACATGTCGCCATTGGCATGGTGCCACCCGAGGGTATGCGTGACAACCGGTATGCGCGACAACCGCGGGGCCCTGCTTGTCGAGCAGAAGTGTGTCTGCCTACTCCAGCCCGGCGGGCGTTGTCAAACCGGTAGACTCCCCTGGGGCCAACTGGTAATTAGACTGAATTCCCGCCCCCGATCGGGGTCCAGGGGCAAGCTCCCGCGGGAATGAGGGACTGGCTTCGAACCGGGAGACCTGCTTTGCATCAAGACCTGCGAGAATTCCTAGACGTGCTGGAACGAGAGGGCCAGTTGCTGGAAGTGAACCGGGAGGTGGACACGCGTTTCGAGGTCGCCGCCGGCATCCGCAAGAGCTCCGACGTGGGCGGCCCCGCGCTGTTGTTCAACAACGTCAAGGACCATCCCGACTGGCGCGTGCTCGGAGCGCTGTACGCCACCCGGCGGCTGGTGGCGCTGGGCCTGGGGGTCACCGAGGACAAGCTGCTGGAGCGCTACCTGACGCTGGAGGAGGCGCGCATTCCCTCCGAGATGGTGTCCACCGGTCCGGTCAAGGAAGTGCGCTGGACCGGCGACGACATCGACCTCGACAAGCTGCCCATCTGCGTCCACTCGGAGAAGGACTGCGGCGCGTACGTCACCATCGGCGTCCAGATCGGCAAGGATCCCGAGACGCGCATTCCCAACGTATCCATCCACCGGATGCTGCGGCTGGCCAAGGACAAGCTGTCCCTGTGGGCGCCGGCAGACCATCACCTGGGGCGCATGATCCTCAAGGCCGAGGACCGGGGCGAGGGGCTGGAGGTGGCCACGGCCATCGGCGTGGACCCGGCCATCATCATCGGCTCCCAGGCGCGCGTGCCTTACGGCGTGGACGAGTTCGCGGTTGCGGGCGGCCTGCGCGGCGCGCCCGTGCAGTTGACCAAGTGCGACACCATCGACGTGGACGTGCCCGCCCACGCCGAAGTGGTGATCGAGGGGGTGACCATCCCCGGAGAGCGGGTGTCGGACGGCCCCTACGGCGAGTACCCGGGCACCTACAGCGAGAGCAAGCAGGCGCCGGTGATACAGGTCACCGCCGTTACCATGCGGCGCAACCCCATCTACGAGACCTGCCTCACGGGCATGCCGGTGACCGAGAACCACACCCTCATCGAATGCGCCAACGCGGCGCTCGTGTATCGCACGGTGGCGTCCATCACGCCGGAGATCAAGGACTTCAGCGTCAGCGCCGGCGGCACCTTCCGGCACCACGCCGTGGTGTCCATGCGCAAGCGCCACGACGCGGAGGCGCGCAATGTCATCCTGGCGCTGCTGGCCACGGGCGCGGGCTTCAAGCGCGTGGTCGTCGTGGACGAGGACATCAACGTGCACGATCCGGTGGACGTGGAATGGGCCGTCAACACGCGCGTCCAGCCGGACAAGGACGTCATCATCGTGCCGAACCTGGCCATGTCCACCCTCGACCCTTCGGCTCCGGCGCCGCGCACGACCGCGGTCTGGGGCATCGACGCCACCATGCCGCTGCACGACAACGAGTACTACCGCAAGGTCGTGGTGCCCGGCGTCGACAAGGTCGACTACATCTGAGGCGGTTAGCCGGCGCCGTTGACAACCCTTCCGGGGGATCATGAAACACTTTGAATACCTGGAACCCGCCACCGTGGATGAAGCCTGCGGGCTGCTCAAGCAATACGCCGGCAACGCGCGCGTGTTCGCCGGCGGCAGCTCCCTCACCATCCTGCTCAAACAGGGTTTCCTGCAGCCCGACGCGCTGATCAACATCAAGAAGATCGACGCGCTGCGGCGCATCGAGGAGTCGGGCGGCGACCTGATCATCGGCGCGCTGGTGACACACCACGACATCGAGACGTCGAGCCTCCTGGCCCAGCGCCTGCCGGTGCTGTGCGAGCTGGAGCACGACGTGGCCAATATCCGCGTGCGCAACATGGCCACGGTGGGGGGCAACATCGCCTCGGGCGAGCCGTTGACCGACCTGCCGTGCGTGTTCATCACCCTGGACGCCACCGTGCGCATCGCCAACACCTCGGGCGGACGCACGCTGCCGCTGGAAGAAGTCTTCCTGGACTACTACGAGACCCAGTTGCAGGAGGACGAGGTGCTCACGCACGTGGTGATCCCGCCGCTCCCGGCCCACAGCGCCATCGACTACGTGCGTTTCTCCAGCAGCTCGGTGGTGGACAAGCCGTGCATCGGCGTGGCCGTGCGCATGTCGGTGAACCCGGACGACGGCGCCTGCGGCGACGTGCGCATCGGCCTGGGCTGCGTCGCGCCCACGCCCATGCGTGCGCGCAACGCCGAGGCGGCGCTGGAAGGGAAGCCGCTGACGGACGAGAACCTCCAGGCGGCGGCCCGGGCCGCCGCCGATGAAAGCGACCCAATGGACGACCTGCGCGGTTCCGAGCGCTACAAGCGCGAGATGGTGGCGGCGCTGGTGCGCCGGCTGGCGTCCAGGGTGTACGAGAAGGCGAGAGGCAACGGTTGAGGTTGACCCCGGTTGGGTACGAGTTGCCACCGACGCCCCGAATCGTCATTCGCGCGGAACAGGCTGTGTCAAAAACTCGTGAGGCACGCACCCTACGGATCGTCATTCCCGCGAACGCGGGAATCCATGGGTTGGGAGGGGCCGATCGGGCGTGGTACCCCGCCTCGCCCCGCCTGGATTCCCGCTTCCGCGGGAATGACGAATCGGGGTGTTGGTGCCGAATGACGAATCGGGGTGTTGGTGCCGTTTCGTGGCCGAGCGGAGTTTTGATACAGCCGGTTTCCCGGGCGTGACGGATTCGGGGCCGGCGCCCTGCTGAATGAAGACGAACAGGGACGGAGAGGACTTTACGGATGAAGAAGGCCATCACCATGGAGGTCAACGGCGCGTCGTGCCAAGTGGAAGTGGACCCGTGGCGCACGCTGCTGGACGTGGTGCGGGAGGAGCTGGACCTCACCGGCGCCAAGCTGGGGTGCGACATCCAGGTGTGCGGCGCGTGCACGCTCCTGGTCGACGGCAAGCCCGTGAGCGCGTGCTCGGTGCTGGCGGTGGACGCGGACGGGCGCAAGGTCACCACGGTGGAGGGGTTGGCCGACAGTGACCGGCTGCACCCGTTGCAGGAGGCGTTCATGAAGTACGGGGCGCTTCAGTGCGGCTATTGCACTTCGGGCTTCCTGCTCACCGCCAAGGCCATGCTGGACGAGAATCCCCGCCCCGACGACGAGCAGATCAAGAGCTACATGGGTGGCAGCTTCTGCCGCTGCGGCTGCTACCAAGAGATCATGCAGGCCATCCGCAGCGTGGCCCAGGCATAGGAACACGTGGCGTGAGGTTTCAAAGGAGCGTGTCATGGCGATAAGCGAGAGGCCGCTGAGCGCGCAGGACGGACAGCGGCTGGACTACCAGGCGAAGCTCACGGGCCGGGCCGCGTACCTGGCGGACATGAAGATGCCCGGGGTCCTGGAGGGGGTCGTTCTCCGCAGCCCGGTGGCCCACGCGTGGATCCGCTACGTGGACGCGTCCGAGGCCCTCAAGGTGCCGGGGGTGGTGGCGGTCTACACCAAGGACGACGTGGTCCAGGGCACCGGCATCGAGCCCTACTACGGCCCGGTGTTCAAGGACCAGACCATCGTGGCGGTGGACAAGGTCCGGCACGTGGGCGATCCGGTGGCGGCGGTGGCGGCACAGACCCGGGAGGCCGCCGAGGAGGCGGCGAACCTCATCGTGGTGGAGTACGAGGACCTGCCGCCGGTGATGGAGGTGCAGGACTCGGTCAAGGCGGACGCCATCCTGGTGCACGAGACCGTGCGCATTCCGGAGCACGGCTTCGCCGACCTGGCGGAGCTGAAGCCCATCGAGAACACCAACGTCTGCACCCATTTCAAGCTGCGCAAGGGAGATATCGAGCAGGGGTTCGCCGAATGCGCCCACGTTTTCGAGGACACCTTCATCCTGCCCACCACCCAGCACGTGGCGCTGGAGCCCCACGGCTGCATCGCGGCGTTCCAGCCCGACGGGCGCGTGAACCTGTGGTCCACAACCCAGAACCCGTTCGTGGTGCGCACCCAGCTCGCCAACATCTTCAAGATGCCGGTATCGAAGATCCGCATCATGGTGCCGTATCTCGGCGGCGGCTACGGCAGCAAGGTCTATCCCAAGATCGAACCGCTGACCATGGCTCTCGCCCAGAAGGCCAAGCGCCCGGTGCGAATCCTGCTGAGCCGCGAAGAGGTATTCTACACGGTCACCAAGCACGCCGCGTTCATCCGCATGAAGACCGGGGTCAAGGCCGACGGCACCTTCCATGCCCGCGAGGCGGAGGTCTTCCTCGACACCGGCGCGTTCGCGGAGATCGGCCCCCGGGTGGCCAAGAAGTCGGCCTACACCGCCGCCGGCCCCTACAAGTTCAGCCACGTGAAGATCGACGCCAAGTCGGTGTACACCAACAAGCCGCCGGCCGGGGCGTTCCGCGGCTTCGGCGTGTCCCAGTCGGCCTGGGCCAGCGAATCCCAGACCGACATCATCGCCAAGGCGCTGGGGCGGGACCCCTACGAGCTGCGCATGCAGAACATCTACGACGAGGGCGACGAATTCGTCACCGGCGAGAAGCTCTGGAGCATCGGCGTCAAGGGATGCCTGGAGAAGGTCGCCCAGGAGATGAAGTGGGACGAGCCCATGCCCGCGTCGGACGATCCTTCCAAGGTGCGCGGCAGGGGGCTGGCGGCGCTCATCAAGGCCACCATCACGCCGTCCATCTCGTGCGCCGCCATCAAGCTCAACGAAGACGGCAGCGTCAACGTGTTCACCAGCACGGTGGAGATGGGACAGGGCTCGGACACGGCCATGGCCGCCATCGTGGCGGACACCCTGGGGATTACCCTCGACCAGGTGTCGGTGCTGGGGGTGGACACGGACGTGGTGCCCTACGACCTCACCACTTCGTCGAGCCGCTCCACCTTCCACATGGGCAAGGCGCTGGAGCTGGCGTCCCTGGACCTGTGCGAACAGCTCCGCAGGTTCGTTTCCGAGGAGCACGGGGTGCCGTTCGAGGAGACGCGCATGGAGGGCGGCAAGGTGCTGTTCCGGGAAAACGCCCTGGATATCCGCGAGGTGCTGTTCAACCACTTCGGCATGCAGGGAGGCACGCTGGTGGGGCGCGGCGAGGTGAAGACCAGCACCGTGGACCCGGACACCGGCGACAAGACCACCTCGTCCTTCTGGTTCGTGGGCGCCGGCGGCAGCGAGGTGGAGATTGACAAGGACACGGGCAGGGTTCGGGTTCTGAAGCACGCCACCGCGGTGGACGTGGGCCGGGTGATCACGCCGCTGGGCTGCCAGCAGCAGCTCGTGGGCGGGGCCATCACCGGCCTGGGCCAGGCGCTGTTCGAGCAGATGGTGTGGGACAACGGCATTCTGGTGAATCCCAATCTCGTGGACTACGTGCTGCCGGCCCTGGGCGACATGCCCGACGAGATCACGCCCATCGCCGTGGAGGTGCCGCACAAGAACGGCCCCTTCGGCGCCAAGGGCATCGGCGAGACCTCGCTCATCCCGGTGGCGCCCTCCATCGCCAACGCGGTGGACGACGCCGTGGACGTGCGCATCAAGGATCTGCCGGTGACGGCGGAGAAGATATTCCTGGGGATGCTCGACACCAAGCGCCCGTCCGAGTAGTCGGGAATCTACCGCGGGGCAAGGACATTTGCGTGTAGGGGCGACCCGCGGTCGCCCCTGGGGCGGCGGCCCGGGCAAGGGCGACCGCGGGTCGCCCCTACAGGGTCCGCGGGGTACCAGGAAGACGATTGAGCGAAGTAACCGGACAGCACATCAGTAACCGAGAACCAAAACAACCGACCCTGAAACGAATCGATCGTAGTGGGGCAAGGAGGAACAAGCATGAAGCTCAAAGACCGTGTAGCGATTATCACCGGATCCGGCCGCAATATCGGCGAGGCGGCCGCCAAGCTGTTCGCCTCGGAGGGCGCCAAGATCTGCATCGTGGACATGGACCCGGGGCGCGGCGAGAAGGTCGTGAGCGACCTCAAGGCCGCCGGCCATGAAGCCATCTACGCCAAATGCAACGTCGCCGACACCGAAGACGTCAAGGCCATGGTGAATGCCACGGTGGACGCCTTCGGCGGCATCGACATCCTGGTGAACAACGCCGCCGTGACCGACCACGAGACCATCTTCAGCATCTCCGAGGAGGAGTGGGACCTGGTTATCGACGTGACCCTCAAGGGCCCGTTCCTCGTCGGCCGCTACGCGGCCGAGCAGATGGTCAAGCAGGGCAGGGGCGGCGTCATCGTCAACGTCGCGTCGACGTCGGGCCTTTCCGGCCGCACCGACGCCATCGCCTACATGGCGGCCAAGGGCGGCGTGGTCAACCTCTCCCGCGGCATGGCGGTGCAGCTTTCGCAGTACAACATCCGGGTCAACTGCCTGACCCCCAACCGTTCGGGCTCGCCCGTGGGCCAGGACGAGGGCGCCGTGGGCCGGGAGTTCAAGAACCTGGCGGGACGCCTGGGCACCGCCGACGACCAGGCCAAGGCCATGCTCTTCCTGGCCAGCGACGACTCGGGCTTCGTGTGGGGCGAGAACCTCATCTGCGACGGCGGCGTCAGCGCGGCATCGAACTTCCCCAAGGAGCGGGTACCGGCGAACTGAACGGATCGCCGAAACAGCGTCACCGCGTGCCCCTGCCGGGTGACGCCAAGGCGTAGGCGCGGAGGCGGGGTTGCACACCCGTCTCCGCGCCCGCGGGGGGGACGGGTGCGCGTTCGTACCCATGGATCAGTCGCTGCAATTTCCTTGACATCGGTTCAAGCCTTCGACTAGTGTCGGGCGGCTGACAGAAGAAAGGGGGACGCAATGGCAGCACTATCCAAATCGTTGGTGGGCCTTGTACTGGCAGGGTTGATGTGCGTGGCCGGCGTGGCGGTTCCGGATGACGCACAGGCGAAGATTATCCTTAAGGTGACGACCCAGTCGACCCGCCCCGGAACACCGCGTGCCGACTATCTGGTGCACTTCAAGAACGGGGTGGCGAAGCGGACCAATGGCGAGATCGAGGTCCAGATCTACTGGGCCAACTCTCTCGTGCACGCCAAGGAGGCGCTGGAAGCGGTGCAGTTGGGCACGGCGGACATGGCCGATCTGGCCGTCGGGTATTTCTCCGACAAGATCAAGCTGCTTCAGGTGGCGGGTCTGCCCTTTTCCGTCAGTGATCCGGTGAAGGCACGGGAAGGCGGCATGCGCCTGCTCAGGGAGGTGCCGGAGGCGCTGGGGGAGATCACCAAGTTCGGTCATGTGTTCGTGGGCATGACCGCGACGGCGGAATATCACCTCAATTCTCGCGGGCCCATCCCGGACTTGGCGGCGCTCAAGGGCAAGAAGGTCGGCACCTTCGGCCGTATCGCGCCCAAGGCCATTCAGGCCGCGGGAGCGGTCTCCGTCAGCACGACCGGGGGTGAGGTGTACGAGGCCCTCCAGCGCAAGACCATTGACGCGCGCATCATGTCTTTCGAGACGGTCCAGCGGTTCAAGACGTACGAGGTGGCCAAGTACGTGAACACGATCGCCATGGGATGCATCGCGGGTGTTACGCCGTTCACCATGAACAAGGCGAAGTGGGACTCCCTGTCGAAGGAGCACCAGAAGATCATCCTGGAGGAAGGCGAACGGGTGGGCGTGTGGGAGGCCCAGGCCATGAGGGACGGCGACGTCAAGTTCCAGAACTTCCTCAAGGGCCAGGGCGTCAAGATCATCGAGTTCTCACGCTCCGACCGGGAGAAATGGAAGAACACCGCGGGCGTCAAGAAGATCAACGCGGACTGGGTGGCGAGCGTGGAGAAGGCGGGTCTGCCCGGCAAGAAGGCTCTCGACGTTTTCCTGAGCGAGTAGTCCGGTGGGGGGCCCGGGGTTGCGGGGCCCCTTCCCGTACGTACGCAGTATTCTCTTCAGCATCTCCATCCCGGATGGCCACTTGACATGGGTTCAGGGCTTCGACTAGTGTCCTGTGTCACGCCGTGAGACTCGGAATCGCGTGGTCTCGATGGCGGACAGCAGCGCGGCGTTCGGGTTGCGCAAGCGGTTCGGGAGGCAGCCGTGTCGTATGACGATTATTCCGTAGTGGATTGTGACGGCCATGTGGTGGAATGGATCCCCGATATGGCCGACTTCATGAGCGACCGCATCAAGGGCCAGGCCACGAACCCGGCCCGGGACCGCCAGGGGGTGTTCCCTTCCATCGACGGGATGCACTTCGCCCTCCACGCCGGGACCACCGGCAGCGAGCGGGTCACCGCCAGCGAGTACATGCCGGGGAGCGGCGAGGACTGGGTCGCCTTCCTCGAGCAGGCCGGCATCGACAAGACCGTCCTGTTCACCACCGAAGGGCTTTCGGTAGGCCTCATCCAGATACCGCGGTACGCGGTCGAGGTCTGCCAAGCCTACAACGACTACATCTACGAGAAGTTCGCCAAGGTGAGCGACCGGCTGCGGCCGGTGGCGCTGCTGCCCATGCAGGACGTCCCGGAGGCGGTGAAGGAGCTTCGGCGCGCGGTGGAAAAGCTCGGCTTTGTCGGCGGCATGTTGCCCTCCACGGGACTTCCGCTGCACCTGGGCCACCAGAGCTACTGGCCGGTCTACGCGCAAGCCGAGCGCCTGGGGGTGCCCATCGCCATTCACGGCGGCTCCAACCTGGGCATGGGAATAGACACGTTCACGAACTTCACGGGCTCCCACGTCCTGCATCATTCGATCCCGTTGATGATCGCGCTGGTGTCGTTCATCTACCACGGCGTGTTCGACGCGCATCCGAAGCTCAAGGCGGCGTTCATGGAAGGGGGCTGCGGCTGGCTCGATTTCCTCATCGACCGCATGGTGCGTGACGAGAATTACTTCGACGCCGCGGACCAGCCCAAGATGCGGCCGGTAGAGTATCTCAAGGGCGGCCGGATCCTGCTGGGATGCGAGGGCAGCGAAGAGACCCTGGCGTACGTCGCGAGCAGGGTAGGCATCGAGGCCTTCGCTTACGCCTCGGACTATCCGCACGAGGTGGACTTGCCAGCGGCTAAACACGAGATCGAGGAGGTGGTGGAACGCGACGACATGTCCAGGGAGGACAAGCAGGCGGTGCTGGGCGACAATGCGAAGCGGTTTTTCAACCTGTGAGTTTTCGTGGTGAACGGAGGACGTTGGGCCTTGACGCGTCAGCGTCACGGTAAGGCAGTTAACATCAGAAAGGGGAAAGCATGACCGCAGTAACGAAATCGTTGGCCGTCTTCTTGATGGCAGGCCTACTGTGCGCCGCCGGGGTGGTGGTCCCGAGCGACGCCGAATCCAAGATCATACTCAAGGTGGCGACCCAATCGTCCCGCCCCGGGACGCCGCGCGCCGACTATATCGTGCACTTCCAGAAGGGTGTGGCGGAAAGGACCAAGGGCGAGATCGAGGTCCAGATCTTCTGGGCCAACTCGCTGGTGCACGCCAAGGAGGCCCTGGAAGCGGTGCAGTTGGGCACGTCGGACATGGCCGACCTGGCCCTCGGGTATTTCTCCGACAAGATCAAGCTCATGCAGGTGGCGGGTCTTCCCTTCTCCGTCAGCGATCCGGTGGAGGCGCGAAACGGCGGCCTGCGCCTGCTCAGGGAGGTTCCGGAGGCCTTGGCCGAGATTACCAAGTTCGGTCACGTGGTGGTGGGCATGACCGCGACCGCGGACTATCAGCTCGTGGCCCACGAGCCCATCCGAAACCTGGCGGAGCTCAAGGGCAAGAAGGTCGGCACCTTCGGCCGCATCGCGCCCAAGGCCATCCAGGCGGGCGGAGCGATCCCGGTGAGCACCACGGGCGGCGAGATGTACGAGGCTCTCCAGCGCAAGACCATCGACGCGCGCATCCTGTCTTTCGAGGCGGCGCAGCGGTTCAAGACCTACGAGGTGGCCAAGTACATGAGCACGATCCGGTTGGGCGCCATCGCCGGCGTCAACACGTTCACCATCAACAAGAGAAAGTGGGACTCCCTGTCGAAGGAACATCAGAAGATCCTCCTGGAAGAAGGGGAGAAAGTCGGAGCGTGGGAAGCCCAGGCGATGAAGGACGACGACCTCAAGTTCCAGAAATACCTGCAGGGCAAGGGCGTCAAGATCGTCCAATTCTCGGACGCGGACCGGGAGAAATGGAAGGCTACCCCGGGTGTGAAGAAGATCGCCTCGGACTGGGTCGCGAGCGTGGAAAAAGCGGGTCTGCCCGGCAAAAGGGCGCTCGAGGTCTTCCTGGGCAAGTAGCGCTGGAGGGACAATGATCCCTTCCCCCATGTACAAGGTGCAGGGGCGACCGGCCGGTCGCCCCTGCAAACTCATCACCAGTCACGGGGTTGGTTTGTCTTGAACGAATCAAAAGATATTGCCGAAGCCG
>Ga0209754_1000577_pt1 | contig 49024 bp, 36 predicted proteins | sample MesohylBB_FD_187295 | JGI IMG/M metagenome (GOLD analysis project Ga0209754, IMG submission 187295) | Host-associated microbial community of the marine sponge Aplysina aerophoba from Gulf of Piran - sponge mesohyl, lysed by bead beating... | ecosystem: Host-associated > Porifera > Sponge >...
AAGTGAAGCTCAACCACCAGAACCGGGTGACCACCGTACTTCCACAAAATAAAACCCACTGTATCCTGCTCAAACAAGATGCAGATCTGAAACCATTCCAGCGAAAAGTCTTTCAGGCCATGGGACTTAACACCGGAAATTATACCCGACGAATCAAGGCGAAACGCCCCCCAAAAGAGGGCGCCGACAGGTAAGAAAAGAACGAAAAATAGCCCTTTTTGAGATCCCCTGAAAAATAGGGGACAGCAAAGATCCGCGAAAAAATCCACTACAATTGCAAACTTGCGCGTAGACTTTGCCATGATCTCACCTCAAAGGTGAATTTTTCAGATTACTTCGAAAGATCGCTTGCACATGTGACCCACAGTAGATACAAGTCCCTGTTCGGTCAAAATCCGCAAAAAAAGGGGAATGGACCCTCTTTATAAGGAACGTACAATGGACACAAAGGTCCCAGATCGGTCAGACTATCCCGAAAAAATGAGGTGAGATGAATATTGTGGGATGACATCAGTGCTTAGCACTTTGCGTTGAGCGTCCTGATTTCTGAATGGAGGAAACTGCCCGAACGATACCTCGGGCATTGAAGGAAGTCAGATGGCTGCGGCAACCCAGGAGTATCAAAGGGACGGTAGTTTGCCGAATAACTTCAAGCGCAAACGGTCCAATGGATGGCTCGTTACGTCGCCTGCTCTCCATACCCATTACGAGTAAGTCGCTCGCATCAGCGCGACTTGCAATATGTTTGGCCGGATCTTCAACGAACTCAATCTCTACGAGATGCTGACCGGTGGCTTCGTCCCTAGCGATGCGCTTGATGATTCGTTCTGCCCGTCGTCCAGAATCTGCCTCGGTGTGCTTCGGGAGTACATGAAGAAAGTTTATGAGTGGAGGTGAGACGCGAGAGAGGCTGGCGATAAGCCGCGCTCGAAGGCGGCTGTGAACTCGGTGACCCTGCAGCGGCACAAGCACCCGCTTTGCTTCCCCGATATGCCACCTCGGTGGGGCGCGCACAATGACGATGTCTGCATCTATGTTCGAAATAAGTCTATTCAGGTGTGCCTCGACTTTCTGCTTGGTAATTTTCGGCAAGCCTATCATTACTGTTTCACACCGATGCTCGTTTGCTACGCGGGAGATTTCGCCCCATACATCCTTCGCTACGGTAAAAAGCGTCTCAGGGTGAATTGAACGATCAAAGCCACGTTGGACAGATTCGGCAAGAATCTCCTTTGCATCCAATATTGTTGACGAATCCTTTAATCGTTCGTGCCGCATCACCGACAATAAGAGCACCTGTCCCACATTCGGTGTGCACACGGTAGCAGCAACATCGGTCATGCTAGCCGCACTGGCCGGATTCGCAACGGGTACCAGCACAAGTGGACTTCGGCCTCTAGTTTTTGCAAGATCTGGATCGAGCGCCTCTGCGCTTGCATCGGCCAAACGAGCGCCAGGCGCTAGAGCCATAAGGTATAATGCGATGCCGACGGCAAGCCACAGAATTGCAACGCGGCCAGCCTCCGGCACGACTATAGCTTGAAACACGGCCAATCCCAGGCAAAGCAATGTTCCAACTCCCGGCAAAAGCGAAATACGCAATTTGCCCTCCCTGCGGCGAGCAAGGATGACGATGCAGTGGACCATGGCGAACGAAAGCAGAAAGATGAGGCTTGCCGCTGCTCCCGATGCTGCCACATTACCCACAGCAATAACGATGATGACCATCATGGCACCCGTGGCAAGGGCAGCAATCGCCGGCGTGCCAGTTGTGGATCGGATCTGGCCCACTTGTCGAGGAAGCGTTCGATCACGCGCCATGGAAAAGGCCACACGGGAAGCCCCGTACAGGTTAGCGTAGAGCGCTGAGAGCATGGACAATAGGCCGGCCCCGATTACGAGCCAGTAGCCGGTAACTCCCATGTAGTTCTCCGCGGCTTCCGCAATCAAACCCTCCGGGTTGGAAGCCGCCATGGAAAGGATGCCATCTTCAGATGCACCCACAGCAACAATTGCGACGAGCAAAGGGATATAAATCACCAGTGCAAGTCCTAGAGATAGGTACATCGCCAGTGGCATGACTCGCCGCGGATTCTTTACCTCCCCTCCAACCGCTGCAATCAAGTCAAAGCCCTGCAGCGCAATAAAAGTATATCCCATCGCCTGCAGTATACCCAACATGCCTGCAGGGGCAAACGGGCTGAAGTGCTGTGTGATCTCTCCAGAATCGCCGGCGAGCCACGCCCACGCTGCTCCGCCGATCAGCAGGGCAAAAACAAATACTTTGCCGATAGTGGCCGCATTGCCACCTCCTGAAGTTCGAGCCGTAAGCATCCATGTGTAGAACGCAATCGCGCCCATGGCTAGGATGACTTCACCCTGCCCATCGACTATGAATGCCCATGGCTCTCCGGCCGCAGGGAGTAGTCGTCGAATGCCTTCTAGGGTAAATGCCGCGAACCCCAACGCATACAACACACCGGCAACTATGGATGCAAACCAGACAACCCAGCCCACCATGAAAGCCACCTGTATGGACAACACGCGCTTCGCATAGGTATAGATGCCGCCCGATTCCGGGAATCGGCGAGACAATCGGGCAAAACTTGCTACGGTAATGCCTGCGATTATTCCGTTAAGCGCGAATGCCACTATCGCGCCGGGGCCAGCCGTAGCAAACGCAACTCCCGCAAGGGCAAGAATACCGCCGCCTACAATCGCACCAACCCCAAGGGCTGTTGCTCCGAACAGTCCAAGGTGCCGTTCGCTACGTTCGTCCGATGCCATGGGTCTGACAATGTGTGCCGTACAGGCTCGATTTATGGTGCTCTGACTAATAGGGACGCACTATCCGATTGCACTTTGGCCGCCTTAATGCAGACTTCCTGCTGCTCCCCAAAGGTAGTCTTCAGTTTACGAAGTAACCGTTCCACCGGTTCGAACGTCCTCTGACGCTTGGAATCGATTCGTCTCAAGGTTAGATGCGAATTCCGTGCTGGTCGCGAAAATCCCCCTGGAGGCTCTCGTTTATTCGCAGGAGCTGGTTGTATTTTGCCAATCGTGACGATCTCGAGAGGGAGCCTATCTTGATTTGCCCGCCATTTAATCCGACCGCCAGATCCGACAACGTTACATCTTCAGTTTCTCCTGAGCGTGCTGAGATAACCGTTTTGAACCCCGCTCTCTTGGCCAACTGAATAGCTTTTACTGTTTCTGTAACAGTTCCGATCTGGTTCATTTTTATGAGCACGGCATTACCAGCCTTTTGCTCAATGCCACGCTGGATGCGTTGTGTGTGAGTGGTAAAAAGATCATCTCCTACCAGCTGTGTACGAGTGCCTATGCGTCGTGTAAGTTGTTGCCAGCCACTCCAGTCTTCCTCATCCAGGCCATCCTCAATTGAGATGATTGGAAAACGGGTCACCCAATCTTCTAGATAGGTTATCATTTTTTCTGTTGTTAGCCTTCTGCCATCCAGACGCAGATCATAATGTCCCGTAGAGGCATCAAAAAAATGAGAAGCTGCTATATCCAGCGCAATCGCTATATCTTTGCCTGGCTGCATTCCCGTTGCCCTTATTGCTGAGCACAGTACTTCCAAGGGTGCTTCATTCGCTGTGAGCAAGGGTCCAAACCCTCCCTCGTCGGCGACCAGCGATGCTATGTGCCCACGGTCCTGCAAAATTCTGCGGGTACTCCAATACGCAGCCGAAACCATCTCCAGTGCTTGCGGAAATGTCTTCGCTCCAACAGGAATGACGAGATAGTCTTGTATATCGAGATTTTTACCCGCATGGAGTCCCCCGCTGATAATATTCACCATTGGCATTGGAAGGCAAGGCTGTTCTCCTTTGGGTAAATAACGGTCGGCCAGGTACCGAAAAAGCGGTTTGTTAGCAGCAGCGGCATAGGCGTGCAGGGCAGCAAACGAAACTCCAAGGATAGCGTTGGCGCCGAGGCGCCTTTTGGTTGGTGTTCCGTCCAGATCAATCAGTGCTCGATCAAGTGCCTCCTGATCTTCAGCATTCGTGCCTGTTATAGCTGCCGCAATTTCCCCATTCACATGTGCCACCGCTTTGAGAACACCTCTGCCCTGATATCGGTTCGTGTCGTTATCCCGAAGCTCATGCGCTTCAAAACGTCCGGTAGATGCTCCTGAGGGTACCATCATTCGACCCCGGTGGCCGGATGCTAATGCTATCTCTACTTCCACGGTAGGTAACCCCCGTGAATCGAGAACTTCTCGACCCTTTACGTACGTTATTTGAGTCATGACAACTGCCAGGCCCCCTTGATCAAATCCAGCGGATCATCCTGTCCAGAATGCTGAATCCAAGCCATTGCGGTTTTTCGAATGCGGTTGCGCAAGGCATCCCCTTGTACATACGGCATAGGTGATTTGCTGTCCAGTCGGGCCAGGAGCAGAAGGCCAATGTGAGGGATCAAGCCATCCACTGATCGACCGTAACCTCTGAGAAACGCTTGGATCGCAGCCAGAGCATTCGCTTCACGGCGCAGTACCCAGCCTTTGAGCATAAGGTGTCCCAGACAGAAGGATACATCAAACAGAGGGTGCCCCCAGTGGGCGACCTCAAAATCGAGTAGCATCACCGCACCCGCTGGATCAACGAGTATGTTTTTTGGTGAATAATCCCCATGGGTAAGGCTGTACCGGCACGATAAGAGTTCATCAATTAGTCGGTCGATAGGCTCTTTAAGTGCGGGGTAACACGCGATGAGATAGCGATGAAAGGGGTCGATACGGAGCTCATCAAAGAACGTAATTTCCTCAAATGTTGATCGACCATTGGTTGCCGAGCTACCTTCCTGAATTTGACGCAGGATCAGACCAACCGAAAACCCTTCTGACGCTTCAAACACGCCGTTCATCAAGTGCTCTTTCCACGGGATTGCCTCAGCGGGTGCGCAGGTCATCACACAGATATGATGCTCGCTGTTAAAGTGAACAACTTCTGGTACAGTTCCCTTCGGCAAAATGGTCGACAGGAACCGCATGCACGCTTGCTCCTGTTCGATACGCCGAACATCAGAGAACCATTCGATTTCGGTTGCCAGCTTTGGTAACGGTTGTTTTAACACCCAGCGTACTTCTGGAGTAATGACCTTCCAAACGTAGTTCGATACTCCTCCCGGTAAGACACTTACGTGAAGCGTCTCTTCCGGGGACACCCATCCCTGTTGGCGCAAATAGGCTTTTACGTGTTCAGAATTTGATAAGCTTATGATCAGCTCTGTGATGCTATTCCGTCCTTGGTTACCGTATAGAGATTTCCCTGGTAAGCAATGTTGCGCAGACTTGCGCTGGGGTCGAACGATGCAAATTGTGGTGTTGCAGTTAATCCGTTCGTGAGAGTTGCCCGAAGTCCGAAGATCCCTTCGAGAATTACCGTCACCCAACTCCCATTCGAAGAACAGGCCCAATCGGTGATGTAGGGTGTGTCTGAGGGTGCCTTGCGGGCTCCTCCCTCTTCCAGGCTGATGACCCCGTCGGCAAAGTGTGCCTGTGCAAAAGGGCCTTGGTTGGCACTTCGGGCCAAGCCTTTTAACCAGTTGAAGGCCAGATCTGCTGCACCAATGCGATACAGTCCACGTGCGGTTTCAGATGGCCAGGCCGGATAGGCTCCTGTCCATTGATGGTCCGGTCGCACATGAAAGAGTACGTTTTCGTCGGCAGGTGAGAGGGCATGCATCCAGGTGGCAGTCTGAATCTCCCGCTTAAAAAAATCGACCATTTCTGCTTTTTGCTGCGCAGACAAGTCATCAGGGATTGTATTGAGAACGGTCAGTAAGTCGTAGCAGTGTCGCACTTCGTACATCTCGCCGCCAGGGTGCCGCACCCGCCAATAACCCTTGGTTTCGACGTAAAGAGACTGGATCGCTTCCAACAATCTCTCAGATTCTCGACGAAACTTATCGCTCCGGGAGCCTCCTCGCCCCGAAGCTTCCATCAGATCTGCTGCAACACGCATATTGTGTACGTTGGCCACGTTGAGACTTGCGACCTCGTGTGTATAGGTACTCACACACTCGAGCAGGTTGTTGATTCCGCCATAATCTGCCAGTTTGTTGGCACTCTGAAAATTTTTCCACTGTTGGGCATAGTCGCTCAGGAAATCTATGACCCGTTTTTCTGTGCCGGCAACAGATTTTTCAAGCCAATCCACATCACCCGTCCAGCGAGTGTACTCGTGCACCATACTCACCATAGCGAAATCATTTACCGAATACCAGTTGCCAACCGGTTCTCCGGTCAGGTATTCAGTGCCAAAATGCTTATGAGTATCAGTACACATCCAGTGCTCCAGATACTTTCGCATTACCCCGGGGTCCAGTAGTGCGTGCACTTGCATGCTCAGGAAATAGTCCCAGATAAAGGTGACGGTTTGCCAGTAGCGTGGCATCAGGGTATCATAAGTGCGCCCCAATACGGAAAATGGACTGTCCCTTCGGAAATAAATAACGCCGAGTGCACCCATCCAGTACAGTTTTCGGATTTCTGCATCGGTGGTATCCAGTTCCGGTAAATGTCCGGCGTACTGGTCGTTACCGGGGGTATAGATTGCTTTCAGTTGGGCGTTCCAATTTTCGCGTAAGCGGCCCAGCTCCCCAGTCACATCACGAATGAACGAGTCGTAGATGGAACTGGCTTCGATTTCCGTTTCTGCTATTGTGTTGACATAGCTTATCTGCTGCGTTTCTCCAGGATGCAGATTAAGGGCATACCGAAACCCACTCTTTTTCACGGAATCGGCCCGAGGGTACATTCCCTGGATTGAAACAGCACAGCTCTTTTGTGCACTAAATACTACGGCACCGCGCTTACGATCTATTCGGGCCACATTGTTTGATTCCTGCGGTGGCAGAAATGCAGCCCAGTTGTCTGTGGACTTCGTAACACATCCTTGCACATTCAAGCCTATTTCGATTTCTCGTGTCTCGCCACTTCGATTTTCGATAGTAATCTTTGTCACGGCCGCCATTTTTTTCAAGGCCAATGCGGTGACAGAAGTAAAATGGAATCCTTTGTAATTGGCTTCCCGGACAATACGGTCGGGATACCAGGTAAAGGTGACCGGTATGCCCAAAGAGGGAAAATGTCTACCGTCAATCACAAACGTTCCAGAAACAGTATCTGAAGTGCCGAAAGGAGGGAAGTTGAGACTACGTAGGCCGGTGAGGTCCACGACTGCCTGAACCACACCGAGAAAATTGGTCAGTCCTGGCGGATTAAAACAATCACCGAAGCGATGTGTCATCGCCGAACTCTTCAGATCTTCCACCTCGGGTATCATGTACGCATGCTTGTGGTCGATAATCAGACGAGTACCCCCTGAAGCATAGGAATCAGTTAACCTTTGCCTGCGATTCCGGTGGTTGCTGATTCAGCGCTATGCCAGTGTTATTTCAATAAGATGGGGGAAATATTCCTCGAACTCAATGTAGGTAATGTATAGGATACGACCACGATCTTCGGCTAGTTCGGGATGCTCTTTGGCCGCGTAAACAAGTCGTGGGTAAGGGATCGGCTTTTCCGGTGGCTTAACAGTCCATAAAGTGATGGCTTCGCTCCAGGGGCCCCATGGGTTTGATGCGGTTCGACCTACGATGTCGCGACTCAGTCCCATGGAATGCACGGACAGATATTGTCCTAGGTATTCGTTGTATGAAACCGACATCTCATTCGGCATACCGGAGAAGATGACGGTAGCGCCATAAACATCTTTACTCCATTTCCCCGGATCACCGGTAAAGTATTCGTACTGATCGATATGCCCTATATCTTCGGAGCGCACCCTTGCAACATAAGCATGGTGTCGAAAATCCGGGGCTTGCAAGCTTCCGTAGAGATAGACCCATTTCTCCTCTATGAGCACTGCTGCGGCGAATTGCGGCTGGTCGTTTGGCCAGATCACGGTTGTGCCATTGCGTTCAATGCGTTCGAACGTCCAATCTGTATCGGATCCTATTGCCAATCCCGTTCCTATGATATCAAATCCCACGGGCAGGGGATCTCCTCCTTCTTCGAGCATTAGAATCTTCATGAAGAAGAGGTACAACTTATCATTGAGCTTGCAGCCATGCATACACCATATGCGATCCTTTTCGGGGTCTTCGCCGGGGAGAGAGGGCACCAGTTGCTTGAGCCTGCCGTCAGGATTCAGGATGTAGGAAAAATCGTTCAGCCCTTCACGTCCGGACTGATCCCTCAGAATCAGTCCGGTGTTGGTGATCATCTGATCGAACGGGCCCTTGCCGCTTAGATCCTGACCGCCAACGGGCTCGCCAAAAATGTACCACAGACTTTCTTCTGGCCGTTCGCCGATCAGCGTATCGCCAAAATACCATAGCACGCGGCCGTCGCCGAGTGGAATGGAGTACGCTCCGTCTTGCCCCACCATGCGGTGGGGGTTCTCAACAAACTGCGGCCCTAGGTCCCGGGAAGAAGCAACACGTAATGCAGCACTGCGTCTGGTCATTGCCTCCGAGATGGTGGAAGCGGCAGATATCGGGATCTGCCTGCATTCCTGTTACTTGGACAATATCATACTGCGCGTCTCTGAAAACTCGCCCGCCTCAAGTCGATAGAGATATATGCCACTTGGCAGGTTACCTGCCTCAAACTTGGCTTCATACACGCCGGGTGACTTTGTCTCATTAACGAGTTGAGCGACCTCTCGCCCAGTTACATCGAAGACACGCAACCCAACGGGCGTGGCTTCTTCTACTGCGTACCGGATGGTGGTACTGGGGTTGAAAGGGTTGGGGTAGTTCTGCTCGAGCACAAACTGCGAGGGTATGCCGTTTTTAGTCACGTCTTCAATCCCAACGCCACCCATTACGGTGATCATATTGTTCATAGAGGAGTCCGCACCGTTGACGGAGTTAGACCCACAGGTCATGAACCAGTCACAGGTGGGAAAATAGGATTCTTTAGTTACTACGTACCCGATCGGAAAATCACCCGTCATCTGCCCGACCTGCAATTGCATAGTAACTTCTGCAATTAGTGTATCCGCATGCAGATAGCCTTCATCAGAGATGGTTCCTATCCATTTCATTCCACTCGGAGCCGGGATTGCTTTTTCTGTGGAGTCGGTCCATTCGGATGATATAGCAAGGGATCCGCTCCCGACATCACCATTCATATCACTGGCGGTGTATTCAGCAGTGACAAGCTCCCAATCCTCTGGCACCAGCACAGAGAAAACACCTTTCCAGGGTGTGCTACTCTCCGCCGTATTTTCCTGCGCGAAAACGCGCACGGAGATTACCTCTCCGGTGTTAGCCGTTCTTGGCATTTCGATCTCAATGATCAGACAGGCCGACCATATCAGGCATATGGACAGAGCAATCGTCCAGAGAATCAGACGCGTCCGGTTCCTTGTTTTGTTCGGGGTATTTGGTATGAGTTGTTTCATGAGGGGTTTGTTTTGAGGGTTGCTGAATGGGTGCGCCTACTGCGTGAACGATGTCTGCGGGATCGGTTATCTCGGGGGTAGTCTGAATCCGAGGGTCCAGATTACTCCGGGCGCCAATGTTACGCGGGCAAGATTCTCGCCAACGTCATAAGATACGCTGTTTTTTTCTAAACCGAGGAAGTTTGTTCCACTTCGAATATCGAACAGGGATGAGGAAATTTGTGCTTCAGCGGATGTTTCAGGATTCATGTTCATTAAACGCAACACAACACCGCTCCGGTCGCTCATGGGTTTCAAGGCCAAAAGGACTACCTGATCGCCGTTAACGGTCATAAAGCTTTCCTGTGCGGGGATGGAACGCAACCAAGTATAACGCACCACTGGTGAAGTGTTAACCTCCCATCCAAACCGACTCGTAGCTGCGGGCTGAAAGCTCATCTCATCGGATGTGAAGCTGAACCGGAAGTCCAGAGTGCCCTCGTTCCGTTCCCACCGGTTCCAGTTTTCTGGAAAGTTATTAACGAGGTTGGCATAGATGGCAAGCCTTTCGCCAGCATTCTCTTCTCGCAGGCGCACAACCCGGCTGTCGATAGCAGCCCAACTGATTGTTTGTGCGTCATTGTGGATCGCAATGCTGCGTCGTGGAGCGAACGCGTCATGCTCAATACCGGGAAAGCGGTCCGTTTGAGCATCCATGAAACCACCGAGCACCTCTACCGCTGCTTTTGGGTCAGATATCGCAAATGGAAAGGCCACACTGTAGTCCTCAACCTCCGAGGGAGATGCCAACAGCTCGAGATTGATAGTGTGCTGTACATCCACGCGATCCAGGTTTTCCCAGAGTATATATTCGGATTGTGCGAATAAATGATCTTCGCGCTCGGTTACAAGCACTAGTCGAACCGGACGTTCATCACGAACATACATTATTACTTCGTCGGCATCCATGGTCTCAAAAGAAAGTGAGAGCAGGGAGTCGGCCCGCAGGGGGCTACCAAACGGCGCTTGCAAGTTGTTATCAATCAACGTTTTGCCGCTCTTAAGGTCAACGATATGTGTAATGCGTCCGGTTTGGCAATCCCCCTCAATTCGATAGTATGTATTCGCAATCGAACAATCATTTGTCTGCAGCTCTTCACCAAGATCTGATCCAGGGTGAATTATTCGTTCCAGTCGAACTTTTTTGTAACCCACCGGAGGTAGATCACGGACTACAAAGCGTAGGGTATAGCCACTATAGTGACTGGGGATAACCGTTTTTGAGCTCAGGTCAATCACACGATACTGATGAGTATTTTCCCGTGGAAACTCAACGGTGACCGGTGTATCGCGGGACCAGTTCAGTGAATTGAAAACGTACAGTCCCTCGCCCTCAAAGCTCTCCTCGCGTGCGGAAAGTCGGTACGTTGCGCGCTCCAAAACTTCCTCGGTGGACAGGACTGCATCCTGCACATATTGCTCCCGGTAGGCCATCGTTGTTAGGTTATCCTTGGGCGAGGCGTAGCCATATTCAAGCCCGCTGCCGTGGCCGCTGTAATGAAGTAGATTGTCATAGGCAGAATCAATGATATCAGAGAGCGGATCATGTTTCTGGTCCAGCAGCCACGATAGCGTGGACATTTTTTCAGCGGTAGGCAGATGGTGCTGTACCCATCTCTGACGCACCGCGCGGGCGGGCTCTCCCTGATAGAGCACATCCCAGGTCGATGTCCAGTCTCCCGTCAGAGTTGGAAGATTATCATAGCGCGCCTGAAATGCTTTGGCAAAAGCGTCAATGTTGCTGATTCGAATTCGAGGGTATGCGTACTCGGCATTCCAGGCTTCCACTGTAGCAGGGGCATTGAGAGGAATACCGCCATTGTCCCCGAAGGTGTGAACAGCAAGGATCAAATGATAGGTGTATCCTTGCGCCTGCAGTCGGTGGAGTCGCTCCCAAAGACGAAGAGGTACTGCATCAACACCTTTCTCCAACCCCAATGTTTGTCCCTCATTGTAGGCCTCAGTGCGATAGGTGAGAACACGTCCGCTCCCAACGCCTTCCCAGTAAAACACCTTGGGCAGATTGCGCTGCATTCTGTAATCATTGTAAACTTCGTTGATACCCATGGCTAGGAACGAGACCCCTGCATTTTTCAGCACCTGCGGCATCAACCAGGACAGACCGGGTACATCATTGTAAGTAGCGGCATTGAACTCTAGATCGTACTGACGTGCGTAAGCGTGCCCTTTGTTAAACGAGCGAATCATTTCCTCTGCACTAATCCAGCCCGTATATGGGTTTGTGTAGATGGGTGAGATTGCAACACGTCCTGTTTTCACGAACGTCATGAGTCGATCAAACTGTTCTGGTGATCGGGCTTGCCTATATTGTTCAAGTTGCCACACTGTTTCGATAGTCCATGCAAAGGAGGAATCCTGTTCGAGATGGGTCAGCACATCGTCCAGTGTGCGCAGGTGTCGTTCTTTGACGACGGGTTGTGTATTTGTGTAGCCAATGTCGGTGTGCGACATCATGGCCAGGTGAATTTCATAATGCGGTTGGGGGCGAAGCACCGTGTCCCAGCTCAATGTGTCTGCTCCGAGGGCAACGTTGACATGTGCAGCCGTTTCGGCCGTGATTGCCGGTAGATATACGGTATGGCGGCTCTCTCCGAAGGGTATTCTCTCCAGCGTGGTTGTATGTTCTGCGGAAGCTGTCCTGATATGCAAGTTTCCTGCTTGCTGCTCCGGTGACAAAGAGGTAATAACGAGATCAAAGCGCTGCCGAAGTCCTTCCGGGGCTTCCTTGAAAAAGAATGTCGAAACGAGCTCCGCATTGGCTTTTTCTGCTCCGGTCTGGACCACCACGCTTATGTTCTGGGCGGGAATCAAATCTGGGCTAAGCAACTTTGCATAGAACCCCCACTCAAAACGGAGCTCCTCAAAAAAGTTGGGGGATTCATTACGATGGGTCTGGCCTACTTTGATCAGCAGGGCATTCCTCCCGGAGAGCAAGCGCAGAGGGACGGTGTCGGTATCGGGTTCTGCGTTCCGGTCATGTGCGCTTGTGTGCACGGTTTCTCCATTCAGCAGAACTTTGAGGCTGCTATTGCTGCCAACCTTGAGTATGACTTCTTGCTCATTTGGACTGTCAAGGTAGGTGAAGGCGTAGCCCGTTTTGGCTTTCCATATTTTCTCTGGTTCGTTACCGGGACGCACCCATCCCATAGTCTCATTGAAATCAACGAAGCCGCTCGGGTTACTGTGGAGTGGTTTCCATGCTACCTTCCCATCTTTGACCAGTGTAGTTTGTTCGGTCTTTCCCATTGTGGGCGAGACCGCAGCTTCACCAATAACGTCTGTATCAACGGCTTGTCCAAACCCGACAAGGGGTTGTTCAAATGGTCCAGCCACCAGCCATGCGGGAATGAACCCTTCTTCTGTTAAGCCAAAAGAGACACTGTTCTGATCAGATATTTCGGGAACAATGGCTTCGCGTGGGCCTACCTGCCCGGTGCCGAATATCAAGCCAAGAACCAACAGGAAATAAACTGTGCGAGTCTGTGTCATCCAGGTACTATCCTTTCATCCCACTCATAGCGAATCCTTTGATAAAGTATCGCTGAAAGAAAAAGAAGATAGCGACCATGGGGATCATCATGATAATGGATGCCGCCATCAAGATACCCCATTCCGTTTGATGTTGCCCCACAAAAAGCGCAAGACCTAAAGCCAGGGTATTCTTAGCTTGATCAGAGAGGTAGATCAGTGGCCCAAGAAAATCGTTCCACGTGAACATGAATGTGAGGATGGCTACCGTGATCAAAGCGGGGCGGGCCAGCGGCATTGCAATCTTCCAGTAAATATGCCACTCGGACAAACCATCAATCCGAGCCGCATCAAAAAGCTCTCGAGGGATGGTCAGGAAAAACTGGCGCAGCAGAAAAATATTGAAGGCACCGCCACCCAGAAATGCCGGGACAATCAGAGGTTTGTAGGTATTGAGCCAGTGTAGCTCCTTAAAGATCACGAATAGTGGGATCATGATGACATGCAGCGGCAGCATCATCGTGGCAATCACGAAGATGAAGAGTTTATCTCGCCCAGGCCAGCGGAGGCAGGCAAATGCATAGGCTACCAGTGAACTAGAAAAAACGGTTCCTATGATCGTCAGAACGGTGATAAATGTAGTGTTTCGCAAGTATGCCAAAAAGGGCATGCGGTCAAACACCTCCGTATAATTTTCCCAGTGGATCTCTTTCGGAATCCAGGTCGGCGGGATGGTGAAGATCTCTTCGTTGCCTTTAAGTGATGCCGAAAGCATCCAAATCAGCGGGATGATCAACACAGCAGCGATTACAATCAGTGCCAAGTAGAGGATTACTTTCTTCAGCGGGGTTCTATTAATGGAGAAGCTTATCATTCGGGTGCTCCTCCGGTATAGTGCACCCAGCGTTTGCCAAGCTTGAATTGGAGCATTGTGACCACCAGCGTAATGACGAGCAGGATCCAGGCCATTGCTGAGGCATATCCCATCTCGTAATCGTCAAAGGCCTTGAAATAGAGGTACAGGTTGTAGAACAGTGTAGAATCAAGTGGGCCACCCTTCGTCATTACATAGGCTTCGGTAAAGACCTGGAAAGAAAAGATGATTTCCAGGACGCTCCACAGAAAAATGACAGGTGAGAGCATCGGTACCGTTACATGCCAAAATCGCGCCCACCAGCCACCCCCGTCGATTTCGACCGATTCGTACAGGGATGAGGGAACCCCTTGTAGGGCAGCAATAAAGACGATCATCCGTGCTCCCCCAACGCCCCACAGACTCATGAGTGCGATCCCGGGCTTTGACCACGCAGTGCTTTGAAGCCACAGTGGTCCAGGTAATCCAATCCACCCAAGCGCGGTATTTACGAGTCCTATCTGTGGGTTGAACATCCACATCCAGATCACCGACAGCACAACACCGGTGATGATGGACGGGAGGAAGTAGATTGTGCGAAAGAACTTGATACCTCGCACAGCCTGGTTTGCAAGAACAGCCAGTATCAGGGATCCGCCTATGGCCAATGGAACACGAAGGATGGTGTAGACCAGTGTATTCCATATGGAAATACCGAAGTAGGGATCTTCGAAGAGCAACTCTCGATAGTTTTCCAGACCGATATACTGTGGCACGCGCAGGACATCGTACTGGCATAGACTGTAGTAGAGTGACATCCCTATTGGATACAGCCCAAACACCAGAAACCCTACTGCCCACGGAGACAGGAAGGCATACCCGGTCAGGCTCTCTTTTAGTCGGAGGGAGTTGGGTTTCACTTCAGTCGGGTTAATTCGAGTCTTTCATTCTGGATCGAACATATCGGTCGTAGCTCACCGCCCGGTCAAGCGCAGATTGGACGGTTATTTCAGCCCGCTGAAATGCATCATTTGGGGATTGCTCTCCCTGTACGCTGCGCTCGAGCGCTCCGTAAAATTCACGCCAGAATTTACCATGAACCAGTGGTACCACCGTCGGTGAATGGGCGAAGTCCATTTGCCGAACGAAGACGTCTATCAGTGGCTTGGAAATGAACGAGGAATCATACGCTGCATGGATGTTTGCCGGGAAGAGGGGATCATCGCGTGAGGCGATCTCTTCCAGTTGTGTATCCTTTTGTACGTAGAACTGCATGAAGGCCCATGCCGCCTCTGGATGCCGAACACCTCTCGGCATACCCAGCCACCAGCTCCCAGCCATTGATACGGTTGGGTCTCCCTCAAAGGAGGGTATTTCGGTGACGCCGAAGTTCATTTCCGGGCGGTATTGAGAGATAAGGTCGAGAAAGCTCATGTCGAGGACCAGCATGGCGAGTTTATTGGTCACGAATCCGTGCTGTTCACCTGTTCCAAGTCCACCGATGAATGCCTGCACTGCATCAAGGTCATAGTCGTTGTAGTAATCTATGGTCCACTGAACGCCCTCAATAAGTTCGGGAGCATTCATCACGACCTTCGTGCCGTCGCTGGACAGATAATCCATGCCCTTTTGCCAGGCAATCAAAGAGGCGATGGACATATTCCCCAAGAGGCCTTGGTGAGCTCCGCTAAATCCAGGCAGAAGGCCAGTCTGGAGGATCCTTCCGTCGGTATCGACCTTGAGCAACTGGCGGGCGTACTGGCGCACATCATCCCAGGTTCTGGGGGGATTCTCGGGATTCAAGCCGGCTTCTTCGAAGAGGTCTTTGTTGTAAAAGAAAGCATAGGATGCCGTGTTAACGGGCAGCGCATAGGGACGTCCCTGCCAAGTCACTTCGTCCCACAACGCAGGAAAAAATATGGTCGTGTCAAACGCTGAGGCAGCTATCAGGCCATCCAGTGGAAGCAGTGCCATTCGCGATGCCCAGCGGACTACCGGCACAAACTGGCTAACAACGTCAGGAGGATTGCCGCTAAGCACGGCGGTTAATATCTTCTTTTCGTGTTCCTGCCAGGGAATTGGTGTGGCGTGCACAACGATACTGTCCTGGATCTGATTGAACTTGCTTACGGTGTAGGGCACATCATCTTCCGATCCGACTATATACCAGTAGCGAATGTGTGTTTTACCATCTTCGGGTGGTTTATCACTGGCGGGATCCCAGAACAGTAGCACCAGTGTTGCTGCACCGAGTATCCCGTACACGCCCCTTTTAATCATAATCGTATGGGCAGCAAAAGGGAAGGAATTCCATCAAGATATCAATTAGCTGCGGTTACATCGAGGTTCCGCTGGGTATAATAGCCTGATTTGTGCATTATAATTGCCTGCTGTCCATTCCAATACGGAGTGTAGGCTTCCCGGTCGGATACTATATAACACAGGTCTTACCGAATAAGGATCATTGTCCGGTTCTGCCGCCCGTAAACATTGTCTGAAGTGGTGGCTTCCACGGTATAAAAATAGACGCCACTGGCGAGCGGCAGTCCCTGCTGATTCACGCCCGTCCATGAGTGGGCATATTGCCCGGGTGATTTGTCGGTCGCTTCCAGCTCACTTACCGTACGTCCGAGTACATCGTAAATGGTGAGTCGCACTTGTGCATGCCGATGGAGGTTATATCGTATGGTCGTATGATGACCAAACGGGTTCGGAAAATTTGGCTCCAGTTGAAGGATCTCCGTAAATGGATCCGGTGTCTGCGCGCGTGTCGCCCCAATGAGATCCAGCCAGATCGTCCTAACTTCGTGTGGTTTGAAGGGCACGGTTATTTCCCGATCAACAATATTCATGTAGCCGATTGGAGCTTCCAACAACGTGGTCCACGCAGCCCTCCGTATCTCAGGGCCAAACGACAGGGTCGATTCCACGGCTTCTGAGGAAGGGTTGTACAGACGCACAATAAACCCATCGCCCGTTCTGGGTCGCTTTAATGTGGAGAGTTGGAGCGTTGCATTTTTCACCGACATAAAGGTGTAACTGGGAGCCGACATTGTACCCTTCTGCTGTGGGGGCAACACGCGCGTATAGAGAGGTGTGTTGAAGTTATAGGCAAATTTTGTAGCGCTTACGGGGTCAGCCGTTCCCTCATGTGACGTGAGTGAGAAGCCGGCTTCCAGCGGTCCTACTCCGGCTCGATAGGCTGTGCCACTGGTATTGAAAGAGGTCAGCAGCCGTACATTGCCGTCGAATCGGCCAGCAGGATAGGCATGAATAGCTGGACCATCAGTAGCAAGAATGGCACTGGTGTTCCCCCCCGAAACGATTGCCCAACGCTGCATGGCGTAATGGTTGGTGCGAAAACCACTTAACTCATCCTCAAATACCCGTACATGCCCGAAGGGGATTTCGTAGCGGAGGGAAGCCCCTGGCAAATCAAATCTGAACAAAAAGTCCACGCCCTCGAAACTCGCCACAGGTCGTTTGTTGTACTTGTTCCTGAAATCAATACGCCGCTGTCCAGCGGGGAGCATGATTTCGGTTTCATAGGTATTTGCACCCGGGGCCATTCCCTGGAGGACCAGCCGCTGCAGTACAGTGCCACTGTCGCTGGCCACTACTTGAAAGCCGGACGGTGCAGTGCCGTTGTAGGTGTACTGATTGAAACGGGCATCTCCACGTGTTAATTCCTGGCCGGTCTTTTTCTCCTGGATGTTGCTGATGCCTCCCGTAGCCAGATTGACCTCTACGCGATAGGCGTCATTCTCCAGGGTTGCACTATTCAGTGTCCGGGGCGGCGGTCTGGTTCCTGTGTGGGTGCGCAGATGAAATAGTTTATAGCCCAATGGAGGGACGCCATCCGCCTGAAAAGCAATCTCATCTGTCGAAAGAAGTATTTGTGAAGGGCGGACGGAGCCTGTCTCACCATCAAGGACATGGAAAGCTGGCAGTGATGCCACGAGCGGATCATCCAATGGCAGGCGTACAACTTCGGACCGTTCCCATGGCAGGGGGTTGAAGACGACGACCGTGACATCATTGTCGGTCGCTATGGTGCTACTCCAGGCCTCCAGTGCTTCATCCAGAATGGTTTCTCCAGCATTTCTTGCCGCGTTGATCCAAGCCATCTTACGCCCCCAGAAGGGTGCATTGCCGGCAGGATCCAGAGATCCCAGGTTATGATCCTCAAACAGGAGGTTGTTGATATAGGCCTGACGCAATTCATCAGCCGGATAGATGTAGCTTGGCGCTACACTATTTGCAATTGAGGCAAAGGTTTCTGCCACAGGCAAGATGGTTTGTGTGGAGCGGGATTCAAGAAAACCTTTTGTGGATGAGGCTGCGAAACTCCAGCTCCACCAGTTTGGGGCATCACCTTTGAATACCGGAAGTTCATTCGCCAGGTTTTGTTCAACGTAGTCGAAGAAGTCAGAAAAAGTAGCTACATGGATCGTGGAGGTATCATGATTTTCATTCCATATATGGGCGTTATCAGAGATTTTCGGATTCGGTGGACGATTGTCGCCAGTTGAAGCATTGACTAACACGACGTCATACGGATAGCCGTCTGCAGCCAGTTTATTCAGCTGTGCTGTAATGCGCGGCTCCATTGCGGTATAAGGGCCGTAGAGTCCCCAAATGATGCCTTCGAGATAAGCCCATTCGGGATGTAACGAGCGCCAGAGCAACGTTTGATCACCGCTCTGGCTTTCCCAGTAGAACAGGTTTGGCAACGTTGTTGTCGAGTAGAATTCCGACAAAAACGAATTCATTGCCAGTGATGCGTAGGGAATATTGCTTTTGGCCAATAGCTGTGCCAATGCCCACGTGAAACCCGGTGTGTCGTTGGTTACGGCTGTTTGAATGGGCACGTTATACTCTTCTTTTAGAGCTTGGGCGAAGTAGAGGGAGCGCACCAATTCTTCGGGGCCTGCAAGGTCGGTCTGAAGACTGAAGTGCATCGCTGCAATCTCAATCTGCCCGGCTCGTACATGGTTCATCAGGGCTGCGACCTCTTCCCGTGAGCGATTTTTGAGATAATCTTCCAGCACCCATGTGACTTCTATGGTCCACTTGAATTGACTCTCCGCGGGATAGGATTGCGTCTGGTTGATGTAGGTGACCACATCATCCAAGTATTTTCGGTGTTGTTCAATCACATCCGGGACCGGGGCTGTGAACCCCACATCGGTGTGGGAGAAGGGAACTACAAAGATTTTCCAGTCCCGGTCAAATTGGGCTACTGTGGACTTCGTACATATCAGGCACAAGGCCCAGAGAATGATTTGCAAGACAGATCTTCTCATCGGCGGGAGAGTCCCAGTGTAATTCGGTGGGTGGCTCCCAGCAGGTCTCCGTAGGGTACATAAGCGTAATCAAGGTGCAGCTGGAAGATGGCAATCTGCTGCAGGGCCAGCCCCGCTCCGAAAGAAAGGTCCCCCTCATCCACCTGAAAGCGGTATCCAGCCCGCAGTGATAGCATATTCAGAAATACAGACTCAATACCCCAGTTCACCCACTCATTGTTATCAGTTGGATGCACCAGTTCAAAGGATGTGGACAGACGAAAACCTTGTGAGGTGATCAGATCATCTGCTGCGCTCATACGGAAGAGCAGTGGCATACGAAAAGATTCCCGGAGTCCATCTACCGAGGCCCCAAAATGTTGTATCGTAAACGCGAGGCGCAACTGCCGGAAACCAGTGTAGTACAGTGTGCCGACATCGAACAGGACATTACTGAATGCGTCCTGATCCAGTTGCTCCCGCACGTACTTGACCTGCAGGCCAATAGTTAATCGGTCCGTGAACCGTTTTGCGGCGGCCAGTCCAACCATAAAGTCCCCCGCACTGACCAGGCGTCCTGTGCCCTCTGGATCGGTGGCGGTAGTCTCCTCATAGGACTCAATACCAAAATTCATCACACTGAGTCCGAAAGTGTAGCTATTGACCGGCATGGCTACTACCAAGGCATCCACACGGCTGTTGACGAGCCATTCATTGTGGGTCAGGTACACAGTCGGTCCTGAGACTAGTGGCAGTGCACCAACATTCCAGAAAACGGCGTTAGCATCGTTAGTGAGGCTACTGGCTGCTTCACCAAGTGCACTCTCTCTTGCACCGATCCCAATCTTCAGTGCCTGGAATCCTGCCGATCCTGTTTTCTCAAAATCAAATCCGTAGTCGGATTGTGCTTGGGCCGAGAATGGCGTCAGTAGCAGGGCCAGAAACAGGAGTACAGCACCTCCACCACCCGCAACCTCGTTAATCGCATGCCCTTGACCGAAGGCCTTTGTTCGGAATATGTGGCGGAGATCAAATGTCATGAACTCGGTGATGCCTCACTTGATGATCAGCAATGTTCCTTGGGCCGAGCCCACTTCCGACTGCACTGTCCAGAAATAGATCCCTGGGGCTACCTGTTGACGTGAATCAGAGAGCTGGTCCCAAACGGCCTGTCCGGTATTGGGGTCATCGTGTTCGAGGACCTTGAAAAGCTCTCCACTCGATGTATATATATGTACAGTTGCCCGTGCTGGAAGGTTTGTCCAGACAATTGTAGATTCTTCGCCTGTGGTTGGAAAGCCGGAAACGAGACGGAACGGATTGGGGAACACTCTAACGTTCATCGCATCGGCTGCGGGTAGACTGGCTACCGTCACAGCGTCCTCGTTACGGTTGGTGTACCAGCTTTGATTCCCGTCTTCATCAAGCGAAACAATGCTATAGAAATAACTCACCCCTAGGTCCACACGGTTATCGATATATCTCCATTTCCCTAGATCACTGTCCCAGTACCGTCGGCGATCCAGTGAACTATTTGGACGTACTCGAGCGACACGCCTATAGGGCCCGGTGAAGGCTCGCTCGCTACGGTAAATGTGGTACTCCATAAAGCTGGCTTGGCCGGTAATAGGGTCCACCCATGTTTGGTCTAGAGGGGGCCAGGTCAGCGAAATAGACTGGGATGTTGGTAGAGGTAGAATCTGGATGTCTGGTGATGGTGGTGGTACAGAGGCCACTTCATAGTTGCGGTTGAAGAGTTCCTGTGCCCGATCAACGGTGCTTTGCAGCGAGTCGAGCCCGGCTGGCAGCGACATTTGAGCATCGAGTCCCTCCAGGGCCTTTTGAATGGGGAGTCCGTTCACAGCCTGCACAAGCGTGACCGTAATACTTGATGCTGCCTCCAGCGTATATGGGCCGCACGACATTAACATGAATGGCACTAACCGTTCGTCGGCAGGTGCCTGCAGCAAACGATTAGCACCGGAGAGGATGGCATAAAGATTATCTGCCGTGGTTGAGGTCAGGGTCAGCTGATTTTCATTATTGAGTAATTGCGCGCTCAGTACGTGGGCCGGTTGCGCTTCTCCGAAAGTACCTGCAGGCGCATTCAGAAGGCTTACACCGGCATATCCTGTCGTGCGCAACTCACCGCGGGAGAGCAGAAAGTTACCCACATCGGTTGGCAGATCGAAGTTTGGCGTGTCATCCCAGGCATACATTAACCGGCGCGTTTCGTCGTACCCGGTCAGCTCATCAGCCCGATTGAAATCTTCCCCCCATCCATTGTGTGCCAGAACATCCTGGTAGCTGGGTCGCAACAAATACGGGAATCCGATATACACATCGCTAAGAGTCAAGCTTGTCTGATTGGTGAGGGTATACTCAATTATAATGAAGTCCTTCAGGCCGGGAAAGCTCCAGGCCCGGCTGGTTCGCTCCACACGTATGTTTTCGGAGGTAGTCCAGATTGCCGTGATGGTTTGCTCGGCCAGTCGGGGATTGTAGTCGGGTTGTTCGACGAAATTGTCAACCTTGGCCATCACCTCATACGTCCCCTGGTCACGGAATGCAAAAGGACCGTTTTCGACAAAGAAGAGACTGCCATCGGCGCGACGGCCACCGATCCAGGTTCCACCTGCAAAATTATAGGATCGCTGCTCATCCTTGCTCAAGAGCGTGCTGGGACCACCTGGCCAGTCCATACTGGGAAAGAATTCGAACAGATTGGTCGGGCTTGGCGCGCCGACTGTGCCGTCATCCTTCATCGTATCCCATAAATCCCCCCGATCGTGAATTTCGAACTCCGCTGTGCGCACCTGGGCCTGCACCGGTCCAGCCAGGATTAAAAGAGCCAGAACACAAAAAACGTTTTGCCGCACTGTGCTGTGGGTCATTTTGGTAGTTCAGACAATCGCGTCATCGCAGGTTATAGCGTAAGCCGAAATAGAATTGTCTCGGGGCGAAATAGGTTTGCCAACTGATATCATAGCCCACAGCATCTACCTGTGAGATCTCGCCATTCTCCACGTAATTCTTCACTGCTTCTGCATCAAAAAAGACATCGCCAAAGGAACGCAGGTTCCGGGCGTTGAGTACGTTCGTGACGTTAACATAGGCCGCGAGTGTGTGAATTCCGGAAATTTGGAAGCTTTTCTCCAGTCGAAGGTCAAGGGTTTTTATAGGTGGCAAACGATGATTATCCCGTGTATCTGGAGGGTCATCGGGGCCCACGTACGTAAAGGTTCGACCACTTACAAAACTGAACAGTGCGCTCAGGCTTGTCCCTTCCAGGAGGGTGCTTGCAAACGATTGTGTCGTTTCTTCGGGGTAGCGTACATAAAGATTGGTTCTCAGAATATGTGGTCGACTGAACGTGGTCTCCGTGGGTAAGCGTTTCGATACGTCAATGTCATAGACATATTCCGGTACGCCTTCCTCATCATAGCGGATTGTACCCGGTGTGGCGCGTCCCTGTGTTACTTTCGAAAAGCTGTAGTTTGCATTGACCGCATACCAGTGACTGTGGGCCGTACGTGCAGTAATCTCAAAGCCGCGCGAGTCACCGTAATCACCTGAGAAATTCGAAACATAAAAGACGTTCGGTGTAATGTCCCCGCGAAACGGGTCGTACATGTAAACACGGCGGTCAAAAATGCCTTGACGCGGCATAGTCTGATCGAAGACATCTTTGTAGAATCCGGTCATATCGAGTACTATAAAATCCCCGAAATTATGCACAATCCCCACCTCGAACAGCACCGTTTTCTCTGGCTTCAGGGCATCAAGAGACAGCACAACAACACGTTCGGGATCGCCATCCAGGGAGGGAATGTGACGGGGCTCACGTCCTTGAGCAGTAGCAGCAGCATCCTCCGCCATCTGGGCTCTTACTATATACTCGGGCCGGAAGTAGTTGAACTCGAACATCCGGTCAAGCGGTGGCAGCTGATAGAAGCGTCCATAATTAAAATGCAGGACGGTCTTGCTGGAGACCGGAAAGGATACGCCAATACGCGGGCTGACACGGTGGAATGCATTTGCGGATGCACGGGATTTGGCCAGTACATTCTCGTAGGAGTACTTGACGCGTCCGTTCTCATCGACCTGATCACGATCGGGATCCAGTGCGGGATCAAAGTCAGGGTCTACACTCAGATTGAAGAGGTTGCGGGTGGTGAACCAGTCGACGTTTGGATGAAAGAGGTCATACCGCACGCCCACATTCAAAATCATGCTGTTGAATTCCATTTTGTCCTGCACATAAGCGGCAAACTCAATGGGGTGATAGGTTTCGTGCAGTCCACGGTTGAGCCAGTACCGTGGATCTGTACTGAATGATGAGTGTCGCCAGGAAAAATTTTCCCTGAAAGTATTGCGGCGCAGCTCAATGCCGGCTTTGATGAAATTGGTTTTATTGAACTGCCAGTTTGCGCTGCTCTCCAGGGACAGATCGCCTACCTCCTGGTCTCGATCGACAATAAATGACCAGGCATCATAGGGCTCATCAGGGTAGCCGTTATACCGTTGAAATCCAAACAATGTGGGGTTTTCGCTGACACCTAGGCGAGTAAAGTCACTAGGCTTTTCACGCATGTCGAGACGGAAGCGGCTGATCTGTATGTCATAGAAAAATCGGGGCGAAAGCGTGTGCGTCCATTCAGAGCTGAAATGAGTCGTCTTTCCCTCAAGGAGGGATCCCCATCCGCGATAGAATTTGACTTGTTGCACATAGTCGCCGTTCTCCTGCAGTGTCGAGTGGCCAACGCGGTTATAGAGTGCTCCAATTCTCAGTTTCATATTGGGGCGTAGTTGAAGAACCACGTTACCCAGAATATCATCCAGTTCCCGATGATCTCTTGGACGTGGATAGGCGTATGCTTCACGTTTGAACTGAGACGCTACAAAAAAACTGGCTTTGGTCTGGCCCCTTGTAAAGATTGATCCCCCCAGGCTTCCATAAATCTGATGGTCTGGGATTTCGCGATAGTCGTAAACTTGGCTATTGCGAAACGGCGTCCACCAATCGGGATCAAGTGTACCGTCCTCAAGTGTATTGTCCAGATATTCTTTTTGTGTTTCAGGGTCGTACAGATAGTTTCCAAAATGTCGCTGTCCAGCAGCACCATATGTGTATTCTAGCGAGGCGCTGTATTGTGGTCCACCCTGTCGGGTTACCACGTTAACGATGCCGGACTGGGCTCCCCCGTATTGTGCTTCGAAGCCTCCGGTCAGAATCTGGATCTCCTGTACAGCGTGCATATTGATATTGGTGAAGGATCCCCCCTGATCAGCGCGCCCCTCAACCAATGCTGTGGTACGGGTTCCATCAAGAAACCAGAATACTTCGGTCTGATCTCCTCCACGTACGGCGTAACGACTCTCTCCCCGTCCTGAACCTCCGAGCCCACCAATGATTGGTTCGGGGTCAAATAACACTCCAGTCTGCAGCATGAGTCCTTCACGGGCACTTCGTACGGGCAGTGCTCTCAGCTGCTGAATGTCGAGGTAATGGACGCTTGCGGTCTCGTCACGTTGCACCAGGGGGCGCTCGGCACTCACCAGGAGTTCGTCATCCAGTTCGATGGCCTCTGCCGTCAGGGCTACATCTATGCGCGTAGTCAGGCCGCTCTGAACAACGACATCTTTGACGATTACTGTTGCAAAGCCAAGCATCGTCACACGCAACCGATAGAGGCCCGGTGAAACATTCAGGATCAAAAAATCACCATTCACGTCAGCTGCACCCCCTAATGTGGTTCCCTCGACGAGCACACTGGCTCCTGGCAGGAACTCACCGGTCCCCGCTTCCGTGATGTTTCCAACGATTTTTCCCGCATGGACCGGGTCAGGGGATATCGCTAAGGATGACTGTTCTGACAGTAGTATGAGTAACCCTAGAGCAATGACGCGCATGAATCCTGTCATGACTACCATCATAGTGTGCCTGCCCTTACTGAACCCCAAGGTGGTTTCAGGACGAAACTGCCAAAATCTGTTCTCAATTGGTTTCTGTTTTCCGGTTATTTGTTGCCCCTGGGTACAGCCGGGATGTCCACTCATCTGTGATTTGTTGGCAGGATGAAATGTGCCCCGGTCGTACTGTACGGTATCTTCAAGGATGATGCACAAACTATATCTGATGTCCGGGATCCAGGAATTGTTTGACCTGGGTCAATCTGGTCAACTGCTTGGATGATGGGCGGCATCCGACAAACACTTGTGATAGGTAAGATCCGTAGTGAGCATCCTGCACTGATTGACAAAATTACACGGGATCTCATTACCTTTACAATATAGATACGATTTTCGAATAGTAGAAGGTTCCATGGCTTTTACGGCCAAACATGCTGTCGTAACGGGTGGTGCAAAAGGGATCGGCGGGGCGGTTGTCACGCGGTTTCTGGAAGAGGGTGCACGCGTGACGATTTTGGATCTGGATGACAAGCGGGCGCGTGAACGGTTGGTCAACTTTGAGGAACAGAGCCTCTTCGTCCGTTGTGATGTGTCGAAAGCAGATCAGGTCGAGGCAGCATTCAAGCAAATCGATGTTCGATTCGGTGCTGTGGATGTTCTCGTCAACAATGCCGGAATTCAGCGCTACAGTACAGTCACGGATACAACCGAAGAAGAATGGGATCTGGTGATGAACGTAAACCTGAAAAGTGCTTTCCTGTGTTCGAAGTATGCTATCCCGCTGATGCAAAAGCGTGGAGAAGGGGTTGTAATCAACGTCGCAAGCGTACAGAGCTTTATTACGCAACGTAAAGTGGCTCCGTACACGACGAGCAAGACCGCCATGTTGGGACTAACGCGCAGTATTGCTGTGGATTACGCCCCTGATATCAGGGCGGTCGCTGTATGCCCCGGTACAGTTGATACGCCCATGCTTAGGTGGGCCGCCAATCAGTCTCCTGATCCCGAAGAAGTCTACCGGGAGGTTCGTGAGATGCATTTAACCCAGCGTATTGCAGAACCGGTGGAAATAGCTAATTTGATTTTGTATTTATCCAGTAAAGAGGCCGCGTTCATTACAGGGCAGGCCATCCGTATAGATGGGGGATTGGGTTTGGTTGTAGCCGGGAGTGTACGCCAGTGAAAATCAGCGATATCAAGGCGACGACGGTTACCGTCCCACTGGAAGCTCCACTGCGCCATTCGGCGGGAGCACATTGGGGGCGTTTCGTGCGAACTATTGTCGAGGTGGAAACCGACGAAGGTATTACAGGTCTGGGTGAAATGGGTGGTGGAGGTGAATCTGCGGAAGCCGCAATCAGAGGTCTGAAAACCCACCTTGTCGGGCACGATCCAATGCAGTTAGAGGCGCTGTATTGGAAGATTTGTAACCCAACCGCTTCGCTCTATAATAATCGAACCCAGGTCCATGCAGCAATTGAGTTTGCCTGTATGGATATCGTTGGCAAACGCCTTGGTATTCGGGCGTGTGATTTATTGGGCGGCGCCCTTCGCGAAAAGGTACCATTCGCATCGTATCTGTTTTTCCGCTATCCCAACGAGGATACTGGACAGGGTGGAGAGGAAATGCCTGACGCTATGGTCCGACAGGCACAAACATTGGTAGAGCAGCACGGATTCTCCACACATAAACTTAAAGCGGGTGTTTTTCCACCAGACCACGAACTGGAAGTTTTTCGGGCGCTGGCGGCGGCTTTTCCCAACCACCGCGTTCGCATAGATCCCAATGCAGTGTGGACCGTGGAAGAGGCCGTCCGTATAGGTCAGGCCATTGAGGATCTAGATAATGATTATTACGAGGATCCGTGCTGGGGTTTGGAGGGGATGCGTCGTGTTCGTGAATTTGTTCGCATACCGACAGCAACCAACACCGTAGTGGTTAACTTTGAGCAACTGGCCGCGTGCGTCCACACCAATGCCGTTGATGTCATTTTGTTAGACACTACGTTCTGGGGAGGATTGCGCCAAGCGTGGAAAGCAGGTGTGGTTTGCAATACATTTCAGCGAGGCGTAGCCGTCCACAGTTCTGGTGAACTTGGTATACAACTTGCCACGATGCTGCATCTGGGTGCTGCCCTGCCTAATCTGACTTTTGCCGCTGATGCCCACTACCATCATCTGACCGATGACATTATCGTAGGTGGCAGAATGCCTTATACCGATGGATGTATTGCTGTGCCCGATGGACCAGGTCTGGGTGTCGAACTTGATCGTGACAAGGTGCTGTGCTATGCTGAGCTATACAAAAAGCTGGGCCCTTACCCATATGATCGTGATCCGCGGCGTCCTGACTGGTTCAGTATTTGGCCAGAAACCCGTTGGGCCAAGCCAGTTTCCTGATGAGTGAATCTGACCGCAAGGAAAACGCCTTTTAGATTATGAATGGCAAGGCATTGTTATCGATCGAGAAAGCATCTGTCTTTTATGAGGGTCTTGATCATCCTGAGGGGCTTGCCGTGCACCCCGACGGATCGATATGGGCAGGAGGTGAAGCGGGGCAGATCTATCGGATTTCGTCCGATGGAAAAGAGATGGTTGAGGTGGCAAATACAGGTGGGTTCATTCTCGGACTTGCATTTAGCCCTGATGCCGAGTGGCTTGCAGCTTGTGATTTACGTAATCGGTGTGTTTGGCGGCTTGATCCCTGTTCGGGCACGTTATCCGAGTTTGCCGGAGGGGCAAGTGGAGGAGATCGATTCAAGATACCAAACTATGCCACGTTTGCCCGTGACGGTACGCTTTACGTTTCGGATAGCGGTACCTTTCGCCAGGTTGACGGGCGTATTCTACGATTTGATGCTGATCACGGCGGCCACGGACAGGTTTGGCACGAAGGCCCATTCAATTTCGCCAATGGTCTTGCCCTTTCTCCTAAGGGAGATGCTCTGTACGTGGTGTGCAGTTTCGACGCGAGCATAGAGCGGATCGAAGTGGCACCAGATGGTCGTGCAGGCAACCGCACATTGTTCGCCAGACTCCCGAGAACTGTGCCTGACGGTCTTGCATTCGATGCAGCGGGTAATCTGTATGTGTCATGTTACGCCCCCAATCACATCTATCGTGTCATGCCCGATGGCAAAGTGGGACTTCTGGTGGATGACTGGGAAGCTCACACATTGTCCAACCCCACAAACATTGCCTTTGGCGGTCCTGGCTTTGATCAGCTCTTTACTACCAACCTGGGGCGATGGCATCTTACACGAATAGATTTAGGAGTTGAAGGGGCCCGATTAGCGTGCCATCCATTGAGATGAATCATGTTTCTTCTCATGATACCGTGCCCGTTTTTGGGCAGGCCTCCTGGCGTTTAGCCACGTCTTGTGTGGAGGCCTATCTTACGCGGCAGGGTGGTCATCTCGGTCCAATCCTGTTTCATTTTGGCGGTCGTACAATAGCTCCCTATGCATTGTGTCCCTGGGCCGAGGAAGACACGGCTGAAGCACTTCCTCCTGTCCTGAAAGTACTTCGAGGTGATTTTTTCTGCATGCCATTTGGGGCTAATGATGAGGCTTTTCAGGGCGAAAATCATCCTCCACACGGTGAGACTGCAAATAACTTGTGGAAACTCGAAAGCATACGCCGGGCGGGGGATATTACGACACTTCGGGTATCACTCGACACCTCGGTTCGCCCCGGGCATATAGACAAATGGATCTCCCTGCACAGCGGACATCACGCAGTCTATGTTCGCCACCTCATATCCGGCATGAGTGGCCCGATGAGCTTCGGACATCACGCCATGCTCAAGTTCCCGGATACGCCTGGCAGTGGTGTAATAACGACCAGTCCGTTCCTGTATGCACAAACGGCACCGCAGCCCATTGAACTTCCCGAGGACCAAGGTTACTCACTTTTGCGGCCCGGGGCATCTTTTTCCTCGCTGGCTGATGTCCCTACGGTCACGGGTCAATCAACCGATCTGCGTCGCTACCCTGCCAGAAAAGGTTATGAAGACTTGGTTATGCTTGTTTCCGATCCTTCTGTCGACGTTGCTTGGACCGCCGTGACGTTTCCAGAAGATGGGTATGTGTGGTTTGCCCTGAAGGATCCCTTAATTCTAAAACAGACAGTTTTCTGGCTTTCCAATGGTGGTCGCTACTATCCACCTTGGAATGGGCGGCATACCGGTGTGATGGGCCTTGAAGAAGTGACTTCATTCTTTCATTACGGTTTATTGCAGTCTGTCGAAAGTAATTTTCTTGCAGATCAGGGCCACGAAACTTGTTTCCATCTGGATCCCGCGGTTCCCATGGACGTGCGCTACATAATGGCTGTTGCCGAAATCCCTGAGGATTTTGATTGTGTTGAAACGATCAGTATAGGTTTGGATGGGGGCGCAGTACTGTTGAGGTCTACTAGTGGAATGGAAGTGAGCGTCCGCCTCGATCTGACGTTTCTTCAATCAGGCTAAACAAAGGTTTGGCTATTTGCGCCCAGGAGCTTGTTGGTCGTTCGGCGAATTTAGGTAATATCTGATCTGTCAATAGATTCACCTGAATCTGGGACATTTTCCGCCAAGATTACATGGATATTAGAGGTGTTGATGGTTATCATTCTTGTAAAGGGGCGATATGCAAACTATTCACTCCAGCGGACCGTAATAAGGCAAACGGTGTTTCATGATGCATCAACCATACAACGTTGATGGAATATGCCTAGTACTGGTGAGCAAGTGGTAAATGCCTTACTGGCCCGGGCACTGCGCGCACGTAATCCGCGTTGGCGCAAACATACCTCGGCAGAGCGAACAGGGATCCTCAGGGGCCAGCCCGGTAAGCGACCGGATATCGTCATCAGCCCGCCTGGTTCACAGACCGTAATCATAGAGACCGAGTTTATACCTGCATCTACGGTTGAGCAGGATGCGATTGAGCGGCTTGGAGAAGAGGTTACGGAGGGATCGCCGGGAAGTGTGGAGCACACGGTTGCGGTAAGGCTACCCATTGAGTTGCAATCAATGACCCAGTCACAGGGTGATGCTCTGCTTGAAACTGTGCAGTTTGAGTATTGCGTGTTCACCGATTTATCTCCTTACACGATTGGTGATGAACGTAGTCGCTGGCCCTCAGCGGGATGGCTCACAGGAAGTATAGATACGTTGGCGGAATGCATTGATCATCTGATGGTCTCTCAGCGTCTGATTGATGAAAGTGTGGAAGCTCTGGAGCAAGGTGTGGGCCGGGCGACCTCCCTGATTCAGGGAGATATTGCCAGCGGATATCCAGATACCCCTAGGAATATGGGGGGCATTCTGAATCAAAAGCCGGGCGAACAGACGTTGCGGATGGCAATGATGATCATCGCGAATGCCATGACTTTTCACGCAATGCTGGCCGGGGCCTATGATATTCCTTCTATTCGCAAGCTTTTGGAGGGACATGCTGGCAGCGGCACACCTATAGCAACTGCGATCTGGGAGGCGTGGAACGAGATACTCACCGAGATTAATTATTGGCCGATTTTCCATGTTGCTCAGCAGTTGCTGTTGGAAGTACCCTTGCGGATATTTCACCAATTAATTCGTGTTCTGAATGCATCAACAGCCAGGCTTTCTGAGTTGGGGGTTTCAACCCGTCATGATGTATGTGGTCGTCTGTTCCAGAGTCTGATCGCAGACCGGAAGTTTATTGCAACGTTTTACACGCGTCCGACGAGTGCGACGTTGCTTTCGGAGTTGGCTGTTGCCCGGATGCAACACGACTGGAAGGATTTGGATGGATACACTGGTTTGCGTGTAGCTGATCTATCCTGTGGTACAGGTACGTTGTTGTCGGCTGCCTACCGTGCCATTCTGTCTCGTTACCGGTTGGCGGGAGGAGATGACAGCCGCATCCATAGCACGATGATGGAGGAGTGCGTGATTGCCGCTGATATTATGCCGGCCGCGGCCCATCTGTGTGCTTCACAGCTTTCTGGAGCTCATCCTACGATAACCTTCAATCGTACCCGGGTTTACACGATGCCGTACGGTTCGCCAGATTCTGAGGAGACTGTGCATGCGGGAATTGCGATCGGATCATTGGATCTGCTGGATACAGCGAAGTTGTTTTCGCTTTTTTCTACGGGACGTAAACGGGTAGAGGCGCGGGGCGCGGAGACAGATGAGTCAACGATAGACTTGCCTCACGACTCGGTGGACCTGGTGGTCATGAACCCTCCATTCACCCGTCCGACGAATCACGAGTCAGCCACGGTTCCGGTGCCGTCTTTTGCGGGTTTTCAGACCAGCCGTGCAGAGCAGTCTGCTATGTCCCGACGGTTGAAAGAACTGAGAAAAGGGTTGCCCAATCCGGCTGGACATGGTAATGCAGGCCTAGCCAGCTACTTTCTTGATTTGGCTCATTTAAAGGTAAAACTTGGTGGGCTTCTGGCCTTTGTGCTTCCTATGACCATTCTACGAGGCAGTTCATGGGCGAAAGCACGCGAGCTTCTTGTCAGGCATTATGCAGACATTATCTTTGTGAGTATAGCTGCCCATGGGAACAAGGATCGTGCGTTTTCGAGCGACACGGGCATGGCGGAGGTCTTGCTCATAGCGAGGCGCTCGACAGACAGATCGGAGTGCATAGACAAGGCGCTGTACATCAATCTGTACTCTCAGCCAAGTAACATCCTTGAAGCTGCGATGCTGGCCGAGGTATGTGCACGCATACCATCGGAGACACCCTATGGGACGCTTTGCATTGGCGAAGATGTGGAAGGGGGCTTTGTACGAGGCTCCGTGCTGACGGAGGGCGGCTGCGGAGGGGTTCGTGAAATAAATTTGTCCGTACTGATGCGGAGACTCCAGACGGGCACATTAAAGCTTCCCCGGAGCACTACACAGTATCAACTTCCAGTGACGCGTTTGCACGAACTGGGTAAGCGTGGTTTGTTGGCTCGGGACATAAATGGAGGTAAGGATAAGAAAGGGCAGTATCGTGGTCCATTCACGATAGAACAGATCCGAGGTGTACCCAGTTACCCAGTGCTGTGGGCACATGCCGCTCATGCTGAACGCAGTCTTTTTGTTGCTCCAGACAGGCAGGCAATGGTGCGGCCTAGGTATGAGGATAGGGCAGAACAAGTTTGGCAGACCGCGACCCGTCTGCATTATACCGTAGATTTTCGGATCAATTCACAGAGCCTGACGGCCTGTCTGACTCGAAAGCCGGTGATTGGAGGCAGGGCCTGGCCAAATTTTAGATGCTATGAACCTGCGTGGGAGACTGTTTTGCTTTTGTGGGCGAATACTACGCTAGGTTTGATATCGTTCTGGTGGGACGGATTAAGGACGCAGCAGGGGCGTTCAGTTAGGAGCATCAGCATGTTGCCCCGATTACTGACCCTAGACCCGCGCCAATTGAGAGAAGATCAGATTGCACGCGCGCAGCAGATACTGGATCGGTTTGCTGATCGTACGTTTCTGCCAGCCAACGAAGCCTATCATGATGAGACGCGGCATGAGCTGGACCGGGCGGTCTTAGTAGAGCTGCTGGAATTACCCGAGTCTGTGCTGGCATCATTGGAAAATGTGAGGCTGCAATGGTGTGCAGAGCCCAGCGTGCACGGTGGGAAAGGTACAAGACCCGGAGCATAGCACTTCTTGACTGGAATTACCCCCTCACTCAAATGCGAGAGTCGTGTTTGGATCTTTGTACATCGCTTAGCACTGTTTATCTGTGAAACCTTTTGGGACCTTCTTCTTGGCACTCCCAGTTGGGAGCAGGGTTGTTTGCTGGACTGGCGCGGTTTAGTTGAAGTCATAATAGCCACTTGAAGTCTATCTGCTGATAACCGATTCCAGCAAGCGATGAATGCAGAGAATGGTTACTACATGTAGGTTAGGCATTTAAATGCATGATCTGCGGAAAATTGATGTTTTTAATGAAACACTCCAATTTTGATGCGAAGAACGCGTTGCTGCCGGGCTTCTTCAGTACTTGGTGCATTCATAGGCATCGATGATGGTTTTGACCAGGCTGTGTCGTACCACATTGATCTTTTTGAAATACAGAAGCTGATACCCTTGATATCCTGGAGAATGGACTGGGCTTCTACGAGACCACTCCGCTGTGCATCCCGAAGAGCTATTTCTGCAATATTTTCGGTAACAATGGTTCGACTGCTCACCCCCCAGTCATGTGAGAAACATCTTCATCTGTACTGCCGCTATGTTTTGGGCTTCATCCAGAATAACAAATGAGGAGTTCGGGGTACGGTCGCGTCATAGAGGCTAAGGAGACAATTTCTATAACATGATCCTCTGGATGCGTGGCAAGTTTTTGTGTTGGCAAAAATTCTTCCAGTGCATCGTACAAGGGACGCAAGGGAGTTTATTTGCAGTTGATCGGCTGTTCTGAGCCCGCTACAAGCGTGTTGTAAAACTATTACTGTTGTCGTCATTATTTGGTGTTGCGTTGTATTTTGAGACGTGCCAGGGCAACCACTCCCTCTTTACATCCCGAAATTTATTTTCAAAAAAATGCCTGATGAACATTCTCACTCGCGTGGTGGCTCCCATTCGCATGAGGGCGGTGGTTTGTTAGATGGTCATACGCATGACCTGCGAGGTACAAGCAAGCGGCGCCTAGTGTGGGCAATGGTTCTGATTGTCGGCTACATGGTGATCGAGATCGTAGCTGGCATTGTCTCTGGAAGTTTGTCTCTGTTGGCGCATGCGGGGCATATGCTGACGGATGCGTTTTGTATTGGGATAGCGCTGGTAGCAATGCATTTTGCCGAGAAAAAAGCCACTAAGCAGCACACCTACGGTTTCCAACGCTATGAAATCATGGCAGCATTGGCTAATGCATTATTGCTATGGCTGCTTGTTGGCGGTATTCTGATGGAGGCCTACGATCGTATTATTGAGCACGGACATGCTCACGATCATGGTCATGATCATACCCCCGATGGCTTGGTCATGACGATTGTTGGTCTATTTGGTTTTGTGGTCCATTTTGGAGCGGCGGTTATCTTGCACAAGTCAGTTGATCACAGCGTGAACGTCGCGGGGGTCTACCAACATGTAAGAGCAGATTTACTGGGGTCGGTCGCGATTGCAATCTCTGGGGGGCTTATTCTGTGGAATCCTGTGGAATGGCTTGAGCTGTGGGTTGATCCTGTGCTTAGTGTAATACTGAGTATTGTGATCCTTAGTGGTACTTGGGGACTGTTAAAACAGGTGTTCAGAGTTCTTTTGGAGGGGGTACCTAAGCACATTGATGTTCATGCACTCTGCCGTTCGATTGAAGCGCTACCGGGTGTAGTGGTTATTCACGACATACATGTTTGGACGCTTTCGCAAGGTAGTGATGCTTTGACTGCGCATGTGGTAATCGGTGAACATGTGACCGACCGGGAAGCAATGCTTGACCAGCTCAAGAAGATTATATCAGACCAGTACAAAATCAATCATATGACGATCCAGTTGGAGTCCAGTGTAGCGAGGTGTACCGAGGATCATCATGTAGACAATTTGCTTGCTCTAGCGGACTCCTGATCCTCATCTTTGATCAAGTACGGGGCGTTCTGGATTGAGCCTCCATGAACCTGATCTAGGCATTGTAGCATCTTCTGGTTCGGAAGCCAGGTGTACACAGCGGTTTCGTTGTCCTTGACGCACGTTTATTATTGTAGTGGACTTTTTGCATGAGGTTTCCCTGCTCTTGGTATTCAGGAGGGTTCGGAGTAGACTGCTTTTTTCGTTGTGAGCAACGCTTCCGCGGCGGTTTTCGCAGGCCGTTTCGCCTTATGTCTGTGGGGATAATTGCTGAGTTTGAGGCCCATGGACTCGAGGATATCACGTTGAAAAGGCGTGAGGTCTGCATTTTTTGAGCAGGATGCAAGGGGGATCGTTTTGTGGAAACACCGTCGTGATCCGACGCCGATGATTGCGTTTGACCTTGGCCGTGCCTCAGCGGTTGTAGACTCTTTCGGAAATTATGTCCATGAGTAACCCATCGTTACTTCCGTAGATCATGCATTTTAAATGCACGATCTACGGAGAATTCGTGTTTTTAATGAATATTCCAATTTTGATGCGAAGAACGCATCACTGCCAGGCTTCTTCAGTGCTTGGTGCGTTCATAGGCGTTGATGATAGCTTTGACCAGGCTGTGTCGTACCACATCTATCTTTTTGAAATACACGAAGCCGATCCCCTTGATATCCTTGAGAATGGACTGAGCTTCCACGAGACCACTCTGTTGTGCATCCTGAAGGTCTATTTGTGTAATATCTCCGGTAACAATGGTTTGACTGCTCACCCCCAGTCGTGTGAGAAACATCTTCATCTGTACTGCCGTTGCGTTTTGGGCTTCATCCAGAATAACAAATGAGGAGTTCAGGGTACGGCCGCGCATAAAGGCCAAGGGGACAATTTCTATAACATGATCCTCCAGATGCGTGGTAAGTTTTTCTGTCGGCAAAAATTCTTCCAGTGCATCGTACAAGGGACGCAAGTATGGGTCAACCTTATCGCGAAAATCTCCAGGCAGAAAGCCAAGTCGTTCTCCTGCCTCAACGGCAGGCCGGCACAGAACGATACGTTTAACTTTTCTGGCCTTCAGTGCTGCTACTGCAAGTGCAACGGCCATATAAGTCTTTCCGGTACCTGCCGGGCCAATTGCAAACACAATATCATTATTGTGCGAAGCTTCAAGCAATTTGGCTTGTCCAAGGGTTTTTGTCCTGATCATTCCCCCTGATGGCGTATATAACACCACAGCACCCACTTTCTTATTGGACTGGCGGGGATTTGCAGTTGCCATTGCCAGGATGGTGTCAAGATCTCCTGCGGTCACGGTTCCGTTACGGTCTGCAACGGAAGCCAATTCTTCAAATGCGTGCACAATTGAGTCAAGAGTAGTGCTGGGACCACGAAGGCGAACCTGATTGTCTCGCGCAACGATTTTAGTGTCTGGGAAGGCAGCCTCGATCCGTCTCAAGTGCACGTCATGTGTGCCGAAGAGTAAAAGGGGATCAGCGTGATCGAGCGTGAGAGTGGTTTCTGCCAATTGTTATGATGCCGGTGCCGGCGGGTGTACACTTCCCGAGTCAAACTGAACTGAAGTATAAAAGTGCCAAATGAAGCGTGCTTTGATTATAGAATTCACTAAAATGAATGGTGCAGGTAACGACTTCATCGTGCTGGACAACCGGTTCTATGAATTCTCCCTCCCGGAACTGTCCATGCTGGCACAGCAATCATGTCCGAGGCGGACTGGTATCGGTGCGGACGGAGTCTTGGCACTGGCTGCTCCGACGCACGCGGAGGCCGATTATAGAATGATTCACGTCAATGCGGATGGCAGCGAAAGTACCATGTGCGGCAATGGAGCGCGTTGCCTGGCCCGGTTTGCACATGAGAGTGGCATTAACAAGACGATTGCGCTCATGCAGACCGCCTCGGGATTATGTGAAGTACACGTTCCTGGTGAGGTGGACGCTTCTGTTCGCATCTATCTGGATGCCCCTCGGAACTACTGTGATTCCCCAAATTTGGCGAATCAGGTTCCAGATGGAATCCGTTCTGTACATTACTTGTGGCCTGGCACCGAACACTTGGTGTGCCTTGTGGCCGATGTAAGTCAACTACCGTTGAGCAGTTGGGGGGCTGCACTCCGCAGTGATCCGATGCTTGGGTCTGCGGGAGCTAACATAAACTTTGTGGCCATTGACTCCAATGCCGATAGCAAGCAGTTGCATGTGCGTACCTACGAGAAGGGCGTTGAAGCGGAAACCCTTGCCTGTGGAACAGGTGCCATTGCGAGTGCAGTGGTTGCACACAAGTCACGCCTGCTCATTTCAGACACCTATATTGTACAAATGCCGGGTGGCATGCTCAAAGTCGGTTTGGAAACAGACCGTGTATACCTAGAGGGACCCGCTGATAAGGTTTACCGTGGTTCAATGGAACTTACATTCCCCTTGCCTGAAACAGCAACACATTCCAGATACTTGCGTAACTGGAATACGGCTGACTCCGACAACTGAATACTCCCTTTAACATGAAACATATATTTCCAACTGTGAGCTGGTTGTTGCTGGTTCTGATTCTCGCAGCGGCTGATGGTTGCGGGAGTGATCCGAACGTTGAAGGTGCCCGCCTGGATCTTCAGAACAAGGACTACGGTCGCGCACTCAGCAACATCAACAAGGCCCTGGAAAATAATCCAGATAACTTAGATGCACTGTTGCTAAAGGGGGATATTATTTTCGAGATGTTACCCGATGTATATGATCAGGACGAGCGAACCGCGTATATCGGAGAGTTACTCGGTGCTTACGCCCAGTCTGTAATGCTGGACTCCGTCAATGCTCCACACAAAGATAGACAGCTTGCCATTCTGTACGTCAATGAGTTTACCTCAGCGATGGCAATCTATGAGGATGCAGAGCAGTTGGGTGGAAAGGAACGTGCGAGAGGGTTTATCGCAGCTGCCCGACGTTTCCGGAATGCTTCAATGGTAGCTCCGGATTCTATGGATGCTTTCATAAATGAAGCCTATGCATATTACGGTGCTGGAATGGCTAGTGATGCTGCTGAGACCTTTGAAGCGGCAATTTCCAATGGGCATACCAATCGTGAGCTATTCATTCAATTAGCACGGACATATGAGTTGATTGCCACTGAGTCGGCAGCTCCCCAAGCACAACCTAGATATTATCGTGAAGCAGTCAGGACGCTCAGCGAAGCACGTAAGCATTATCCAGACGACGGCGAAATCCGAAAACTCCTGCTGAATGCATATGCTATGGCGGATATGAGTGACGCTGCATTGTCCTTTTTCGAAGAGATGCATCCACTGGAGAAGGACAATAAAATATTCCTCTACAACTATGGAACGTTACTGCTGCGCCGGCAGAATTATGAGGAGGCCATAGATAAGTTGTCGGATGCGGTTGCGCTTGATTCGTCCTATACGAACGCGTTGTTCAACCTTGGAGCGGCCTACGTTAACAGTGGTTTTGGTGTGGATGAGCGTTACCAGGCCGTGGAGGACTCATTACAGGATAGCAGCAGGTTTGCCTCACAGCAAATTACTCAAATGGAAGCCCGGAAGAGTGAACTTGGACAGTTGAAGCAGCAATTGTTCGGACAGGCAATCAAATACTTCGAAGCGGCCAATGATCTGGTAGAGCGCGATCTGGGAGATACCAGTGATATCTGCGACGCGCTGTACAGGGCTTATATGCAGACCAACCAGCGCTCTCGCGCAGAAGAGGCCCGGGCCTGCGCTGAACGATAGAGCACGCAATCTTTGCCCGAGCGATCGGGTGCCCGTTTTTAACAATTAACTCATCCAACGCATGCGTTTTGCAACGCGGGCTGTACACGCCGGGCAGCGCCCGGACCAGGCAACCGGGGCGGTTATGCCCCCTATATATCAAACGGCAACTTACGTGCAGCCGCCTGAGGGCAAGACAACTGCATACGAGTATGGTCGGGCTACCAATCCAACAAGGACAGTACTTGAGAGCAACCTTGCGAGTTTGGAAGGTGCATCGCATGGCATAGCTTTCGCATCCGGGATGTCTGCGACGGATGCTATTCTGCGGGCACTGCGTCCAGGAGATCATATTGTTGCCTCAGAGGACATGTATGGAGGCAACTATCGTTATCTGAAGCTGGTACTGGCTCCGATGGGCGTGAAGGTTACGTTCACTGATCTAACAAGTGTTGATGTGTTTGCGCAGGCGGTCACGCCTCGGACGAAAGTGATCTGGGTCGAGTCCCCGACAAATCCATTGATCCAGATTGTTGATCTTGGTGCAGTTTGTGCGTGTGCGCAATCAGTCGGCGCCGCCTTGGTTGTTGATAATACTTTCGCCTCGCCATACTTGCAGCAGCCACTTTCTTTAGGAGCAGATCTAGTCCTGCATTCAACAACGAAATACCTTGGCGGCCATTCGGATATCGTCGGAGGCTTCGTTTGTACCAATAACCGGGAATGGGCGGAACATCTACGTTTCCAGGTCAAATGTGTGGGTGCGATTCCCGGGCCGATGGACTGTTTTTTAGCGCTTCGAGGCACAAAAACTCTTCATATCCGCATGGAGCGTCATTGTGCTAACGCTCGTAAGATTGCCGTATATCTGGACAGACATCCCAAGGTAGCACGGGTCAACTACCCCGGGTTGGAATCACATCCAGGACATGCCTTGGCTAAGTCACAAATGAATGATTTTGGTGGCATGCTATCCATGACGCTCAAGATATCTTCATCAAGCGAGGCGAGGAGGGTGTTGCAATCTCTGCGCGTGTTCGCCTTTGCAGAGAGTCTTGGAGGGGTAGAAAGCCTTGCAGGGCATCCGGCGACCATGTCACACGGTGCACTTAGCCCCGAGGAACGGGCTCAGCTAGGAGTGACGGACAACCTAGTGCGGTTATCTGTTGGGATTGAGGACGCCGATGACTTGTTGGAGGACCTGGAGCAGGCGCTCAGTAGGATTTAGGCGGTCTGTCACGCACCATCGCTTTTCAGGATTCACGTTGGGCCTACTGTTGAGGCAGCAGATCCGTTCGCAAATCTTCGATTTTAGCGGACTCACGCAGCGAAGAGATCCAGTCTCTGAGCACAGCAGTCTGTTGCTCTCTGGACAGGTCAACCCGCAGGTTGTCCAACTCTTCATCGGAGATCTCATTTGGCTCGAATACAGCAGTTACGCGCACCACGTAGACCCCATTTTCTCCTTCTATCACACCAGAATCCTCCTCCGCTTCCAGACCCAGCACTACACCAACGAAATGATAATCACGCCCTAATCCGCTAATGATGGGGTTCTGGAACGATACACCGGATGCAATTTGCGGTGTAATGACGAGTGCATCGGCAAGGCCGTCGTATCCACCAGACTCATATGCTTCCTGTAGTCGGGCAATCTGATAATCACGTTTCTTCTGGAGGAGGGCAAGCTGTCTTACCTGGATCTCGACCGTTTCGAGCGGCTCATATCCGGCTTCTTCGATATCAACCACCTGAACAACGAGAGCTACTTCATCGAGTTCAATAACGGGACTGATATCTCCGATGTCTGAATCGCGCAGAAAAGCTTCCATCGCGAAACTCTGACCAAAGCCAGGGATCGCCGTCTGCCCGTCCTGGACCTGCAAGGTCTGGATTTCGATGTTTCGCCGGCCAGCCTCACTCACGAAATCACCTTCCTCGTCGGCGTAGTAGGCCAAGTCTTCCAGTGATTCCTGGATGCTGTTCAGCGTCGCAACAGAGGCATCAATGGTATATGCCAGTTGCGCCAGTTGCACATCCACTGTTGCACGGTGGTTCACTTCGATCAGGTGTAAACCAAAGTCTGTCTCAACAGGACCGACAAGTGTTCCGACACTTGCACCGAAGGCTGCATCCTCAAAGGGTTCCACCATCCTGCCAGGCCCAAACCAGCCCAGATCTCCGCCATTGGAGCCGCTGCCAGGATCATCACTCATTTGGGCTGCAACAGCAGCAAAATCCTCACCGGCCTGTATTCTCCTCCGAATATCCTGTAATGCGGCTGGGTTCTCTTTATCGTTCAGGAGAATGTGACGGGCACGAATATGAGTATCTTCTGCGGGACGCGTATCGGTGACTTTGATCAGCCGTGCCTGACCATTAATGATCACTGGTCCTATCACGTCACCGGTCTGTGGCGCGTCACCCTGTTCAAATAACGCGCTCGCTATTTCTGGTGCCAAGGTGGAAGCGGCGAGGAAGTTGTCTGACCAGCCAATTTCACTTCCCGACTGAGCAAGGAACAACGAATCGTTTTCGGCTTCTCCTAATCCCTGCTGCAGGCGTTGCAGCTCCCGCATGATTGCAAGGGTATCCTCACTTGCAGGTAGCCGCGACAGCGATGCAATCTGGATGGAATACAGGCGTTCGCGGGCATAATTTTCACGATTATCTGAATAGTATCGTGACACGTCGCGGTCGGTCACAGAAACTAAAGAATCAGGCACGTCCGCATACTGTAAGAGGAAGAACTCAGCATCTGCCCTTTTTTGTTCCAAGTTCCAAGCGCCCCTTGCATCAACATCCGAGACGCGCACTATGGCTTCCAGAAGCTGATTGAACCGCTGTTGGCGGCGATCAAGCCGAATAAACTGTTCTATTTGAATCAGCGTCTGCTGCTGTGCGGGATCATCAATAACGTTCTGTAGAAGTGCACGGTTGATGCCACCTGCGCCGTCGGAGAAATTCTGACGTATGATCCAGTGGGGGTTTTCACCAAGGATCAATTCTCTGACCTCGGTATCACTGACTGCAACACCGATATCGTCCATCACGTGTTCTCGCAGAGTGTTTTCCACCAAAGCATTGAAGGCCCGTTCACGCTCAAACTCTAATTGCTGCGGTGTTACGCTGCCATTGTTGGTTCGCCTGATCTGTTCAAGTTGTGCTTCCAACTGCCGACTGTAAACCTCGCGGGTGATGGGGTCACCATCAACGATGATGACTTTGCCCAAGGGATCCGTGCCGATAGTATCGAAAACTCCAGAGTCCTGGAGCACCCACAGACCACCGAAAGAGATCACGAGAACCCACAGGACGACGCCTGTGTTTTCCCGCATGCGATTCATTGTACCCATTAGGCGACTATGCTTTGTAAGGGCTTATATCCTGATCAATAACTCAGACCTGAGCGATAAGAGGATCCACATGTACTACTTTGCGATCATTGCGTCCGTTTGCAAACCGAACGACCCCTGTCGTACGGGCAAAGAGCGTATCATCACCTCCCCGACCGACGTTATTGCCTGGATGGACGCGGGTACCTCGTTGCCGCACGATGATGCCGCCGGCCAAAATCTGTTGTCCGGCGTAAACCTTGACGCCAAGCATCTTGGGCTTGGAGTCACGGCCATTTTTGGTGGAGCCTACCCCTTTCTTGTGTGCCATATTATTTTTAGGTCAATCGACTTCTCCAGTAGAAAGTGACGCGATCCGAATTTGTGTATACCGTTGGCGGTGGCCACGTTTGACCTTGTACCGCTTGCGGCGCTTTTTCTTAAAGACGATAATTTTATCCCCCCTTACATGTTGGATTACCTCACCAGACACGTGTGCGCCGTCTACATGAGGGCGCCCCACCTTAACTTCATCGCCGTCGGCGAGTAATAGGACCTCCGAGAACCGGAGTGTATCTCCTTCGTTGGCCTCGGCGGTATATGGGATAAAGAGTGTATCCTTTTCGGCGACGCGATACTGCTTCCCGCCGATGCTGACAACTGCAAACATTGATTACCTACTTTGCTTAGGGAGCGCTGTGATTGGCGCGAAAGTTTTCCGGCAGCCCAGTGGAATGCCCGAACATAAACATAGTTCCTTTTCTAATTTTGATGACACTGATTGATCCATCTACGGGGGAACGCTTGCGCGTGGGCAAGGTGCTGTGCATTGGTCGTAATTATGCTCGACATGCGGTGGAGATGGGATCTACTGTTCCCAAGCGCCCCGTAGTATTTCTTAAGCCATCGACTGCGATTGTGCGCACGCAGGGCACCGTGGTACTTCCTGAAATGACTTCCAATGTACATCACGAAGTGGAGTTGGTGGCAGTGATCGGACCGGGTGGCAGGAGTATACGAGAAGCCGAAGGTCTTGATCACGTAGCGGCATATGCTGTAGGTCTGGACATGACCGCACGGGATCTTCAGTCCGAGGCGAAGAAGAAGGGGAAGCCATGGAGCGTCGCAAAGGGATTTGATACGTTTGCCCCGCTTGGGCCGCTGATCCATGCGAATGAGGTTGCGGATCCTCAGGCGCTGACACTATCACTGAAAGTGAATGGTACGGTCAGGCAGCATGGGCACACAGGTGACATGATTTTCACCGTTGCCAGTCTCATATCATACTGCTCGAGGATATTCACACTGGAGCCGGGAGATCTATTGTATACTGGTACACCGGAAGGTGTTGGTCCGGTGATGCCGGGAGATCGACTGGAAGCAGGCTGTACGGGATTGCCGCCGCTCACAGTTAAAGTTGTTTGAGCGCGAGTGCAATAGACTCAACGGCAGTATCAATGTCCGTAGAGCAAACATCCCTGTGGACCGTAGCCCGTATCGTAGCTGGCCCAATGGGCACCATAGCGACTCCTTCGGAATGCATGTGTTTCAGCAGAGGGTCCGTCGGGTGTCCCCGCAGATTGATGAGTACAATGTTTGTTTCAGGAGGGCGTACATCAAGACTATCCAGCGCGGCCAGCCCCTCTGCCAGATGTCGGGCATTGGCATGATCCCGCTCCAGATCACCCAGGTGGTGCTCCAAGGCATATAGGCCGGCTGCTGCCAGGATGCCTAACTGGCGCATTCCTGCTCCCAACTCTTTCCGACGTCGATGTGCGCGCTTAATGGTCTCTCTTGTACCGGCAAAGACCGATCCGACCGGAGCTCCTAATCCCTTCGAAAGACATACTGTGACTGTGTCAAAGGGGGCCGCATAGTCCTTTACCGGAATGCCGGTTGCGACCGAGGCATTCCACAATCTGGCACCATCAAGGTGGCAAGACAGCCCGCGGCTGTGCGCATAATTCGCCAGCTCTGTCAGTGCCGGGAGCGGGTAAAGCAGTCCGCCAGCGATATTAAGTGTATTCTCTAGGCATAACAGGGCGGAGCGGGACTCCCAGTAATGTCCGTATCGTAATGCACCGTGCAGTTGCTCCTTGCTGAACCTGCCCTCCTGACCGTCGATAGGATGTAGTGTAACACCACACAAGCTGCTCGCCGATCCAGACTCGTAGTTGAAAATGTGGCTTTGCCGATCAAGAATCACTTCGTCCCCCGGGCGGGTGTGAACATAAATCCCCAGTTGATTGCCCATCATGCCCGAAGGCACAAAGAGGGCAGCCTCTTTACCGAGCATAGTGGCAACGGCGTTCTGCAACGCGATGGTTGTTGGGTCTTCGCCAAACACGTCATCCCCTACCTCGGCTGCTGCCATGGCACGACGCATGCCCGCAGATGGGCGTGTAACCGTGTCACTGCGCAGATCGATCATTACCCATCCCGCGTGATTTCTAGAATTTTCAAATGCAGCTTACCCGCGGGCACATGAACAACGGCCTCGTCTCCTGCGCTCTTGCCAAGGAGTCCCTTCCCAATTGGACTGGTGATGGATATCAGTCCCCTGGATACGTCTGCTTCCGGTGCAGAAACAAGTTTTACGACTTTCTCCCCTCCTGTACGCGAGTTTCTGTATCGCACTATTGACAGGATACGGGCTGTTGAAGTGTCGACCTGCTCTTCGTCAATCAGCCGCGCGTCAGCCAAGGTTTCTTGCATTTGGGCAATGCGTGCCTCAAGCTTTCCCTGCGCCTCTTTGGCTGCATCGTACTCAGCGTTTTCCGATAGATCGCCATGTGCACGCGCCTCTGCTATCTCGTTCGAGATGCGTTTGCGATCTACTGTCCGCGCATGATGGAGATCTTTCCTGAGCTTCTTAAGGGCTTCTTCAGTTAGATAAACAACTGCCATTCAGATGATTGATTTGAGGTGCTACCACCCCACGCGCCGTCTGGTAGAGGTAGAGCGGGATGGTTGACGTTCTGGTGTGACAGGAGTGGATACCAAGGGTTCGGCTAAAACACGTCGAGCAGCCCAGTAGGCTCCATTCCAGTAAGGGTCGTCCAGTCTTGCAATGGAAACCCCATCATCTGGCCAGGAATGCACAAACTCCTGAGAACCAAGATAAACCCCCACATGCCTCGGCATACTTGTGGGTCGGAAGAATACAATATCTCCGGGCATGAGGGATGAGCGTTGGACCTCTTCCCCAAACCCTAGCTGTCGCGCAGTAGAGTGCGGGAGTGATAATCCCAGTATCTGGTCGGCAATCACCAAAACAAGCCCGGGGGCATCTATTCCGGATCGGGAACTGCCGCCCTCGAGATGAGGAGTGCCTTGCCAGGTAGTTGCCAGTGTACGCAACTCGGACTCGATAGCTGCCGAGGGTATAGCACTGGTCGTCGAAACCGTCTCCGGCTGTGTAACGAGCGCCCGAGGCTGATAGCAGCCTGCAAGGCAGATCGCACTGGTTAAGACGATGAGTACACGCATGGGATGACACATTTTACTCGCCAGCAGTATAACTGCCGAGTAGTACACTCAGACAGCAAATTCGGTTCACAACGTTACACAAGCCTGCCATGCCATATCCAGAGCATTTTGTATCCCCAATGCGTCAGGAGCTTACTCGATTGGGTGTTGAGGAGTTGAAAACTGCCGCAGATGTTGACACTGCATTTGATATGAGTTCAGATCAGACGCAGCTTCTCGTAATCAATTCTGTATGCGGATGTGCGGCAGCCATGGCGCGTCCGGCCGTTGCTTTAGCAATGCAGCACACAACGAAGCCGGATCGGGTGGTGACTGTTTTTGCAGGACAGGATCTTGAGGCAACCGTGCGTGCGCGCGATTATTTGCTGGGTATTCCTCCTTCCTCTCCTTTCATGGCCCTCATTAAAGGGGGGGATGTAGCGTACGTAATTGAACGGCGGCACATTGAGGGGCGTAGCGCTCAGGCTATTGCATTGGATCTGGTTGGAGCATTCGACCGATTTTGTGGGACGGACGCTACGGCGGACGATGGCCCGGAAAGTCCAGAAACGATGGGTAGCTATGCTGAGAGCCCAATATCCTCGTCATTTCGTTCGATAATACGCTGAGCGGCAGAACTGCTTCGCAGTTACTGATGTGCTCGCACCGGGGGTGACAGGTTGCCTCTATTCACGTGATGTCCAGCAACCACTGTGGGTCAGTGCGCTTACGCCCACTGACCCGGTCCTTTTTCTAGGAGTCAGTCCCTGAAAATCTCTAAGACGGATACCGTTTGTGAACTGAGGTGTTTTTAGACTAGAGACCCAGATCACGTTTTTTGAGCAGGAAGAGTCCTTCGTCAATACCGGTTACGGCAATAGTACCGCTTTCGAAGTAAGGATAATTGCTCCATGAGCCGATAAAGCCGGGGGCATCCGGAATCAGTGTGACCATATCAAAGTGGCCGACTTCCACCGGATTGCCCCGGTCGCTGATATCGAATATACGCAGGCCGCTGGCGTAATTAGATTGGTACATAAGGTCGCCCTGGATGTACAGGTTATGGTCACTGGAGGTGTTTCCGGAATAATATTCGCCGGCCAACTGCGGATCCTCCAAATCTATGACATCCCATACGAGCGTACGGGTTCCGTCTATGTTACCGCTCATTTCATCGAGCTCATCATTCATATAGTAGAAGGTGTGGTCTTCTGTAAGCCAACCCTGGTGTGCATAGGCTACACTGGGATAACTGGCATTGGAAAGCGCAATCGGATTTTCCTTGTCCGTAACGTCAGCAATACTGAGTGCAGTCTCGTTTGAATTGAAGCAGATCTCGTGATTTTGATATCTGGTATCCGGGCCTTCATAGATCACACACTGTGCATCGTGGCTGTATCCAGTACCACGGCGGCCTGTTTCGGTGTCCGAAAAACAACCGGTAAACTGTGGGTTTAATGGATCTGTGAGATTCACCATATGCAATCCACCCCCGCACGTTTCTCCGCTACCACCGGCACCCACTATGTAGGCATAGCCGCTGGCTTCGTTGATTACGATATTATGCGCGCTGCCGACTCCGTCGTAAACCGTGAGTGGCGAAAAATCTGCGGGCATTTCCTGTACATCGCGCAGTGTACGCAAATCGAATACTTGCATACCATGGGGCCCGGCCCCATCTGCGACAATAAAGGCGTGATCATTGTACACTTTGATATCGCGCCAGCTGCTCGGGCGTGCACCTTCGGTCAGAGGCAGATCACCAACGAAGACGGGCATTGCAGGGTCGGTGATGTCAACGAATGCGGTGCCGTCAGTGCGGCCGACGAGTGCATATTCTTTGCCGGTTTCGGGGTCGGTCCAGCCCCAAATGTCGTTCATGCTCGTACTTGAACTACCGCCAAGATCCTTGATGGACATGAAGGAAAGCATATCGACATTATTGCAGCCGAACTGGTCTGCCTGTCCATCGCTGCAGTCAGCGGGGCCGGAGCTGGCCAATGCAATTTCCTGAACCATCGCAAGCCGTCCTGTACGATTCAGGTTCGCATCTGTAAAGACTATAGCTCCGAGTCCGTAGTTCGGGCTGGAGGCCAGGAATGCGATCCGATCTCCATGGAAAGCGATAGCGCGCCCAAGCCCGCCCTCTGAATCGTGGGACTCGAGGGTGGCATTAAGCACCCATGTATCACCATCCTTGGCGTACTTGTTCAAACCGGTATCTTCATTTACCAGCAGAAACGTTTCGGCTGCCTGCATGGTGATTCGGCCGAACGCCGCACCTTGTATACTCATGAGACTATCCAATGCTACACTGGTCGACCATACGCCTGCGTCGTCTTTCATCAATTCGAGTACAGGTCCAGTAGCAGAGGAACCAGCAAATCTGACGGGTCCTTCTTCCCGTTCTCGACGATCTCTGAAGGACAATCCAGGGGCAGCCGCGAGAACATTACCGGAACCTAGTGTGGAAAGAGATCTCCCGAACCTGTAATTCCCCGGAGACGTGAACTCTGCTTCTTGCACATATCCATCTTCGGAGTGTGAGAAGACATATACGGCGCCTGCCAGATCATCACGATTGGGAGCACCGACATAAACATGCTCTCCATCGGTGGCTACGCTGCCGCCAAAACCATCATCTTCCCCAGGCATGTCTGCCACAATCGTATACGTGGATGGAGAGTCCGAACCGGGGCCATGAATAACACGTACCGAATTGTTGCCCGGTGCTCCGATCACCAGCACGTCACCGTACAAATCCAAAGCAGACCCAAACCCGGAGGTGGTATCGGGGCCGGTTTCGATGGCAGCCATCGTCCAGACTGTCTCGTTTCGCTGGTATATAAATACCTGTCCAGTGCCATTTTCGTAGTTTGGAGCACTGATCACCAATAGGTCACCGTCAAGAACTACGCTTTGTCCAAACGCTGAGCCTGGGGCGGCTTCCGATACCAGGAGTGTATTTGAATGACTCCATTCGCCGTCTACCTGATGAAAGATCTGGAGGGCTGCGGAGTACTCATCGGTGGCCGGTTGCGCGGAAATGAGCTCTCCATCCCCCAATACCATACCGGGCGAAAGGCGCTGGCTGGTTTCCTGAGCAAAGGTTTCTGTTACAAACAGGCATAAAAGGAGCGTGAATAGAAGCCGCATGATGTTCAGTGGCGTTTGTTGGAAATTCAACTGGGAACAAACATATACTTAAAAGCCCTTAAGAAGGTTGCCGGTCCTTTTGTGGCTGAATTCAAAAGTGCTTTTGAGCACGTTTGAGGCGTGGGGTAGCTTTTTGGCCGCCTATGCTTGAATTCGAAAGGTATTCTGATAGGGAATTATGTACTTAGGCTGTACTAATTTCACGGGTCACAGGGGTCTTCAGTGAGAATGCCCTTCGCCGTGCAGATGCCCTGTATATTGCAAGGATAACCAATGATTGTCTTGGTATAAAGCTATGTAATTCTCGCAAGGAGTAGGTAGCATTGCTAAGATGTTTTCGCCGCGCCGCTACGAACGCTGGGCAGACTCCCGCATCCAGTCCACCTGTAACTCAATAACACTATGAAATGGCGAACCTGGAATAAGTGGAAAAACAGAATGCAACCAACTCCTAAAGCATCAAATGAAACCTCCACAAAGTAACAAAGACACACTAGCTGAAGCAAAATGGGAAATCGTAGATGGTGTCTGCCAGAAAACACCTATTTCGGCTGAGTTAAGGGCGTCATGGCCCTGGTTTGCGTACGTCTGAGGTATCAATTCGAGGGGGTGGTGGCTTGGTCACGTCGTATTTGGGTTAGCGTTTCTGCTAAAAGTCGGATTTACGCCGGTTTCCGCAAATTTTTCGGGATCTGATCTGCCCAGCGGACAGACCTCGGGCCAGTTCTGTTGTTCTGCACGCCTTGTTTGATCGTATCCGTACGACCAGGGG
>Ga0209754_1000580_pt1 | contig 48764 bp, 32 predicted proteins | sample MesohylBB_FD_187295 | JGI IMG/M metagenome (GOLD analysis project Ga0209754, IMG submission 187295) | Host-associated microbial community of the marine sponge Aplysina aerophoba from Gulf of Piran - sponge mesohyl, lysed by bead beating... | ecosystem: Host-associated > Porifera > Sponge >...
GTGGGTCTGGGGGTCGGTCTGGCGGCGGCCTGCGGTTTCCGTGTGTTTCTGCCCGTCCTGGTCATGGGCGTGTCGGCCCGAGCCGGCGCCCTCGACCTGGCCGAGGGCTTCGAGTGGATGGCGGGGACTCCAGCTCTCCTCGCCCTGGGGGTCGCGGCGATTTGTGAAGTCGGCGCCTACTACATCCCCTGGCTCGACAACATCCTCGACGTGGCCGCGATGCCGGCGGCCGTCACCGCGGGGATCGTCGTCGCGGCGGCGAACATCGAGACCGCGACACCGCTCGTTGGTTGGGCGCTGGCCGCGGTGGCGGGTGGCACGGCGGCGGCGGTGGTCCAGACGGGGACGACGCTGCTGCGCGGCGCCTCGACGATGATGACGGCGGGCATCGGCAACCCCGTCGTATCCACCGGAGAGGCCGGATCGGCGGCCGGCCTGTCACTGCTGGCGATCACGATGCCCGTGTTCGCCCTGGCCGCTGTCCTGCTCCTCGTCGCCGTCGTCAGTGCCCGACTCCTGCGGCGGCGCGTGCTCAAGGCGCGACCCGCCGACTCCTGAACCTCCGCCACGGCCTTCGGTAGTTGTTCCGGAGGGAGGCCGGAGACCATTCACCCCTCCGGGAATCGTACGGCCGCGAGACCGGTTGCGGTGTGACGGCGCTAGGATGGTACGGGCGCCGATGGAGGTGTGACCGCTGTGACGACGGGCGACATCGAACCGCGGGTCGAGTACTGCCGGCGGAAGTATCCGGCTGCGGCGGCTCTTCTCGCCGCGCTGGCTCTTGGATGCACTTCGACCGGCGTGCGAGAAACCGGCGAGAGCGCGCTTCAGAGAGAGCTGGAGCGGCGTGGTGTCAGCCGCGTTGTGGTGCCCTTCGCTCTGAATGAGGAGATGGTGGCGTGGGCTCGCGACTCGGCCGCCGAGACGCTGCGCGAGAGGCGCCTCGACCGTCTGGTCGAGGTCGTGATGGACACGGCGCTGCTTGGAGTGGAGTACGAAACGGGACACACGGGCTCAGCGGTAGAGGTGTTCGAGAATCGGACGGCGAACTGCCTCGCCTTCACGCAGATGTTCGTCGGCATGGCGCGGGAGCTGGACCTGCCGGCGTACTTCGTCGAGGTGGCCCACGTGGAGAGTTTCGAACGCTCGGGGGACCTGATCGTCGTGTCCGATCATGTCGCGGTGGGCTTCGGGCCGCGGCACACGATGCGGGTCATCGACTTCGGGCAGCGTCAGGAAGACGATGGTTGGCGCGTCAATCCGATCAGCGACCTGACGGCCACGGCGCTCTTCTACTCGAACCGCGGCGCCGAGGCGCTGCGCGCGGGGCACCTCGATGAGGCGGTGGCCTGGCTGGAGGACGCGGTCCGGATCGATCCCGAACTCACCTCCGCCTGGGTCAACCTGGGCGTCGCGCAGCGGCGGAACGGACGCGCCGAGGCAGCCGAGGCGAGCTACCGGCGGGCGCTCGAGATCGACCCGCGCGGCGGTTCGGCGCTCGCCAACCTGGCCGTGCTGCTGCGGATCAACGGGCGGACCGACGAGTCCGAGGAGTTGCTCCGTCTGGCGGCAACGACTCGCAACCGCAACCCGTTCACCTACATCGCCCTGGGCGACCTGAGCCTGCGTTACGGCCGCCTGGACGAGGCCGAGCGCTTTTACAACCGGGCCCGGCGGCTTGGGCCCGACGACGCAGCGCCGGCTGCCGCACTGGGCGAAGTGCTGCTCCGCCGCGGCGAGCGGCGGGCGGCCGAGAAGCTACTTCGCCGCGCGCAGCGGCTGCAGCCCGATGGCGACCAGCGGATCGATCGTCTGGCCCGGCTGCTGGCGGGCGCCTGAGCGCCGCGAGCCGTTCGCATACGGATTCTGGCGTGCCGCCCCTCTGGCAGCTCTGGATCGACACCGGCGGTACGTTCACCGACTGCGTGGCGATCGATCCGGCCGGCGCCGTTCAGTGCATCAAGGTCCTGAGTTCCGGCGCGGTACGGGCGACGGTCGTTTCGGAGGGCGTGGACGGCTTGTGCCTCGAGACACCGTTCGATCTTCCCGACCGCTTCTTCGAGGGCTACGATCTGGCGCCGCTTGCCGGCGGGGCTTCGGCCCGCGTGGCGGAGTGGTTGGCGGACGGCTCCTGCCGGCTGGCGGAGGGGAGCGGCAATGGAAAGACCGGGCGTTTCGAGCGTGGCCTGGTCGCGGAACTCGTCTCGCCCGAGAACGCACCCATCCTCGCTGCTCGCATCGCGACCGCGACGGCGCTGGGCGAGCCACTGCCGGCCTGCGATCTCCGGCTTGCGACGACCCGGGGCACGAACGCCCTGCTCGAGAGGGCCGGTTCGCGGACGGTGCTGTTCGTCACCGACGGCTTTGCCGATCTGCTGCTGATCGGAGACCAGGCGCGGCCCGACATCTTCGCACTCAACATCGAGCGACCAGCGCCCCTGTACGAAGGTGCGGTCGAGGTCGGCGGCCGCCTCGACGCGCTGGGACGCGAGCTGTTGCCGCTCGACGAGGAGGGGTTGCGGACGGCGGCGCGGGCACTGGTCCAGGAGGGCATTCGGGCCGCCGCCGTGGCCCTGATGCACAGCTACCGGAATCCGGCGCACGAACAGCGCGCGGCGGGCATCCTGCGCGAGGCCGGCTTCGAGACCGTCTCGTGCTCGGCCGAGCTGGCGCCCCTGATCAAGATCGTGCCCCGGGCGCACACGGCGGTCGTCGACGCCTACTTGGGACGGGCGGTCGGCGGCTACCTCGAGACCACCGGCGCCGCGCTCTCGGGCGGCCCGGCGGCGGAAGACGGCCGCGTCGCGCCGCGGGTCATGACCAGCGCCGGCGGTCTGGCGAGCTTCTCGAGCTACCGGCCGAAGGACAGCCTCCTGTCGGGCCCGGCCGGCGGCGTGGTGGGTGCGGCGGCGGCCGGCCGGGCGAGCGGCACAGAACGGGTGATCGGCTTCGACATGGGCGGCACGAGCACCGACGTCTCCCGCTACGACGGCGACTTCGAGTACAACTTCGAGTTTCGGGTCGGCGACGCGACCGTCGTGGCGCCGGCACTGGCGATCGAGACGGTGGCGGCGGGCGGCGGTTCGATCTGCGGCGTCGATCACGGTCAGCTCAAGGTCGGACCCGAGAGCGCCGGAGCGCGGCCTGGACCGGCCTGTTACGGCGCCGGCGGGCCACTGACCATCACGGACGTCAACCTGCTGCTCGGTCGGATCGACCCGGTGGCCTTCGGCCTGCCCATCGACGTGGCCGCCGCCGAACGCCGGTCGGCGGAGGTGCTGGCCGGTCTGGCAGGTACGGAGGAGGAACTGCTCGGGGGCTTCCTGCAGGTCGCCAACGAACGGATGGCGGACGCGATCCGGCGCATCTCCATCTCTCGCGGGTACGACCCGACGGACTACGCCCTCGTCAGTTTTGGCGGCGCCGGCGGTCAGCACGCCTGCGCCATCGCGACCGAGCTGGGCATGCGCACGGTGATCGTGCCGGTCGATACGTCGCTCTTGAGCGCGGTCGGGCTGGGCCACGCGGTGCTGGAGCGATTCGCGCACCGCCAGGTGCTGGAACCCCTGGAGGCCGTTGCGCTGGGACCGCTGGTCGAGGAACTGGAGCAGAGCGCCCTGGCAGCGCTCGTAAGCGAACGGGGCGCCAACCTGGAGGGTGCCGCCGTGCGTCGCCGGATCGTGCGGCTGCGGTTGCAGGGCCAGGAGACGGCGTTGGAAGTCGAGCCGGACTCGGCGGCGGAGTCCCGCTCGACCGGAGCCATCGCGACGCTGTTTGCCGAACGCTATCGGGCGGTCTACGGCTATCCGCCCCCGGAACACCCGATCGAGGTCGAGTCGATTCGGGTGCTGGCGTCCACCGCGCCAACCGCAGGACGCCGGGCGCGGGGTTCCCAGGAGCGAACACGAGAGCCGGGCACCAGGAGCCGCCGGGCCTGGTTCGACGGTTGGAGGGCCACCGAACTCCTGCTTCGGGAAGACCTCGCCCCCGGCTTCGAGCAGACAGGTCCGTGCCTCGTACAGGAGCGCCACAGCATCACGGTGGTCGAGCCGGGCTGGCGTTTGCGTGTCGACGACGCACGTGCGCTGGTCCTGAGCCGGGCCGGGCGCTGACCGGCTGAACTCCCGGCGCGGAATGCCGCATCTGAGGGTCGCCGGCCACGTTCCCGGCGGCTGATTGGCTAGAGTCGCCTGTCGGTGGAAGCGCTTGTCGATGGAAACAAAGAACACGTACCCGCCGTCCGAGACTGTGTGGGGGACCGCGCGACGTACTCGCACGATCAACGTGGCCCCACTGTCACTGCCCTTCGCTTCCATGCTTTCTGCACCTGATTCGGTCCGTCGAGTTCGGGGCCTGGGTTCCGGGCGATCAGGCGCGTTTGCGCTGCTGCCGGCGGCCGTCGCGGTGGCGCTGCTCGGCTGCGCGCATACCAGCGTGCTCGAGCGCATTCCGGATGTGGCGACGCCGCCCGCCGAGTTCGATCGCGGCATCGACGGGGGGACCGTCGTCGAAGCGCCCGGCGCCTGCGGCGCCCTGGGCGACCAGACCCTTCGGGAGCTGCAAGACCGCCTGGCCGGTCAGAGCTTCGATCTTCAGGCGGCCTGGAGCCGGGTCGAGGCCGCCGACGCCCGCGCTCGCGAGAGCGGCGCCTACCTGATGCCGCGTCTCGATGCTTCGCTCACCGGCAACGACCTCACGTTTCCGAGCACCGGGATCGTGAACCAGTTCCTGCTTGCCGGGGCGGCCTGGGACTCGAGCCTGGCGGCCAGCTTCGAGATCGATCTCTGGGGCCGGTTGCGGAATCGGGAAGTGGCGGCCCTGCTCGATGCCGAGGCAAGCGTTCAGGATTTACGTTCGCTGGCCATCAGCCTGTCGTCAGTGCTGGCGGAAGTCTGGTTCGGGATCGTGGCGGAGCGGGAGTTGATCGCTCTCCTCGAGAGCCAGCAGCGGACTTCGGAGCGGTTCCTCGAACTCACGCAGTTGCGGTTCGGCCAGGGACTGGGGCCGGCTCAGGACATCGGTCGCCAGCGCGAGCAGTTGCTGAGCCTGCAGGGCCAGATCGAACTGGCCCGGGGACGGTTGGAGTCGCTGGAGTTCCAGCTCGCGGTGCTCCTGGGCGGCGGGGAGCGCCAGACGCCGGCTGTTTCGGCGGGACTTGGGCCGCTTCTCGAGGCCGCCGACCGGCCCGGGCTCGGATTGCCGGCGGAGCTGCTGGAGCGGCGGCCGGATCTGCAGGCCGCGCGACGCCGGGTGGAGGCCGCCGACCGGCGCGCGGCGGCGGCGGTGAAGGAGTGGTTGCCCTCGCTCACCCTGAATGCTCTCCTGACCGGGCGTGCGCTGGAGGTCGTCGACGTTCTGGATGACCTGGTACGGCAGATCGGCGGTAGCGCGTCGCAGGCTCTCTACGGCGCCGGCGGACGGCGCGCTCGCATTGACCAGGCGTACGCGGCGGCGGAGGAGAGTCTCTACGCGTACGCGCAGTCGGTGGTGGGCGCCGTCGGCGAGGTGCAGACGGCGCTTGCGGAGGGCCGGAGCACTCGCGAGCTCGTGGCGAACCTCCAGGAGCGTCTCGGGGAAGCGCGGCGGGTGCTGTTGCTGACCAGCGAGTCCTATCGCGAGGGCGCCACCGACTACCTGAACGTGTTGACCGCGCTACTCTCGCAACAGGGACTCGAGCAGGCTTTGATCGACGCCCGACGCCAGCAACTTGCCAACAGGCTACAACTCTGCCGAGCGCTCGGTTTCGCGCCGGGGACCTCGATTGACCGGCTGACGGTGCAACTGGCGGCGGGTCCGCAGACCGTCAGCCCGGGAGGAGCACGGTGAAGGGCAACATGATTCGAGCAGGCCTCGTGGCGCTGATTCTCGTGGTCGGCGTGGCCGTCGCGATGCAGATCATGCGGCTGCGGCCGGAGGCGGTGCAGACGCCCCCTGACGACTCGGGCGTTCTGGTCGAAGTCGCGGCGGTGGAGCGCCTTCCCAGGCGCATCGATGTCGAAGCGCAGGGCACGGTGACGCCCGCGCAACGAGTCGTCGTGCAGCCGCAGGTGAGCGGACGCATCGCCGTCGTGGCGCCGGAACTCGCTCCGGGGACCATCCTGCGCGAGGGCGACCTGATCTTCGCGATCGAGGACGCGGACTTCAAGCTCGCGGTCGCACGGGCCACGGCCGCTGTATCCGAATCGGCGGCGCAGTTGGAACTGGAGCAGGGGCGAGGCCGGGTCGCGGAGCGGGAGTGGGAGCTGTTCCAGGACGAACTCGATCCGGAGCAGATGGAGGCGTCGCTGGCGCTGCGGGAACCTCAGCTCCGCTCGCGGTTGTCGGCGGTCCAGACCGCTCGCGCCAACCTCGCGCGGGCTCGGCTCGACCTGGAGCGCACGGTGGTGCGAAGCCCCTTCAATGCCGTCGTCCTCTCCGAGGCGATCGAGGTCGGACAGACGGTGACGCCCCAGAGCCAGACCGTCACGCTGGCGGGCACCGATGCGTTCTGGGTCCAGGCCGCGGTTCGCACCGAGGAACTCGATCAGATCCGGGTCCCCGTCCTTCACGGAGACGCTCAGGGTTCGCGGGCAATGGTACGGCTCGATCCGGAGCAGGGCGATGTCTTGCCGGGGCGCGTCGTCCGACTTCTCAGCGATCTCGACACCGCGGGTCGAATGGCGCGGGTACTGGTGGAGGTCAGGGATCCGCTCGACCTCGAGGCCGGCGGAGGTGCATCCGGGAGGCGAGGACTCCTGCTTCTGGACAGCTACGTGGACCTCTTGATCGAGGGCGCCGTCGTTCGTGAGCTGTTCGAGGTGCCCCGTGACTGGCTGAAGGAGGGGAACCGACTGTGGCTGGACAACGGGGGGCAGCTCGAAATGCGGCCGGTCGAGGTTGCGTGGCGCTTCGAGGACAGCGTCTGCATCGACAACGGCTTGAACGATGGGGAGACAGTCGTGACGAGTCGTCTCGCGACCCCGATCGAAGGGATGAGGCTGCGCCGGGTGGATGTCTCGTCGCCGATGGTCGCGTCGGACTTCCTGTCCGAGGGGAGTCGCTGGGACATTTCGGCGTGGGAGACCGGTGCCCAGGGCGCCGTCGCGCGTTCGGCTCAACCAAGGTTGGCGGCCTCTGCGTCCGAAGGGCGGGCCGAGGCGGCGCCGGAGCCCGCGCCCACTAGCGAGGTGGCCCAATGAGCCTGCTGTCTCACGACCACGGGCCGGTCGACAAGAAGGGTCCGATCGGATGGATGGCCTCCAACCCGGTGGCGGCGAACCTGCTGATGTTCGTCCTGGTGGTTGGCGGGATCATGTTCGCGCTGAACATCAAGCGCGAAGTGTTTCCCGAGATCGAGATGGACATGGTGACCGTCGTCGTCGCCTATCCGGGGGCATCGCCGCAGGAAGTGGAAGAGGGCGCCGTTCTTGCGGTCGAGGAGGAGATCAGCTCGCTCGACGGCATCAAGAAGATCAGCTCGGTCTCCGTCGAAGGGGTCGGCACGGTGATGGCCGAGCTGCTTCAGAGCGCGAACGCCGACCGCACACTGAACGACATCAAGAGCGCTGTGGACCGGATCACGTCCTTTCCGCAGGATGCTGAGCGGCCGGTTATCTCGTTGATCACGAACCGGCGGCAGGTCCTGTCGCTGCTCGTTCACGGCGACGTCGACATCAAGTCCCTCGACCGGCTCGCGGAGGAGATCCGCGCCGAGCTGCTCTCCGACGAGCGGATCACCCTGGTCGAGAAGGCGGGCATTCCGCCGCCCGAGATCAGTGTCGAGGTGTCGTCCGAGAACCTGCGCCGGTATGGCCTCACCCTGCCCCAGATTTCGGCCGCGGTGCGCGCCGCTTCGATCGATCTGCCGGGGGGCTCGGTCAAGACCGAGGGCGGCGAGGTGCTGGTGCGCACCACCGAGCGGCGCGACTACGGAGAGGAGTTCCGGGACATCACGCTGATCGCCCGGGCCGACGGTACCCGTGTGCGTCTTCGTGAGATTGCCGAGGTGATCGACGGCTACCGGGAGACGGACGAGGAGCTCCTGTACAACGGTCAGCAGGCCATCGACCTGCAGGTGTTCCGGGTCGGCGCCGAGGTACCGCTAACCGTCTCGAGCGCGGTATACGACCTGCTGGAGCGCCGCCAGGGCACCCTTCCCGACTCGGTAGGTCTGGCGATTGTCGCCGACGAGTCGGAGGAGTATCGCGACCGCTTGTCGATCCTGGGCAGGAACGGGCTGCTCGGCCTGCTCCTGGTGATCACGGTCCTGGGCATCTTCCTGCGGCCCGCGGTCGCCTTCTGGGTCAGTGCCGGCATCGGCATCGCTTTCTGCGGTTCGTTCTTCCTCATCTCGATGTTCGGCGTGTCGATCAACATGATCTCCCTGTTCGCCTTCATCCTGGTGCTGGGCATCGCGGTGGACGACGCCGTCGTGGTTGGCGAGGCGATCTTCTACCACCGCCGCAGCGACAACCGGCTGGAAGCCGCGATCGTCGGAACCCGGGAAGTCCTGACGCCGGTCACCTTCGCTGTCATCACGACGATCATCGCGTTCATTCCCCTGGCGCTGGTGCCCGGCATCACCGGCAAGTTCTTCCGCAACATCCCGCTGATCGTCATCCCGGTCCTGGTGCTTTCGCTGGTGGAGTCCGTGTTCATCCTGCCCGCGCACCTCCGGCACGTCGGTAGGACAAAGCTGAGGGGGAGGAAGGGGCGGAGGCGTTCGCTCAACCCGTTCAGACGGCTGGGGAGGCTCCAGCTCCGCTTCTCCGAGTGGGTCGAGCGGGTCATTGCCGCGCGCGTGCCGCCGCTGACCCGGCGGTTGGTGCGAGACCGCTACCTGACCGTGGCCGTCCTCTTCGCGGGGCTCATCATGGCTGTCAGTGTGGTCGCGGGCGGACACCTGAAGTTCAACTTCTTCCCCCAGATCGAGGGCGAGTTCGCCAACGGGGTGATCGAGCTTCCCTTCGGCGCGCCGGTGGCGGACACTCGCGAGGTGGTGCGGCTGGTGACCCGCGCCGCGGAAGAGGTCGGCGCCGAACTCGTGGCGGAGGGGCGAATGCGCCCGCGGCGCGACGGCTCGACGCTGGACACCGTCTTCGAGGGAATCAGGGCACGGGTCGGAAGTGCCGACACCGGCTCGTTCGGTCCGGGCGGTGGCATTGCCACGACCGGCGGTCACGTGGCGGTCGTCACGACCTACCTCGTTCCGGACGCCGACCGCGAGTTCGGGTCGGCCGAGTTCACGCGGCGCTGGCGTGAGCGGGTCGGTGACCTCCCCGGCGTGGACCGCCTGTCGTTCGACTACAACGACGGTCCGTCGGCCGGTGCGAAGGTCTCGGTCCAGCTCGAGCACACCCAGACCGCTCCGCTCGAAGCTGCCGCTGCGCGCGTGGCCGCCGGGCTCGCGAACTACGCCGGTGTCTTCGATGTCGATGACGGCTTCAAGGTCGGCAAGCCGCAGCTCGACCTCGAGCTCAAGCCGGCTGCCAAGGGTTTGGGGCTCACCGAGGTCGACCTTGCCGCACAGGTCCGTGGCGCGTTCTTCGGCGCCGAGGCGAGCCGGCAGCAGCGCGGCCGCGACGAGTTGCGGGTATACGTGCGGCTGCCGAAGGAGGAGCGTGACTCGGTCCACGCGATCGAGAACCTGCTCGTCCGCACGCCGGCCGGAGGCGAGATTCCGCTGCACCAGGCCGCCTACGTGAGCGCGGGAACGTCGTTCACCCAGATTCTGCGCGTCGACGGCCGCCGAACCGTGACCGTGACCTCGGACATCGATCCCACGATGACGACCGGCAACGACATCCGCGCCGCGCTGGCGCGCGACATCCTGCCGGACGTGGTGGCCGACACGCCCGGCCTGACGTTCAACTTCAGCGGCGAGCAGGAAGCGCAGGCCGAAGCGGTGGGGTCTCTGACCCAGGGTCTGATCATCGCGATGCTCGCGATGTACTCGTTGATGGCCGTCGCCTTCCGCAGCTACCTGCAGCCGATCGTGATTCTCGCGGCCGTGCCCTTCGGCATGTTCGGGGCCGTGATCGGCCACTTGGTGATGGGCTACGACCTGAGCTTCCTGAGCATCTTCGGTCTGGTGGCGCTGGCCGGCGTGGTGGTCAACGACTCGCTGGTGCTGATCGACGCGGTGAACCAGTTGCGAATGGAAGGCAAGAGCGCCCTGGACGCGGTGATCGGCGGGGTGACCCGGCGCGTGCGGCCGGTCATCCTGACCTCGCTCACCACGTTCTTCGGCCTGATGCCGATCATCCTGGAGCGTTCGAACCAGGCGCAGTGGCTGGTTCCGATGGCACTCAGCCTGGGCTTCGGCGTGCTGTTCGTGACCGGAATCGCCCTGGTTCTCGTTCCGTGCCTGTACATGATGATCGAGGACCTCAAGCACGGTGCGCGCTGGCTGGTGGGGCTGAGCCCGGAGCCGAGCGAACCGGAGCCGGCGCCGCAAGTCGGAGGCGGAGGCAGCTAGAGCCGGCCAGGCACTCTTGTCATGGACGACCTGGTTCGCGCCTGCGAGCGGTTGTGGCCGCGCGGAATCTCGATCTTCCTCTCCCACAAGGCGCGGTTCCGCAATCCGCTGGCGCCGGTTGACCGGCAGGCACTGTCCGACTCGGAGGCGGCGGTGGAGCCCGCTGTCATCGCAGTCGTCGCCGAGGAACTGCCGAGCCGCCTCGACCGGCTTGAGCGCGGCACGTACTTCCCGGTTCCCCTGGCGCGCGCAGTGGCGGCGGGTCGGGCCTTCGATGATGCGCTCATGTCGTTTCACTATCCGCCGATCGCGGTCGACGCCGACCGGCGCTGGGTCTGGAAGGGCCGCCCGGTGGCCGACCGCATCCGCCGGTTCTTCGTGCAACACATCGGGTACGAGCCGGCGCTCGACGTCTACTTCGTGGAGTACCGGGTCAACGACGGCTGGTGGGACAAGTGCTACCTGGAGTGCGCGACGACGCCGCTCGTCGCGGTTCAGATGCGGGAGGACGCCGACGCCGGTGAAGGCGGGGTCATCGCCGACCTGAACAACGGCGAGAGCGACGCCCTCGATCCCGATTCACTCCGCCTCGACGGAGACGAGCGGTTGTTCGCGTCCTCGGTCCGGCATGGCCTGGTCGAGATCGCGGACGCCCCCCGGTTTTCCTTGCTTCGTACCGCGTCCGAGGACTGCCGAACGGTCGAATTCGCCGGGGCCCGCCGAACCCTGCACTGGCCGGCCGCCGACTAGCACTGGTTGCGCCGGTCGCACTGGGTGCGCCGACGTCCCCGTCGGCATCCGGCGCGGAGCGCCGGTCCGGATCCGCTAGCCCTCCACCGGATTCCCGTCCGCGTCGAGGAACCTCATCTCACCTAAGCCCAGCGCTCTGATCTTCTCCTCGATCCGGACGCGGTCGCCGACCACGATCCAGACCAGGTTGTCCGGCTGGAGCACGCGGTCCGCCTCTGCGCTGACGTCAGAGAGGCCTACGCTCCGCACGTTGTCCGCGAAGGTGTCCCAGTAGTCGTCCGGCAGGTTGAAGCGGGTCATCTCGATGAGGCTCGCCATCACCGCGCTGTTCGTTTCCCACCGTCCAGGCAGGGTCAGCGTGTTCTGGTCCGTCACCTTGGCCAGTTCGTCGGCCGTCGGCGGTCGGTTGCCGCCGCTGCGGATGCCGCGGATTTCCTTGTCGATCTCGGCCATCGACTCGGCGGTCCGGTCCGTCTGGACCGGTGCGAAGGCGTAGTAGGGCCGCTGGCCGGCGGCGTCGAGGAGGATCGCCCGGGCGCCGTACGACCAGCCCTTGTCCTCGCGCAGGTTCAGGTTGATCCGCGAGGTGAAGCCGCCGCCCAACATGTCGTTCATCGCTTCGATGTGGAGGTTCCGGGGATCCCCCTTCGGCGGCGCTACCTGGCCGGCGAAGATGATCGACTGCGCGGAATCGGGCCGGTCGATCAGGTAGACGACCGTCTCGGGCTGCGCGGGAACCTCGGCCAGGTTCTTGGCCGGCACGTCGCCCGCCTCCCAGCTCGCGAAGCGGGACTCGATCGCCGGCAGCAGGTCGCCCATCGCGATGTCGCCGACGACGACGAGCGTCGTGTTGTTCGGCTTGAACCAGGTGTCGTGGAAGGAGCTTAGCGAGTCGAGGCTGAGGTCGCTCACCGACTGCTCGGTCCCCGAGCCGGTCAGGGGATTGCTGTAGGCGTGGCCTTCACCGTAGAGGATGCGCGGCAGGACGCGCTGGGCCATGGACACCGGCTGGACCTTCTCGCGACCGATGCCGGCGAGCTGCTGCTGCTTCAGCCGATCGAACTCGGCCTCGGGGAAGGAGGGGTTCAGGACGACGTCGGCGAACAGGTCGAGCGATTCGTCGAGATTCTCTACCAGGGCGCTCATCGAAACGCTCGACGCGTCCAGGTTGGAACCGGCGCCGAGCGTGGCGCCAAGGGTGTCGAGTGCGTCCGAGATTTCGAGCGCGTCGCGGGATGTCGTCCCCTCGTCGAGCATCGCCATCGCCATCCGTGCGGTGCCGGGGAGAGCGAACTGGTCCGAGGCGTAGCCGGCGTCCAGCAGAAGGGTGAAGTTGACGACCGGCACGGCGTCGCGCTGCGCCAGAATCACCTTCAGGCCGTTGCCGAGTTCCGCGGTCTCACGGGCCGGGAAGCTGGCCTGCGGGAACTCGGTGACCTCGGGCGGGCCGGAGGAGCGGTCGACGGGGCTCTCCATCGTCGTGTAGGTGGCGTAGGGCCTGACCTCTACGGTCAGGACGCCGTCGTCGAGCCACTCGACCGCCGCGTTGTGGACGTCGGAGATGGTCGCGGTCAGGAGGTTCTCCTGCTGCCGCAAGTGGCCGTCCGGGCTGCCGAGATAGACCTCGCTCGCGGCGAGCACGTCGGACTTGCCGCCGAAGCCGCCGATGCGTTCGACGCCGCGAACGAAGCTTGCCCGCTGGCTGGCCTGGGCGCGCGCGAGTTCTTCCGCAGTCGGCCCTGAGGCGAGGAAGGCCTGGAGTTCCTCTTCGAGCACCGCTTCCACCTCGGCCAGGTCCTGGCCCGGCTGGGCGGTGGCGAACACAAGGAACATGCTGCCGAACTCGCGGGTCAGGACGAACGCCCCGACATCGGTGGCGATCTGGTCCTCGTAGACCATCCGCCGGTAGAGGCGGGAGCTCTTGCCGACGCTCAGGACGTCGCTGGCCAGGGACAGGTGATCGACGGACTCGTCCTTCACCGTGGCGACGTTCCAGACCTTGTAGACCCGGGCCTGGGGCACCCGGTCCTGGAGGATGATCCGGCTCGGCTCGCTGCGCCGGGCGAGCTGGACGTCGGTCTTGATCAGAGGCGGCCCGGAGGGGATGTGGCCGAAGTACTTCTCGACGCGCGCCTTCACGTCCTCGGCTTCCACGTCGCCGGCGACCACGAGGACCGCGTTCGCCGCGCCGTACCAGGTGTCGAACCACTCGTGCACGTCCGCGAGCGAGGCCGCGTTCAGGTCCTCCATCGAACCGATCGTCGAGTGGTCGTAGGGGTGGCCGTCGGGGTAGGTGTTCTCGAAGATCGTCAGGAAGACCTTGCCGTAGGGCTGGTTCTCGCCCTGTCGCTTCTCGTTCTGGACCACGCCGCGCTGCTCGTCGAGCCGTGCCTGATCGACGGCCGCCCGCATGTGCCCCATCCGATCGGACTCCATCCACAGCGCCATGTCGAGCGCCGTCGTCGGCACGACCTGGAAGTAGTTCGTCCGGTCCTGGTTCGTCGTCCCGTTCATGCCGGTGGCGCCGACCCGGTCGAAGGGCTTGAAGTAGTCGTCGTTGAAGTGCTCGCTGCCGTTGAACATCAGGTGCTCGAACAGGTGTGCGAAGCCGGTCTTGCCGGGCTTCTCGTCTCCGGCGCCGACGTCGTACCAGACATTGACCGCGACGATCGGCGCCTTGTGATCCTCGTGGACGATGAGGCGCAGGCCGTTGTCGAGCACGTACTTCGTGTACGGGATGTCGACGATGTCGGCGGTACCGGCGGACGGACCGTCGCCCGGGCCGGCACAGGCGGCGAGAAGGGCGAGGGCGAGGGTTGCTGGGCCGAGTTGTCGGTTCACGGGTCGTCTCCTGAGTCGAAGGGCCGAAGGATCATACGCGGTGGCCTGGTCGTCCCTCTGCGATGGGAGTTACCACGCGATGCCGTAGTCCTCGCCGAAGTCGCTGGCGCCGCCCCACATGGTCCCGTTCTCGCGGTCGAACCAGATTGCTGTGATCGGTCCGGAGGTCCGGTCCAGCGCGCGCACGCGGTAGCCCATGTCGCGGAGTTCATCTCGTACCCAGGAGGGCACGTCGCTGCGGACGTCGATATCTCCGGGCCGCGACTCGTGGGCGCCGAAGGAACTCTGCATCTGGTGGCTGGTGATGTTCGCCGCCTCGACGGCTTCCTGGACGTTCATGCCGAACTCGACGACGTTCAGGAAGAACTGGAGCAGGTTCTGGTCCTGCGTGTCGCCGCCCTGGACGGCGAAGGACAGGTAGGGGTTTCCGTCCTTGAGCGCCATTCCGGGTGTCAGGGTGGCTCGGGGGCGCTTGCCGGGTTCCGGCAGGTTGTACGGGTTGAGCCCCGGGTCGAGCACGAAGCTCTGCATCCGCTGGCTCATCCCGATGCCGGTGCGCCCCGCGATCACGGCGGGGATCCAGGCGCCGCTGGGGGTGACGGACACGACCCAACCCTCGGCGTCGGCCGCCTGAATCGAGGTCGTGCCCGCGGTGAAAGCCTCTTCGTAGGTCATCCTGGGAAAGGGCTGTCGGCCGGCCGACGCCTGCTGGAAGCCCTGCTCGCCCTCGGCCTTGGCTGCTGGCGGGATCGGCGTCCATTGCTCCAGCAGGTCGAGGAACGGATTCTCCCCCTCCTGGAACCGGTAGGGATCGCCAGGACGCGCGTTCTCGTCGTTGTGTTCCCAGTCGATCGACTCGTAGCGGGCGCGGGCGTAAGTCTTCGACAGCAGGCCTTCCAGCGGCTCTTCGGGCGGGTAGTAGGGGTCGCCGTAGTAGAAGTCGCGGTCGGCGAAGGCGAGGTTCATCGCCTGGTAGAGGGTGTGGATGTACCGGGCCGAGTTGTAGCCCATTGGCCTCAGATCGGCGTTCTCCAGGATGTTCAGTGCCTGGAGCATGACGGGTCCCTGTACCCAGGACGTCAGCTTGTAGACGTCGACGCCGCGGTAGTTCGTGCGCACCGGTTCCTCGATGTGGACCTGCCAGCGGTCGAGGTCGGCCATCGTCACGAGCCCGCCCAGTTCCTCCGACCCACGGACGAACTCCTCGGCGATGTCGCCGCGGTAGAAGCGGTCGTAGGCGGCGGCCAGGGCCTGCTCGCGCGTCTTGCCCTGCTTGAGGGCGGCGGCTTCCGCGTCGACGAGCTTGCGCAAGGTGTCGAGAAGGTCCGGCTGGCGGAAAATCTCGCCGGCGCGCGGGGCGGCGCGTCCGTCGCCTTCTTCAGAGGACGACAGGTGGGGCAGGAAGACCCGCGCCGAATCCGGCCACTCCTGGAGCATCTCCTTGCGTCGCTCCATGTTGTCGGCCTGCGCTCGCTCGATCGGGTAGCCGTCCGCCATCTGGATCGCGGGTTCGAGCACCTCGGCGAGGCTCATCGTTCCGTAGTGGGAGAGCATCACGATCAGGCCGCCCGGGGTGCCCGGCGTCACCGCCGCGAGCGGACCGTACTCCGGGGGATAGACGAAGCCCCGCTCGCGGTAGAAGTCGACCGTGGCGCCGGTAGGGGCCACCCCGAGTGCGTTGATTCCGATCACTTCCCGCGTGTGCGGGTCGAAGATCAAGGCCTGCGTCTCGCCGCCCCAGCCCAGGGTGTCCCACATCGTCGAGGTCGCGGCGAGCATGGCGCACGTCGCGTCGACCGCGTTGCCGCCGCGGCCGAAGATCAGGGCGCCGGCCGTGGCGGCGAGCGGTTTGCCTGTCACCGCCACCCAATGGCGGCCGTGCAGGACCGGTTTGACCGTGCGCTGCGCTTCCGCAGCCGCCACGGCGAGCGCAAGGGCCAAGGCGCTGACGATCAAGATCGGCCGTCTCATTGCCGCGGCAGCATATCGCTGGCGCGTGGGGCTCCCGCGTTCTCTGAGGCGGGACGAACGGCTGGCGGACCGCTGATAGCCTGCCGATCCTTGCCGGGCCGGCGGCTACGCGTGGGTCCGCACCGGATTCAGGAGGGGTTCCAGACATGAAGGCAGCCGTATTCCACGAGGTCGGGCAACCGCTCGAGATCACCGACGTCGTGATCAGCAAACCGGGACCGCACGAGATCCTGATCAGAAGCTCGGTGGTCGGCGTCTGCCACAGCGATCTGCACTTCGTGGACGGGCTGTGGCCGATCCGGACGCCCGCGATCCTTGGCCACGAGGCGGCCGGAATCGTCGAGCAGGTGGGTTCCGAGGTTCGCTACGTCAAGCCGGGCGACCACGTGATCACCTGTCTCTCCGTGTTCTGCGGCTACTGCGAGTACTGCATGAGCGGCGAGCCGACGCTCTGCGACAAGCGGGCTACGCGGCGACCGAGAACGGAGGAGCCGCGACTGGCGCTGCCGGCCAGCAATGGCGGCGGCCCGCGCCCGATCTCGCAGTTCGCGGACCTCGCCTCGTTCGCGGAGCAGATGCTCGTCCACGAGAACGCGGTCGTGAAGGTCCGCGAGGACATGCCGCTCGACCGCGCCGCGGTCATCGGCTGCGCGGTGACGACGGGTGTCGGCGCGGCGTTCCGAACGGCCCAGGTGGAGCCGGGCTCGACGGTCGTGGTGATCGGCTGCGGCGGCATCGGCCTGTCGACGATCAACGGCGCCGACCTCGCCGGCGCGGGACGGGTCATCGCGGTCGACCGGGTGGCTTCGAAGCTGGAACTGGCGAAGCAGTTCGGCGCGACGGACACGGTGGACGCGTCGGCCGGTGACCCGGTGGAGCAGGTGCTTGAGCTGACCGGCGGCGGCGTCCAGTATGCCTTCGAGGCGATCGGCCTCAAGGTGACCGCCGAGCAGGCCTGGGCGATGCTGCGTCCCGGCGGCACCGCGACCGTGATCGGCATGGTGCCGTTTGGCGAGAACATCGAGATTCCCGGTCACGAAATGCTCCAGGCGAAGTGCATCCAGGGCTGCGTGATGGGTTCGAACCGATTCCGGATCGACATGCCGCGACTGGTCGACTTCTACCTGGCGGGCAAGCTGAAGCTCGACGAGCTGATCTCGGACCGCGTCGGCTTCTCTCAGATCAACGAGGCGCTGCAGAACCTGAAGGGCGGCGAGGTGGCGCGGCAGGTCATCGTGTTCGATGCGTAGGAGCATTGGCCGGCGGGGGCGCCGGCGTTCCCGGTATCCGTTCGTCGTAGCGATTGCCGCGCTGTTGGTGAGCGTCGCGCCCGGTGCGGCTGGCGACGTCGGGGAGAAGACGGGGCTGGAAGCCGCGGTCGCGTCGCGGGCCGACCTGCTCTGGGACGCGGCGCGCAAGATCTGGGACTGGGCCGAGCCCGGGTACCAGGAGACGAAGTCCTCGGCCCTGCTTGCCTCGATCGTCGAGGAGGAGGGCTTCAGCGTCGAGCACGGGGTCGCCGGCATCCCGACGAGCTTCGTCGCGTCCTACGGCTCGGGAGGTCCGATCATCGCGATCCTGGCCGAGTTCGACGCCTTGCCGGGGCTGTCCCAGGAAGCGGTTCCCACGCGCTCGCCGCGCGAGGGACCCGACTGGGGCCATGCCTGCGGACACCATCTGTTCGGCGCCGGTTCGGTCGGCGCCGCGCTTGCGGTAGCCGACGGCATCCGTAGCGGCGCGATCCGGGGCACGGTGCGGCTCTTCGGAACGCCCGCCGAGGAGGGTGGCGGCGCCAAGGCATTCATGGCTCGGGCCGGACTGTTCGACGACGTGGATGCCGTCCTCCACTGGCATCCGGGCGACGTGAACTCCGCCGGCGACCCGACGAACCTCGCCCGTGTGGCGGCCAAGTTCCGCTACCGGGGCCGCAGCGCTCACGCTGCCGCGTCGCCCGAGGCGGGCCGGTCCGCACTCGACGCGGTGGCGATCCTCAACTATGGCGCCGAGCTGCTGCGGGAGCACACGCCCGACCGCACGCGCATCCACCACGTGATCACCGCCGGCGGCGACGCCCCGAACGTCGTGCCGGCCTTCGCCGAGGCGTACTACTACGTGCGCCACCCGGACATCGACATCGCGCGCTCCATCTACGACCGGCTGGTCCTCGTGGCCGAGGGCGCCGCCCACGCGACGGAGACCGAACTGGAGATCGAGTTCCTGGGCGGGATCCACAACCTGCTGCCCAACGACACGCTGTCGAAGGTCTCGCTTCGGAACTTCGAGGCCCTGATCGACATGAAGTACAGCGAGGAGGAGCGGGGCTGGGCCCGCAAGCTGCAGGAGTCGCTGCTCAAGCCGCGCCCGCTGTCGTCGGTGTCCGAACTGCGCGACGACACGGGCAACACGACCCTGGGCTCCACGGACGTCGGCGACGTCTCCTGGGTCGCGCCGACCACCGGTATCCGCGCCGCGTGCTGGGTGCCGGGCACACCGGCGCACTCCTGGCAGGCGGTCGCGGCCGGCGGCACGACGATCGGCCGCCAGGGCATGTTGATGGCCGCCCGCGTGCTGGCGGCCACTGCCTGGGACCTGCTGGCCGATCCGTCGATCGTCAAGGCGGCCCGCGAGGAACTCGACCGCCGGCTCGCCGATCGTCCCTACCGCGCGGCTCTGGAAGAGGGCCAGCAGCCGCCCTTGGACTACCGGAAGCCGCCGGGTCGTTAGGGCGGCGGCGGGCGCAGCCTGATGCCCGCATGCAGGCTGACGTCGACCGCCGAGCCGTACTTCGCCGTGTTGTTGCTGAGGCTTACGTAGGCGGCGCGATCGCGTCCGCTTCGGCCCGGCTTGAGGCTGCGCGTCCAGCCGACGTCGATCAGGGTTGACGTGACGCCGAGGATCGAGAGCTTCAACTGCCGGAAGGGGCTCTTCTGGTGTCGGAGTTGCAGGACCAGCGACGTTCTTGGGCCGAGTGGACGTTCGCCGGCGATGGCGGCCGTGACCATGTCCTGCGGCTCCAGTGTCAGCAGCTCGTGGCCGCCGAGCCGGACGAAGCCGGCGTTGCCGTAGAGAGTCCAGCGGCGCCACGGGCGTGACACGAGGTACTGGACTGCCGTGTCCACCGAGCCGGTGCCGTAGAAGTCATTCTCGCTCGCGGTGGGCAGCTTGACCTGCACCTGGACGGCCTGGCGCCATGCCGCCGATCCGGCTGCGAAACTCCACTTGAGAGAGGCAACGGTCTCTCCCAGCCCAGGCCCCGGCTCGTCGAAGCGGATGAACCGCAGGCGGTCACCATAGGTGCCGGGATCGCCGCTGCCGTCGCGGCGGAAGTACAGGCCGTAGTCGTTCTGCAGCGACTGCGGCCGGCCGGACTGGCGGAAGCCGAAGAGGTTGTGAAAGCCCTCGATCACGGGGTCGAGGACGCCGCCGCCGGCATCCACGATCGAGGTCCTGAGTCCCAGTTCGAGTCTCCCGCCGATCCGGCGCCGGGCGTCGACTGTCAACCGGTGGACTTCCGCGTCGGCGAAGTAGATGCCCTCCGGTCCCGGCCAGGGGGCTAGCCGATCGAGTTCCTCGACCGTGACGGGGCCGCGCTCGGGCCGCGCCTCGATGGCTTCGGACACCGCGGGCGACCGCAGCCAGAAGCTGGAAAGCCCCAGCGACGCCGTCACCTGCCACCTTCCAGGCTCGGCCGAACCCTCGGCCGGCGCCTCGACCGGGAGACTCAGAAAGCCGGAGCCGCTTCCCAGCCACGCTTCCGCCACGGGCAGGGGCCCGAATCGCTGCTCTTCGGCTCGGGCGACCCCGGCCATCGTCAGCGCCGCGGCGGCGAGAACGGAAAGGCGGGGCAGCAGGGTTAGTTCGCCGTTGCCGCCTGGATAGCCCGCCAGATGCGCTCAGGCTTGGCCGGCATGTCGACGTTGTCGATGCCGAGCGGCCGCAGCGCGTCGACGATCGCGTTGACGATGCAGGGCGTTGCCCCGATCGTCCCCAGCTCGCCGATGCCCTTGGCGCCGAGCGGGTTGATCGGCGTCGGCGTCACCGTGTTGTCGAGCTCCATGCGCGGAAAGCGCTTCGCCCGAGGCACGGCGTAGTCCATCAGGGTGCCGGAGAGGAGCTGACCGCCTTCGTCGTACTGCACCTCCTCCCACATCGCCTGGCCGATGCCCTGGACCACGCCGCCCAGGCGCTGGCCGTCGGCGAGCATGGGGTTCATCACTTCGCCGAAATCGTCGACCGCCACGTAGCGCTGGATCTCGATCTCACCGCTCTCGGGATCGATCTCTACCTGGCACAGGTGAGCGCCGAACGGGAAGGTCGTCGCCGACGGTTCGAAGCGGGCGACCGCTTCCAGGCCCGGCTCTTCGCCGGGAACGTTGACGTTCCAGAGGTGGGCCATCTCGGCGACCTGCCGGAAGGTCAGCTTGCGGTCCGTGCCGGTGACCGTGAACTCCCCGTCCTCGTACCCGATCTGATCGACGGGTGCGTCGAGGTGGTGCGCGGCGATCCGGGTCGCCTTCGCGTGAACCTTGACCAGCGCCATGTCGAGCGCGGCGCCCCCGACGGCTATGCCGCGACTGCCGAAGGTGCCGACACCGTGCTGGACCTGGTCCGTGTCGCCGTGGACGACGACCACGTCGTCGAGTCCGACGCCGAAGGCGTCCGACACCTGTTGGGCGAAGACCGTCTCCTGGCCCTGTCCGTGCGGAGAGATGCCCGTGTAGACGGTGACGTTACCGCTCGGCTCGACCCTCACGGTGGCGCTTTCCCAAGTGCCCATGCGCTGCTGTGGCGCGGTGCCGGTCGAAGGCCCGAGTCCGCAGACTTCGGTGAAGGTGGCGAGCCCGATTCCGACCAGCCGCCCGTCATCGCGCGCCCGGCGTTGCGCTTCGCGCGCCTCGTCGTAGCCCGCGAGTTCGATCATCCGGTTCAGCGACTTCTCGTAGTCGCCGGTGTCGTAGGTGGCGCCGGAGGGCGTGGTGTGGGGGAATGCGTCCTTGCTGATGAAGTTCCGGCGCCGAACCGCGACCGGGTCGATTCCCGTGGCTGCCGCCACCTCGTCCATCACGCGCTCGATGATGTAGGCGGCCTCGGGGCGCCCGGCACCGCGGTAGGCCTCGGTCGCCATCGTGTTCGTGAACACCGAGGACGTTTCCCAGGCGACCGCCTTGATGTCGTAGCAACCGCAGGACATCGTGTGGGTGGAGAGGGCGATGAAGGGGCCGAAGAAGGAGCGGAAGGCGCCGATGTCGGCGATCGTCTGCCCCTTGAGCGCCAGCACGCGTCCGTCGCTCTGGAAGGCGACGTCGATCTTCTCGACGTGGCCTCGTCCGTGAGTCATGCCGAGCAGGTTCTCGGTCCGCGTCTCCGACCACTTGACCGGCCTCCTCAGGTCGCGGGACACCCAGCACAGCAGCGCGTCCTCGGCGTAGGTCGGGATCTTCGCGCCGAAGCCGCCGCCCACCTCCGGAGCGATGGCGCGAATGCGGATCTCGGGGATCCCCAGGCACATGGCGATCTGCTGCTTGACCGAGTGGGGGGCCTGGTTGGAGGTCCAGATCGTCAGCTTGCCGGGACCTTCCTCCCAGTGGGCGCAGGTGGCGCGCCCTTCCATCGGAAACGGCGCGACCCGTTGGTTCAGCAGCCGGATCGAGAGCGTCTGGTCGGCCTGCTCGAAGAGCTTGTCGGCCTCGGGATTCGGCGCCGGAACCTGGAGGCAGATGTTGCTGTCGAGTTCGTCGTAGACCCTGGGCGCGTCGGGCGCCATCGCCGCCTCGACGTCGACGACGGCTTCCCGGGGTTCGATGTCGACCTCGACCGCGGCGGCGGCGTCGCGCGCCGCATAGGGCGACTCGGCCACGACGACGGCGACCGGGTGGCCGACGTAGAGGACGCGTCCGTCCGCGAGCAGCGGGTGGTCGGGCATGCCGGGTATCGCGACGCCTATCGGGGTGCCCCCGACCTGTCCGTCCATGTCGGCGTAGGTGTAGACGCCGACGACGCCCGGGCGGGCGGCGGCGGCCGTCGTGTCGATCGAACGGATCTCGCCGGCAGCGAAGTCGCTACGGACGAAGGCGGCATAGGTCATGCGCGGCAGCTTGACGTCGTCGGTGTAGGTGGCCAGGCCGCGAATCAACCGCGGGTCCTCGCGCCGCTTGATCGGCTTGCCGATGGAGTTGGGTCGGAACGTGGTCATCAGGCTGCCCCCGCGGCTTCCGCCGCATGCTGTACCGCGTCGACGATCTGCTGGTAGCCGGTGCAGCGGCAGATGTTGCCGTCGATCGCCTCGCGGATCTCAGCCTCGGAGGGGTTCGGGTTGTCGTCCAGCAGTTGCTTCGCCGCCATGATCATTCCGGGGGTGCAGTAGCCGCACTGCAGGCCGTGCTTCTCCCAGAATCCGACCTGCAGCGGGTGCAGGGTGTCGGCGTCCTGAGCCAGGCCCTCGATCGTCGTCACGTCCTGGCCGTCCGCCTGGACCGTGAGGACGGTGCAGCTCTTCACCGCGCGGCCGTTCAGATGCACGGTGCAGGCGCCGCAGAGGGTGCTTTCGCAGCCGACGTGGACGCCCGTAAGGTCGAGTTCCTCGCGCAGGAAGTGGACCAGCAGCGTGCGGGGCTCGACTTGCCGCTCGGTTCTGCTGCCGTTGACGGTGATGGCGACGGGGACGGATCGTGGCATCGGACCTCCTACCAAATCGAGTCGCGGCGTCCGCGCCGCGCTGAGGCACAGGAACAGGGCTTGTTCCGTACACGGATCGGTGTCGTGGCGCGGAAGCGTATCGCAGCGGGGGCTGCTAGGATCGCCTCATTCAACAACGACAAGTTGCCCCCTCAAGCACCCTTTCAAGCTAGGGAGACCGACATGAGAAAGCCTCTCATCGCAATCGCCGTTCTGGTTGGGCTCGTAGCCGCGGCGCCTGCCGCCGTTGCCGCCGAAGGCGAGATCAAGAGAACCGCCAGCGGCAAGCCGGACTTCACCGGCGTGTACGACATCTCGAGCATCACGCCGTTCTCGAGACCCAAGGATTTCGGAGAGAAGCTGACCCTCACGCCCGAAGAGGCGCAGGCGCTGGCGAAGCGCCGGGCCGACACGAACGCGGCCCAGGACGCGCCGAGCGACCCGGAGCGCGCGGCGCCGGAGGAGGGCGGCAACGTCGGCGCCTACAACAACTTCTGGTTCGAGTGGGGCAGCCAGAACTTCATGATCGACGGCAAGTACCGCACCTCCGTGCTGACCGATCCGCCGAACGGACAGATGCCGGCGATGACGGAAGAAGGCAAGAAGCGGGCCGCCGCGGCGCCGAAGTTCGCCTGGCCCAACAGGGGCTATGCCTGGTGGCTCGAGTCGGGCGACATCCCGTACGACGGTCCGGAGACGAACATCGTCGGCGTGCGCTGCATGTACCAGCCGACCGCCTCCGTCGCGATCCGTCCGTTGCCCTACAACAACGTGAAGACGATCGTGCAGACCGAAGACCACTTCATGATCAACATCGAGTGGATGCACTGGACGCGGGTCGTCCGCATCGGCGGCGAGCACGTGCCGGCGGACTACACCTCGCTGAGCGGCGACTCGATCGGCTGGTGGGAAGGCGACACGCTGGTCGTCGAGACGACGAACTTCCGCGACATGCCCGACCTGCGCGGCGAAGGCGTGCGCGTGGTCGAGCGGTTCAGCCCCGGCGACGCGAACAGCCTGATCTACAGCTTCACGGTCGAGAACCCCGAGTACGAGGCGCCGTACAGCGGTGAGCTGCCGTGGCCGAAGACGACCGGCAAGAGCTACGAGTACGCCTGCCATGAAGGCAACTACGCGATGGGCAACACGCTGCGCGGCGCGCGGCTGCTCGAATCGGAGTTCAAGAAGGGCCAGTCGAGCTCCGGACAGGAGTAGATCCGGCAGTTGGGTTCGCGACCGCGCTCTGGAACTGGGTGCGCCGGCGTCCCCGCCGGCTTCTGAGGCAAGGCGCGCCGCGAAGCGGCGACGATTCTGCGGCGCTAGACGGCCCGAACCTGCCGGTTCACCCGGCCGATGATTCGGGGCAGGGCCTCGTGGGCCTCCGGCGGCACCCGGAAGGTCGTCATCCAGGACAGCGCGGCGAGATCCGGGAGATCGACGGCGGTCCGGCCGGCCAGGAGCGCCGCGCCGCGGAGGATCTTGATCGCCTTGACCAGGAAGGTGCGGTCGGTGAGCAGCGAGTTCGTCTCGTTGCAGTCGAACTCGAGCACGAGGGTCCGCAGGATGTCGAGCAGCGCGGCCCGCACGACGGGCCCCACTTCGACCTCGTACATGCGCTGGTTGAGGGCATCGAGCGTGGCGCGGTCGGTGACCGCCTCGGGGTCGGGCTGCTCGACGACCGAGCCGGCGGCGAAACGGTCGATCAGGGTCCGGGCGTCCTCGGCGCCGCTCTGGATCAGGCCGGAGACCCGCAACTGGAGGGCGAAACGATCCAGGTTCGCGGGGTCGAGCGGCTCGTTGTAGTACTCGTCGTCCATCGGGTTGCCGGTCGCGATGGCGGCCATCAGCGGAATCGGCTCGGCGCCGAATCGGCGCTCGTTCAGGATGCGGAGCAGGACGTTCAGCGCTTCGCCCGGAGCGCGGGAGATGTCGTCGAGGACGGCGATCTCGGCGGTCAGCAGGCCCCCCGGTTCGATCCGCTGGTGGATTCGCTCCGCTTCGCCGTTGTCGGCCGAATCGGCGGCCTCCGTCTTCACCTTCCGCCGTTCCAGGACGATGTCCCCGACGAGTTCGGCCAGCCGCGTGTCGCGATGCAACTGGTAGAAGAAGAAGTCGAGTTCGGAACCCTTGGCGGCGACCTCGGCCAGCCGCGTCTTGGCAGTGCCAGGCGGCCCCTCGACGTAGATGTGTTCCCTGGTGACAAGGGCCAGCAGCAGGGCCGTCTTCACCTCGTCGTGGCCGACGACGTGGTGATCGAGCAGGTCGCGCAGAGGGGTCAGGTCGCTCATGGGACGCGCGACTCTATCGCTCCTCGAGCCGGAGACCGCCGCCGGTCAGTGGACGGCCGCAGAAGCGCAATCCGCCGGTTTCGGCCGAAATGTCATCGAGCACGGGCGGGCAGTCGCCGTTGCCCAGAAACACGGTGTGGAGAGCAACGCCGAGCCGGCGCGCCAACTGCCGCTCGCGCCGCACGGACGTGTCGCCGATGATCGGCAGCCCGTCGGTCAGGAGGACGACGTGCCGGTTGCGGCCGGAACCGCCTCGCAGCCCTTCCAGGGCGGTGCGGAGCGGCGCCTCGTAGTTCGTCTGGCCGACCGCCTTGGCCTGACCGGCCTGCTCGGCGAGCCGGGAGTAGGAGCGGTGCAGCAGGCGCCCACCGACGTGGTGGGGCAGGGCGCGGTGATGGAACTCGACATAGCCCACCCGCATCCTGCGACGCGCCGCGACCCGGAGGATGCCGAGCACGACCTGACTCGACCACACCGTCAGACGGCCCGCCATCGACGCGGAGATATCCCGCAGCACGGCGACCGCGCCGCCGGCGCTCCTGCGCTTGCGCTCGAAGGTGCGCGGCGCGCCGGGAAGACGGCCCTCGGTGAACAGCAGGGCTTCGATCACGTCGGCGTCGATCAGCTCGTCCAGGTCGCGCAGCGGACGGTAGCCGCGAGGCTGGCCGCCCGGGTCGGTGTCCGGGTCGATTCGCCCGCGCTCGATGCGGCCGACCAGGGCCCGCAGTAGAGGGTCGACCTGGGCCGGCGGGGGCGGTTGGCCGAACAGGGCGGGCGGGGCCGGCAGGTCGGCCTGATCGTCGATCCAGGAGTCGGAGGCCTGGGAGACCGCCGCCCCCGGATCGGAATCGTCGTCGCCCTGGTTCTGCGCGCCGGGCATCTGAGCTCCGGCCTCGGCCATCGTCACGTTTGGCGGGTCGCCGAGCAGCTCCTCCAGGATGTGATCGAAGTCCTCCTGCACCTCGTCGGGCAGGCGGTGGGCGACCATGTAGCGGATCGCGCCGAGATCCCGCGGAGCCGCGGCCGGTGCGCCGCGGAGAAATGCGTGCGCACGGACCAGCCGCAGCGCGGCCGAGCTGAAGGAGCGGTCGGACATCAGACGGTCACCCGATGCCGACTGGTCGGCGCTGCGCTGGCGGAGCCGATCGAGCAGGCGGTGATAGGCGTCGAGCGTGCGCGGCTCGATCCTGAGGGCCGCCGCGGCTCGCTGGGCGGCCTTGCGGATGGGGGTGCTCATGACCGGTGCGTTTAGCGCGGTGTGTCCCTCGGGGAACTCACGGGTGGCGCCTTTGCCCGACCGGTCGATGGCGGGTGCGGGTCGCCGAGCCGATGTCCGCGCGAGCAGGACGGCGGCTTCATCGAAGAGTTCCCCGGTGAGCAGACCGGTCAGGCGAAGCTGGACCGCGAAACGGTCGAGCTGCCCGGGCTCCAGCGGGTCGATCGGGGCTTCCACCTGCTCCAGCGGGCCGGTGGCCACCGCCGACTCGAGGGGCAGGGCCTGTCCCAGGGCGTGCCGTTCCGCGAGGATCCTCAACAGGGGTCCCAAGGCCTCCCCCGGGGACCGGGGCAGGTCCTCGAGCAGCGCGACCTCGGCCTGGAGCAGGGGGCCCGGGATCAACTCCCGGCGCAGGCGCTCGTGGCCGCGGTGTCGGTGCCGGCTCAGCAGCACGTCGCCAAGCAGGTCCGTCTCGCGGATGTCGCGATGAAACACCAGCGTGTGAGTGTGGGCGCCCGACAGCGCGGCCAAGGCTGCGGCCAACTCCGACTTGCCGCATCCGGGCGGACCCTCCAGGTAGGCATGCTGTTCGGCCAGCAGCGCCAGGGTCAGCCCGGTCGCCGCGTCGTCCTGGCCGACCAGGACCCGTCCCAGCGCCGTGCGCAGCTCGACGAAGGCGGCAGACAGTTCCGCCGTGCGGCGGTCCGGGGCAGGCAGAGTCACGACGGCAGCATGCTACTTGTGCGGACCGGCGGCCGCACGGTCCACTGCGCAGCTCCGTCAACTGGCACGGTCTGTGCTTGGAGATGTGGGAAGAAGTGGAGGGGGCACGTTCCTCCGGGTCGCGATGAGGCAGATCGACAACCGAAGCCGTGCCTTGACCACACACTGAGACATCAGGATTCCTGGATGAACTACGTGAGGCGAGCGGTTGGTAGGATGGTGGGAGCGTCGTTCCCGGGTCGTCAGCCGTGGCTCGCAGCCAGGCAGTCAGAACATAGGAGGTTCGAAGCGTGACAAGAATCGCGACGGTTGGACGACGATGGGGGCTTGCAGTCGCCCTGGTCGGCGGAGCTTTGTTCTCGGGCGATCACGGCTTGGCGGTTGCGTCGGATGGAACCGCCGGCGCCGCAGCGGCGGTGCGGAATGGCGCGGTCGACGACGAGAAGAAGAGCAAGGCGGAGAGAAAGGCGGCGAAGAAGAAGGCGGCGCGCGAAGCGAAGGAGCAGAAGCGGCTGGAGAAGCAGCGGCGGCAGCGGGGCAAGACGGTGCGGGCGGTCGTCGTGCCGTCGACGCCTGCCGCGGCACCGTCGGTGACTCACGAGCCGGCCGCCGAACTCGCTCCGGCCGCTGAGCCGGTGTCCGCGCCGGCGCCGGAAGCCGCCGCGGCGCCGAGGGCGACCGCGAAGATCGACGCCGAGCCGAAGACCGAACCGGCCGCAACGGTCCTGAGGGAACCGGCATCTGAACCCGCGCCGGCGACGACCGGTCGCCGGCCGCGCGCGGCGGACCGCACTCCGAGCTCGGTCACGACAGTGAATCGCGCCGCGGGGACGGCTCCCGCGGACGTCAGCCTGAACGAGCGCATCCGAGTGGCCGAAGTGTTGCTGGATGTCCTCGTGACCGACAGGAAGGGCAACGTGATCGAGGGCCTGGGGGCTGAGGACTTCGTCGTCCTCCACGACGGCAAGGAGCAGGAAGTCACGAGCGCTTCCTTCTACGGCGGGCCGAGCGAGTTGTCGGCCACCGGCGAGGGGGGAACGACCCGGACCGACCGGTACTTCATCCTCATGTTCCACGACCAGCGGATGCAGGCGCCCCAACTGGCGGCGCCCCAGATGGACAATGCGCGCTGGCTCAAGCGGTGGATCGAGGAGGAACTCCAGCCGAACGATCAGGTGGCCGTGTTCGCGTACCAGGCGCGGCTCAAGGTCTACCTCGACTTCAGCCGCGACCGCGACGAGATCCTCGCGGCGGTGGATGCCGCCGCCCGGGGCAAGAGGGACCTCGAGCCCTGGACGACGCGCTCGGAGCCCGAGTTCGACCCGAACTCGCCGTCGCTGGTGGTGAACCTGCCGAAGGGCAAGGAACTGGCGCGGCGGAGCCGCAAGCTCCAGGAGGCGCTCGAACTGCTCGGCGAGGCCTCCTCGGGAGTCGCCGGCCGCAAGAATCTCGTCATGTTCAGTCTCGGCTTCGGCGACATCGGGCAGTTCGGCGCCTATACGCCCGACGCGCGCTACTACCCGCCGATGCGTGAGGCGCTGAATGCCGGCAACGTGGCGGTCTACACGATCGACACGATGGGCAGCTCCCGTCGCTCGATCGCGTCCGCATCGCTCAACGACTCGCTGAGCCTGATCTCGAACGACACCGGCGGCCACTACTACGCGAACTTCACGAACATCCTGACGCCGATGCGCCAGGTCGCCGAGGAGAACCAGGGCTACTACCTCGTGAGTTTCCGCTCCGAGTACGAAGCCGGCACACAGGGCTACCGTGGCATCAAGGTCAAGATCCGCGAGGGCAAGTACAAGGTGCGGTCCCGCACTGGTTTCCGCTACGGCGAAGCGTCGGGTCCGTAGCGAGGTGCCGCCGGCACCGGGACCGGCGGGACGGCTCCCAGGTGCCGTGCCGGCCGTGTAGTCTGCGCCGACTGCAAGCCACACGACCAACGGAACAGATGAGGACTCCTGGATGATCTCCGCCGACGCGCGTTACGAGAAGAAGCGGATCGAGGTTCATGGCCATGAGATGGCCTATGTCGATCATGGCGAGGGCGATGCGATCGTCTTTCTGCATGGCAATCCGACTTCGTCCTACCTGTGGCGCAATGTGATGCCGCACCTGGAGGGCCGGGGTCGGCTCGTGGCGCCGGACCTGATCGGGATGGGCGATTCGGCGAAGTTGCCGGATAGCGGGCCGGATCGGTACCGGTTCGTGGAGCACCGGCACTACCTCGACGGGCTGCTCGAGGCGATCGGGGTGGATTCGAACGTCGTCTTCGTGATCCACGACTGGGGTTCCGCGCTCGGTTTCGACTGGGCGAACCGGCACCGCGATGCGGTGCGCGGTCTGGCCTACATGGAGGCGATCGTGAGTCCCGTCCCGACCTGGGACGCGTGGCCCGAGGCTGCGAGAGGCGTGTTCCAGGGGTTCCGCTCGCCGGCTGGCGAGGGGATGGTGCTGGCGAAGAACGTCTTCGTGGAGCGCGTGCTGCCGGGCTCCGTGCTGCGAGAGATGACGGAGGAGGAGATGGCGGTCTACCGGCGGCCGTTCGGGGACGAGGGCGAATCGCGCCGGCCGACGCTGACCTGGCCGCGCCAGATCCCGATCGCCGGCGAGCCGGAGGACGTGGTGGAGATCGTTCAGTCCTACGCGGACTGGCTGAAGGACTCCGACGTGCCCAAGCTGTTCGTCAACGCGAAGCCCGGCGCGATCCTCACTGGCGCGATGAGGGAGATCTGCCGGACCTGGCCGAACCAGACGGAAGTGACGGTCAAGGGCACCCACTTCATCCAGGAGGATTCCCCGGACGAAATCGGTTCCGCGATTTCGGAATGGTTGCCGTCGTAGCTGACGTTGTTCTCCCCGACACCCAGATTCGCATCTGACGCCTGAGGATTCAGGCACGGGGAGGAGGCTCACATGCTGCGCCAGCCGTCTTGGGAAAGCGGTTGCCGTCGCTTCGATTTGCCAGCGATCGTCGTGCTGTGCGCCATGGCGGTGCTGGCCGCGGTTCCCGGAACGCTCTGGGCCCAGGAATCCGGCGACGGGCCGCGCTTGGAGAGGTTGGAGCGGCTCGACCTGCCGGACGACATCGCTCGGGCGAGCGACGTCCGCTGGCTGGAGGACGGTGAGTTTCTTCTCGGGGTGATCGGACGGGGCGTCTACTCCTGGAGTATCGGTGACGAGGCGGGCCAACTTCGGGTGGCCCTCGAGGAGCCCGAGGCCGAGACCTACGAGATCGGCGATCGGACCGTTGTCAATCTCACTCAGTACGAACGGGACTACGGGCGGCTTGCCGTCTCACCGGACGGAATGGCTTTCACTGACCTGTTCTCCGGCATCCACCTGGCGACCGAGGATGGGGTCGACTCGCCGGCGCACCTGGAGCACCTGGGCGACCTGGACCGGCGGGGTTCGCTGACCGCGGCGGTCGGGCTGGTCCGCGAGGACGACGATGCCTGGGGGCCGTACGCCGCCTGGCTGATCGAGGACGCTGGAGGCGGCCCGCGGGGTCTCCTGCCGACGAGGGACGAAGGCCAAGGACTGGAGCTGTGCGGCGACGCGGAGCTCTCGGTGATCCGTTTCATCGCGGAGGATCGCCTGCTCGTGATTCCGGGAGCCGAGGCCGGTGTCTTCGTCTACGACCGCGAGGGCGCCCTGCGGCACAGCCTGGACGCGGAGACGTTCTTCGCTGAGAGTGGCTGCGGCGTCGAGGCCAACGAGTGGGGGCGCTCGCCCCTCTTGGATGCGTACGTTCGGGCCGACTGGTTGGGCCCCCGCCGCATCATTGACGAAGTCGTGGCCGACGGTGAAGGGAACGTGTACTTCTTCGTTCGGTACGCGGCCGACGGGCCGGCGGAGGCATTGGCAGCCAGCGCCCGGAAGTGGCTGCCGGGTGGTACACCGTTCCTCGTGGGCTTTGGGGCGGGAGTGCTGAACCACCAGTTGATCAAGGACCGCGTCGTTGCTTCCGTACCTCCCCCCAGTGGCCGGGTGTGCTGGGACTTGGTCCACGTCCATGTCGACGATCTTCGGACCGCCACGATGCAACCGTGTGTTGTGGAGTCGGAGTTCGCCGACACCAGGCTGCGCGCCGACCTCCGCGGTGATCAGGCGGTGATTCTTCTTCGGGGCGGGGCCCTGAGGGGTGGAGACGTTCGCTCGGGCAAGGCCTTTGAAGCGCGCCTTATGCCGCCGGCCGGCGCGGAGAACTAGGAGGATGCGGTCTTCAGCCTTCGCGAGTTGGTTGGTGGTCGCGGCGATTGCCGTCCCGGCGGCGGCACAGGACGAATCGGCGCCGGACACAGCGTTCCAGTTCGTATGCCGCGTTGAGAGTGAACCTGCTCTCGTCAACGGGATGGCGGTCCCGGCCGACGACACCTGGGAACGGCGGGACGACATCCCGGCAGGCCGTGCACTGGCCGAGTGCTGGGCCTGGAGCGACTCCTGCCCACCGTTGTTTCTCGAGCCTGGACAGAACGCGGCTGCCGCCTGCCGCGCCGGCAGTGATTCGTTCAAGCCGTTGACCGTCCGCGTGCTGGACCCCGAGACCGTGAACCCGATTGCGGATCCGGCGGACGGGCCGGCACCCCTGGCCGAGTACAGCGTGACGGCGGCGCCCGCGGCGATGTGGCGGCAGGTGCCACGACATCTGCTGCCGACGACGACCCTCGCGTCAGGGTCGCTCTCCCTCCCACGCAACGACGAAACGTGGCGCCTCCAGGCACTGGGAGAAGACCTTGCCTCGACCTGGGGGGACGTGGCCGCTGAAGAGGGATTGGCGGAACTCTCGTTGCAGCGGGCGGTGGGGCTCACCGTGCATGTGACCGCCGGCGGTGCGCCCCTTGCCGGCGCGCGGATGGACCTGGTGCGGGTGGGCTCGGGGATGGCCGCCATGCCCGAGCCTCTGGGTTTCGGGATCTCGGACGTGGATGGCAACGTGAACCTGACCCTGTCCGAGCGGGAGCGCGCCGCGGTCCTCGTCGCGCACGTCACCCGGACGGCGTCGGCGTTCGAGCGCTTCGACGACGTGCCACCGGTGGCCGAGCTCGGCCCAGGCCTCTCTGTCACGGGTCGAACCGTCGATCCGGAAGGGCGGCCGTTGGCCGGCGTGCGGCTGCTGGGTCTTTCGTGGGTGGCGCCCGAGCTTGCAGTGACGCAGCGCCACCTGGGCCTTTCCGGCCCGGATGGCCGCTTCTCGCTCACCGGTTTCACGAAGGGCACCGCGTCCCTGCGGACCGACGGTGAAGACCTGGAGTACTCCGACGGGTTCGACCTGGAGGGTTCCCTGGACCTCGGGTCGATCGTGCTCAGGGCACTCGAGACCTACTGGATCCAGGTTGTCGATGCGAGCCGCGGAACGCCGGTGCCCGGCGCCCGGGCCGTGTTCAGCGGCGACGACGTAACCACGACGGACCGGGATGGAATCGCTTTGGTGTCGCCCCGTTTCTCCCGCACCCTCATGCTCAGCGCGAAAGGGTACCGGCCGGCGCGATTCGAGATCGGCGGCGGCGGCACGACGGCTAGAGAACGCTCGATACTCGGCCTGCCAACCCTCCCCGTCGATGTGGCCGGCGACGTGGGCGCCACGGCGGAAGACCCCCTGGTCCTCCGACTGGATCCAGCCTTCACGGTCGAGGGCGTCTTCGTCGCTGCCGATGGTGTGACTCCGGCAGCCGCTGGTCGTCTGGTTGCCAGTCACGAAGTCGCGGGCGGGAGCCGGACGCACCAGGGAACTCTCTCGGCGGATGGCTCCTTCTCCCTGGACCTCGAGCCGGGCGCCTACAAGTTGGAACTGACGGCCGCAAATGCCGGACGACGATTGCTGGAGGTCTCGGGCGTCGCGGCCGAGGTTCGTGACCTCGGGGTCATCGTGGCGCCGGCGTCGGCCTGGGTGTCCGGGAACGTGGTGAGCCCTGAGTACACTCCGGTCGCCGAAGCCAGGATCTCCTACATGCGCCCGTCCGAGTTCGGCGGTTTGATGGCCCGGGCGATGGGACGGGTAGCCGAGGTGACGGCGGATGCCGAAGGGTACTTCGAGGTGCACGGCCTGGAACTCGGCAGCTCGAGCCTCCGCGTGGAGGCGGAGGGGTTCGCTCCGCTGGAGTTCGAGGTTGAGACCGCGGCGATCGAGTGGGTCGACGCCGGTGTCGTCGAGCTCTCACGGGGCCGCCGCATCACGGTGCGTTCCGACGTCGACGGCGGCACCGTGCATCTTGATCCTGGCAAGGAGCACGATCCCCTGGGCCCGATGACGGGCAAACTGGCAGACGGTGAGGCTGCGTTCGAGGCCGTGCCCGAGGAGCCGCTGCGGATTCGGGTGATGGAGGACGGGGTGTCGGTCTGTGAGCGCCGCGAGGACGCCGGGACTGGCGACGAAGTGCTCAGGTGCGATCGCAGCACTCTGACCGTGACCGGTGGCGTGACACAGGCGGGACAGCCCGGAAACGGGGAGCTGCTCTGGAGCCTGAAGGCAGAGAACCCCCAGTTCGGGGGAGTTGTGCGGACGCTGCGCGGGCCGATGAGCCGCACCCAGGTCTATGGCGGCAAGCTGGAGCGAACGGCGCCGATCGACCAGGAGGGCCGGTACCGACTGGAGTCGATGCTCCCGGGCGAGTGGGAGGTGCGCTTTTCGACGCTCGAGGGCGGCTGGCAGCAGCAACGTGAAGTAAGGGTGCCGGACACGCCGGGTGAGGAAGTCGTGTTGGATTTCCAGTACGGCGGCGTGTCGATCGACGGGGTCGTGTTCGATTCCGATGGACAGCCCGTCACCCACGCGACGGTCGACATCTTTCCGGGCCGCCGGGCCGTCGTGACGGGCGAGAACGGGCGCTACGAGATCATGGACCTCGCACCCGGCGCCTACCAGTTGCGGGCGCGGTTCCGGCACTCTCGTTCCGACCTGGTCGATGTGGAGCTCCGGGACTACAGCGATCGCCGGTCCGTCCAACTGGACCTGCGGGACGATCCCGCGGACGACGAGCTTGTGGTCCGGCTCGCCGGCGCCGCCGGCGGCTTCTGCTTCGTCGAGATGGAGGGGGCCGGGCAGCGGACCGTCGGGATCGATGGCGGCGTGGCGAGCACGAGACTCCCTCCGCCGCTCACCGACCGTGTCCGCGTCGCCTGTCAGGCGGACGGGCGTTGGGTCCTCACTGGCTGGCAGCCCCTCGAACCGGCTCTGGATCGCGGCCTCGACCTCGATCCCTTCGAATCCGACTCCTCGATCGTCCTGGAAGGCGACCCGTCAACCGTCGCGGTTCGGATCACCGGCCCCGGAGGCTGGGACCTCGGAAAGCTCCGAATCTGGTTCGGCGGCGCGACGAGTTTCTCCGTCGGCGAGACGATCTCCAACCTGCCGGAGGGCGAGTACACCCTGCGATGGGGCGATCAGGTCCGGACCGTCTGGACGGACCGGCGGCGGGCGGCTGAGGTGCAAATCGAGGACTAGGCGGCGTCCAGCCGGTCGGTCAGTCCGACTCTGCCTTGGCAAGCTCCCCCTGGACCACGGTGAGCAACGCTTCGATGACCGCGAGTGCGCCTTCCCTGTCAATCGTCGCGGTACCGGACTCGACACCGGCATAACGAAACGCGACCGCGTAGGGGGTGTACGACACCAGTGCCTGGAACGGCTCCGTGGCACTGCCTCGATGAGCAAGCCGGTCGAGCAGCTCCTCGATGTCGTGGGTCAGCGGGTAGACATCGCCCAGCAGGGCGATTCGAGCCTTGAGTGCTTTCTCGGCCGCCTGTTGGACATGGAACCCGAAGACCTCGTCGGACGTTGTCGCCGGATCGCGCATGACCCTCAGTGCTTCGACATCGCGCTCGGATGCACTCAGGAGCATCTGGGCGCACTTAGTGTCGCTCATAGAGCACCCGGCCTTCTCGCAGTGCCCGCGCGAGGACATGGTTGAGGGAATCGCGCCAGTACTCCACGTCTTCCCGGGAAAAGACGAGAAGGTCGGTAGAGACGCCGGATCCCGTGATCGCGTGGTAGAGCCGGACCATCTCCTGGTGCCGGCTGCGCTCCGGTCCGAAGGGTTCTGCTTCAACGACGATCAGGTCGACATCCGAGTCCCTACGCTGGTCGCCCCGAGCTCTCGAGCCAAAGAGGATGATCTGTTCGGGATCCGCTTCGTCGACGATGGCCCTGACCATTCGGTCGAGCACTGCTTCAGTGATTTGAGTCATGGATCGCTGCGGTGCGCGTCGCCTGCGCCTGAGCGGGGGCGGCGCAAATTGCCTCCCCGAGACTATCGCCGGACGGTCCAGGAGAACCACGGAACCGCGAGTCCCCAAGCCAAGTCCGGGGAGGGACTTACTTCCGATCCGAGCTGAGGGCCTGGAGGATTGTGGCCGCGTCGACGCGAGTCCCGGCGGCCTCCTTCCGTTCCCTCACGGCCTTGAGCCACACTTCACGGGCAGTGCGGGACGCGACCCGCTCGAACTCTCCACGGAGCAACTCCTTCATGGACTGTCGCGGCAAGGTCGCGCGTGGCTCCGGCTACTTGCCGCCGGTGACCGGCCACTTGGTCGGGTCGTGGTGGCGGAGGTAGTCCTTGCGGTCGATCCAGCCGAGGATCATCGACCACGTCATCCAGCGCTTCTCGGGCAGGATGGCGAAGTAGACGTGGGCCACGGTCAGGGTGACGAGGACGACGCCGCCGACGCCGTGGAGGACGTAGACCCAGCCCCAGCCGCCGTCGCCGAAGAACTTGTAGTCGTCCTGCGCCCACAGGGGCTGCTCGATGCGCCACATCATCAGGATGCCGGTGACGATCGCGGCCATGCCGAACAGGGTCGCCGCGTGGTGGAACATCTTCTGGGCCGCCGGGTACTTGCCGGGCTTGGCGGGCGGTGCGCCGCCGCTGACCGCGTTGCGCATCTCGCGGATCATGTCGCCGAGGTCCTTGATGCCGACCCAGACGTTCTTCAGGCTCTGGAAGAAGGTGGCGTGGATGATGTGAAAGACGATCGAGGCGGTCAGGATCAGGCCGGTGATCCAGTGAATCTCGAGCCACGCGAACTCCAGGCCGACCTTGGGCAGGAAGCCGGTGATCAGCAGCAGGATCATCGAGATCCCCATCACGGCGTGGAAGAGGCGAGAGGCCAGACTGTGCCGCTGGATCTTCTGCGGCAGGCCGGGGTCGTCAACGGCGTTCTTTGCCGCCTTCTTCTCGTCGCCGATCCACCGGCGCCGCAGCGCCAGGTGCAGGATGAGGAACACGCCGCCGGCGATCAGCGCGATCCAGAACAGACTCCAGTCGATTCCGATGAGGACGTCCTGCCCCCAGGGATTCGTAGCCCTCTGAAAGAGATTCATCTGCGCGCTAGACCGGTGCCTGTCCGCGGATGGCGCGGCGGATCAGGTTTCTCATCAGCGGCACCTTGTAGCCGTTGTGGCGGAGCGGCTCCGCGCCGATCACACCGAGTTCGGCGATCCGGGTGGCGATGTCCTCGTTGATCTGCTTGCCCCGCAACAGCTCCTCGCAGCGGTCCATGCGGAGCGGGACCGGCGAAACGGCGCCGACCGAGAGCCGGCAGTCCTGGACGACTCCGTCCTCGACGCGCATCGCCGAGGCGACGTTGACGAGGGGGAAGTCCCAGGCGTTGCGGTCTCGGACTTTCTCGAAGTAGAAGTCCGCGCCGGCCCAGGTGTCGGGGATACGGACCGACTGGAGAATCTCGTTCGGTTGCAGGACTGTCATCCGGGTGATGTCGATCGCCGGCCCGAGGAAGAAGTCCTCCGCCGCGACCGTCCGCTCGCCTCGGCGACCGCGGATGACCATCTCCGCGTCCAGGGCGATCAGCGCCGGCGCGGTGTCCGAGGGGGTGACCGCGACACATCGGGAGGCGTCGAAGATGCAGTGCTCGCGGTTCATCGACTCCGGCGTGTCCGCGTAGCAGATGTTGCCGCCCGCCCGGTAGCACGGCCAGCCGGCCCGGTAGTACCAGCAGCGCGTGTCCTGGACGAGATTGCCGCCCAGCGTGCCCTGGTTGCGGATCTGCGGCGTCGCGACCGTTTCGGCGGCCTCGGCGAGCAGGCTGTAGCGGTCGCGGATCAGCTCGTTCTCGACGACCTCGGTTAGCGGGGTCATCGCTCCGATCTCGACGCCGCCGTCGGTCTCGCTGATCCCGGAGAGCTCCGGGATACCGCCGAGGTCGACGACCGCATCGGGACGCTTCACCCGGTCCTTGAACCAGTCGAAGGTGTCCATCCCGCCGGCCAGAACCCAGGCCTTGTCGCGGTGACGGTCGAGGACTTCGAGCGCACCGGCCATGTTCTCGGGCTGGTAGAGCTCGAAGTCGGGGATCATGTCGTGGATGACGGCCATGCTGTTTACTCCTCCGTTCGCTGATTCGGTTCTTGGCGATCCGAGCCGATCAGGTGTGCGCGGCCAGGAACTCGGCGTCCTGCTCGCGGCCTTCGAGCTGGTTGATGATGTGGTCGGTCATCAGCGGCAGGTAGGCCACCGTGTCCTGACCGAGGGCATCCTGGATGGCGCAGAGCAGCACGGCGCAGCCGGCGCCCATCGGCGGTTCGCCGATGCCCTTGGCGCCCACCGGGTTGTTCGGGTCCGGCTCGCCGACCGCGTCCCAGTCCATCGAGAGCGGCACGTCGAGGATGGTCGCCGGCCGGGCGGTGTAGAAGCGGTTCGCGAAGGGAATGCCCCATTGCGGGTCGTAGACCCACTTCTGACCGACCGCGCAACCGAAGCCCTGGACGGCGCCACCGTGGAGCTGGCCGCCGAGGCTGCGGGGGTTGAGCACCGTGCCGCAGTCGGTGACCGCCTTGTAGTCCTTCAGCTCGATCACGCCGGTTTCCTTGTCGAGCTCGATCTCCGCGTAGGCGACGACCCACGAGTAGACGTCGCCGGCCCGGCCGTAGTTGTCCTTGGCCGCCGCCAGCAGGCCGCGACCCTTGAGGATCGCGGCGCCGCCGATCGTGATCGGGCTCAGGCCCTCGTTCAACTCCGTGCCGTCGTACCGGCCACCGAGTTCCATCGCCTTCGTGGCCGCCTGGGCCAGGCTCATGCCCGCGGCCCGGTTGCCGCGACGGTACACGCGTTCGCCGGCGACGACGTACTGCGAGGCCGAGCCGCCGTGTGTCTGGGCGGCGATCTCCTGCAGCTTCGTCTGCATGTCGGTGGCTGCCGCGTGGGTCGCCCGCGTGATCGCGTGGGTCGTCTGGCTGCCGGCCTGGACGCAGGTGTGAGGTATGCCCTCGCCCGTCTGGCCCCAGACCATGTCCACCTTCTCCCACGGCACGTCGAGCAGGTCGGCGGCGACGCGGGCCGTGTCGGAGTAGGAGTGCGTGCCGAGGTTGCCGATCCCGGTATGGATCTCGAGCCGGCCCTCGGGCGTGATCAGCATCAGGCCGTCGAAGCCGCTCGAACCGGCGGTGTAGGTCGAGCTGGCGAGTCCGACGCCCGTGACCTTCGAGCCGTTGGTTTCCTTGCTGCGCGCCTTGGCTGCGTTCCAGTCGACCATCCCGTCCAGCTTGTCCCAGGCCTCCGCGACGTACGCGGTCGTCACGTTGCGGCCTTCCTGGGCACCGAACTTGGCGCCGTTCTTCGCGATGTTGATGCGGCGAATCTCCAGCCGGTCGATGCCGAGATGATCCGCGGCGCGGTCGAGCAGCGGCTCGACCATGGCGGACATCTGAACTCCGCCCGGCGCCCGCTGAGGAGCGCGCGGCGGCGTGTTCGTGGCGATCGAAAGACCGCGGTGGCGCATGTTCTCGGGCTGGTAGGTGAGGGACACCATGTTGCCCGAGGTGCCCATGTCGCTCTGGCGCCCGTAGGGGCCGTTGTCCTGGATCACCGCCCAGTCGAAGGCGGAGATGCGGCCGTTGTTCTTGAAGCCGATCTTGGCCCAGCCCTGGAAGCCGGGGCGGGCGCGGCCGATGTAGTTCTCTTCGTAGCGGGTGACCCGGTGCAGAACCGGCTTGCCGGTCATCTTGGACAGGTAGACCGGCACTGCCATGTTGCTCGAACCGACGATCTTGCTGCCGAAGCCGCCGCCGGTGTACTCGGCGTGGACGATCAGGTTCTGCGGCGGCACGCCGATCGTGCCCTGGGCGGCGAGCACCGTGAAGGCCACGCTCTGGGTCGACGGGTAGAGGTGGCAGATGTCGCCTTCCCAGTGCGCCATGCAACTCCGCGGCTCCATCGGGTGGTGGGTGACCGACTGGAAGAAGAGCGGCTCTTCGATGATGTAGTCCGCGTCGGCGAAGCCCTTCTCCAGGTCGCCGTTGGTCCACTCGTCCTGGAACACGCCTTCGGGCATCTTGCCCTTCTCGCCGTTCGTGCCCCGCGCGGTAGCCAGATCCTCGGCCGTCCACTCGACGCGTTCGACGACCGTCTCGACGCCCGTGTCGGTGCGCTGGCGGTTGAGGCTGTTGCCGTCGGGCAGGGAGTTCGAACCGCCGGGGGCGATCGAATCCAGCGGGTCCAGCGCGAAGGGCAGCGGCTCGAAGTCGACGTGGATCTTCTCGATCGCGTCGGCGGCGATCTTCTCGCTGACCGCGGCGACGGCGAGGACCGGTTCGCCCTCGTACTTGGGGTGGTTGGTCAGGGCGCGCTCACCCAGCGGGTCCGGTTCGCCCATGAACCCGGCGAGGTCGTCGGCGGTGAGGACCGCTTCGACGCCTTCCATCTCGAGCGCCGCCGAGGCGTCGATGTTCCGCACGCGGGCATGGGGCATCGGCGAGAGCAACTGCTTCGCGAACAGCATGCCCTCCTGACGCCAGTCCTCGGCGTACTTGGCGCGTCCGGTGATCTTCTCGATCAGATCGGGTGGAGCGTAGTCGGTGCCGACAAGAGTCTTGGCCATGCTTTACTCCTCAGCTCAGGCGGTGCGCGCGTTCTCGAGCGCGCGTTCGGCGGTGTTCAGGATCTTGTTGTAGTCGCCGCAGCGGCAGATGTGGCCGGCGAGCCACTTCTGGCAGTCCGCGCGGGTGGCGTTCGGGTTCGCCTTGACCAGGGCCGCCATGCTCATGATGAAGCCGGGGGCGCAGAAGGCGCACTGGAAGCCCATCTCGTCGAGGACGGCCTGCTGGACCGGGTGGAGGACACCGTCCTGCTCGAGCCCTTCGACCGTCGTGACCTCGCGGCCGCGCACCTGGTGGACCAGGATCGAGCAGCCGTAGTGGGGCACGTCGTCGATCAGCACGGTGCAGGCGCCGCATTCCGCCCGGTCGCAGCCGAGCTTGGTGCCGGTCAGATCGAGCTTGAAACGCAGCACCATGGCCAGCGTGTCCTGGGGCTCCACCTCGAGTTCGTGGGTCTCGCCGTTCACGCGGAGGCTGACCGCGCTGCCGACCGGCTCGGTCGCGGCGTGCAGGACCTCGGGCTGCAGCAGGTTGCCTCCGGCAAGGGAGACGGCGGCGCCGGTGGCGACCGTACCCTGGATGAAGGTCCGTCGGCTGACGTTCGAGGGGCCGGAGTCCGTACCGTCCTCCTCGATGTCCTGGTCGTCCTGCCGAAGTTCCTCGAGCAGGTCGTCCTCCAGGAAGGTGTCTTCTCTCAACTCATCCATGGTCTCCAACCTCCGTTGGGGGAGTCATGCCGCCATCTTGCTGCCAGCGGGCTGTCGTCGGCTTGTGCCGGGGAGCATACAACATCGTTTCGGAGCATTCTGGGACTGGGTGCGCCGGCCTTCTGGCCGGCATTCGACCGGCCTTCCTTGGGGGTGAAATCGACCCGCTGAGGGTCAAATCCGCCCACCGATGATCACGTCGAGCACGTACGGACCTCCGGTGGCGAAGGCTTCCCGCACCGCCTCCTCGACCTCGGCCGGATCTTCGATCTTTCGTCCCGGGACCCCCATGCCGGCCGCCATCTCGACAAAGTCGAGGTCGGGCTCGGTCAGGTTCATGTGGGGGTACGGCCGCTCGGCGGGGATGCCGAAGCGTTCCCGGTAGATGTCCATGTTGATCTTCAGGATCTTGTACTCGCGATTGTGCAGGATGAGAAACACGATCGGCATGTCGTAGTGGGCCGCGGTCCAGAGCGCCTGGATCGAGTACATCGCCGAGCCGTCGCCCGAGAAGACGATGACCGGCCGGTCGGGGTGGGCGAGCGAGGCGCCGATGCCGCCGACGAGGCCCTGGCCGATGCCGCCGCCACGGGTGCCGCAGTAGCGGTCCGGGTCGTCGATGGGCAGGAAGCCGAGCAGGTCGCCGCCGGCGGTGATCGACTCGTTGACCACCACGGCGTCGTTCGGAACCGCCTTGGCGACCTCGGACATGAGGCGTGCCGGCGACATGGGTGCGTCGTCGAAGTGGGCTGCCAAGCGCTTCTGGCGGGCGGCGTGAGCGCCGGCCGTCCCTGCCCGCAGGGCGTCCATCCGCTCGGTGGCGGCGGTGCGAAAACCCGTGTCCGCAGTGGTCTCCAGAACCTCGCGGAGAGCTGCGAGTCCGGCACGGGGATCGGCGATCATTCCGGCGTCGACCGCGAAGTTGAACGCGAGCCGGCTCGGGGCGTCCTCGATCTGAAGCACGGTCGCCTCGGGCGGGAACGGCGAATCCGGGTCGAACCAGACCTCCTCAAAGAAGGAACCGCCGACGAGAAGGACGGCGTCCGCGTCGCCGAGCGCGTGCCGGATACCGGCGTGGTTGAGCGGCATCCGCGGCCGGAAGCAGGGATGGCTCTGGGGAAAGTTCACGCGCTGCATCAGGCCCTCGGGATAGACCCCGGCGCCGAGGAACTCGGCGAGCCCCACCAGCTCGTCCTGGGCGGCCGAGCGCGCCACCCCGTCGCCGACCACGATCGCGGGACGTTCGGCCCGCAGCAGGACAGCCGCCAGAGCCTCGACGGCGGCGGCTTCGGGCTGCGGCGCGCGGTAGAGGTCGCCGAGGGGCCGGGCTTCTTCCAGCGTCTCCTGCTCGAGGACGTTGATCGGCAGGGCGACGAACACCGGGCCGGCCGGCGGATCGTGCGCGATCTTGAAGGCGCGGTGCAGCACTGGCGCGAACTCGTCCGCGTGTTCGACCTGAACGCTCCACTTGACCAGCGGCGCGGCCATCGCCACGAGGTCGTGGCCGAGCAGGGGTTCGCGCAGCCTGGAGCGCGTGTCCTGCTGGCCTGCGGTGATCACCATCGGGGTGTTGGCCTCCCAGGCGTTGTAGAGCATGCCGAGCCCGTTGCCGAGGCCGGGCGCCACGTGCAGGTTGACGACTCCGGTGATGCCGGTGGACTGGGCGTAGTAGTGGGCCGCGCCCAGGGCGACAGACTCGTGCAGGGCGAGCACGTAACTCAGGTCCGGATGGTCGCCGAGGCGGTCCATCAGGGGGCTCTCGGTCGTGCCCGGGTTGCCGAACAGGAGGGGAACGCCGTACTCGGACAGGGCATCGAGCAGGACGTCGCCGCCGCGCTTGGGTGTGTGTCGGGGACGGATCGCTGGCACGCTCATGGCGGTGGAGGGTAGCAGCCTCGAGTCACCTGGGTTCCGGCCGCCCCTGGCGGCGTGGCCGAAGCCGCCCTTCCGGTGTTACGGTTGACTTCTTTCGCAACCCCCTTTCAGGGGAATCCCAATGAGCCGGATGGAGAACACGGCATGGACAGGCGTGAAACGGTGAACGAGGTACTGGATCGGGAGACGGCGTCGGCGGCGGATTTCTTCGCCGACGAGCGCTTCGGGGGGATCAAGCGGCTTCACACCGCGCGGGAAGCCGCGGAGCAACGCGGCTCGATCCGTCAGGACTACACGGTGGCGCGGGACACCGCGAGGGCCTTCTACGACCGGCTGCGCGAGCTGTTCGAGCAGCGGCGAGCCATCACCTCCTTCGGTCCGTACTCGCCGGGTCAGGCTGTCGCGATGAAGCGCCGCGGTATCGAAGGCATCTACCTCGGTGGCTGGGCGACCTCGGCCAAGGGCTCGATCAACGAGGATCCGGGGCCGGATCTGGCGAGCTATCCGTTGAGCCAGGTGCCCGACGAGGCCGCGCCGATCGTCCGCGCGCTGCTCACGGCGGACCGGAACCAGACGTTCATCCGATCCCGAATGAGCGAGGTGGAGAGGAAGGCGAACCCGCCGACCGACTTCAGGCCCTTCATCATCGCCGACGCGGACACCGGCCACGGCGGCGAGGCGCACGTGCGCAACCTGGTCCGCCGCTTCGTCGAGGTCGGCGTGCCGGGCTACCACATCGAGGACCAGAAGCCCGGAGTCAAGAAGTGCGGCCACCAGGCGGGCAAGGTTCTGGTGGCCCAGGACGAGCAGAACAAGCGCCTCAACGCGGCCCGCTTCCAGTTGGACGTGATGGGGGTGCCCGGGATCATCGTCGCCCGCACCGACTCGGAGGCGGCGACGTTCATCGACGGCAACGGCGATGAGCGGGATCAGGCCTTCATTCTCGGCGCCACGAACCTCGATCTGCCGAGCTGCAAGACGGCGACCCTGGCGATCCTGCGGCGGCTGAACACCCTCGGAGCGAAAGAGGTCCGGGGCCACGAGCTCTACAAGGTGTCCGAGGCCGCCTACCACCGCGCCGACGTCTGGCTCGACGGCGTCGGCGTGTACGGGCAACTCGAAGCCGACTACAAGAAGATGGTCGCGAGCGGCGGGTCGGATACCGAGGCGGTTCTCGACGCGGCGATGGCTCGCTTCCTGGACGCCTGGCAGTCGGAGGCGGGGCTCAAGACGTACCCGCAGGCGGTCGCGGAAGTCATCGCCTTCCGGGAGGAGGAAGGCGCCGTGTTCGAGCTCTCGGTCGAGGAGTGGCTGGAGTTCGCCCACTCCGTGTCGGTCGAAGAGGCTGCCGCGCGCGCCCGCAAGATGGGGATCAACCTGGTGTGGAACGCGGAGCTCGCCCGCACGCCCGAGGGCTACTACCAGATCAGGGGCGGCATCGAGTACGCGACCTCCCGCTCGCTCCACGCGGCGCCCTACGCGGACCTGCTCTGGATGGAGACGAAGACGGCCAACCTGGCCGACGCCCGCCGGTTCGCGGAGGCCATCCACGCGGTCTACCCGGACCAGATGCTGGCCTACAACCTGTCGCCGTCCTTCAACTGGGATACGACCGGGATGACGGACGACGAGATGAGGGCCTTCCCCGAGGAACTCGGCAAGCTCGGCTTCGTGTTCAACTTCATCACCTACGGCGGGCACCAGGTCGACGGTCTGGCGGCCGAGGACTTCGCCACGGCCCTGCGCGAGGACGGCATGCTGGCCCTGGCACGGCTGCAGCGCAGGCTGCGCCTGGTGGGGTCGCCCTATCGCACGCCGCAGGCTCTGGTGGGCGGCGCCCGGCTCGACGGAGCGCTTTCCGCTTCGACCGGCCATACGGCGACGACCAAGGCGATGGGGAAGGGATCGACCAACGTCCAGCACCTGGTGCAGACGGAGGTGCCGCCGCGGCTGCTCGAGGAGTGGCTCGATATCTGGCGGGACAAGTACGACATCGAGGAGTCCCTCCGCGTCGAGTTGCGGCCCCACGTTGCCGGCTCCGACCTCCTGGAACTCCGGGTCCTGGCGCGAGGCGCCGGCGACGAATCGAAGGCGGCGAACGTCGTCTTCGCTCCGATCCGGGATCGCCGCGAGCGGATGATCCTCTCGGTGCGCGACCAGAACACATTCGACGTTGACCTGAGACGCCGCCGGTTGATGGCGTTGATCCACGTCTTCCTGATCCACCGCTATGGCGGCGTCTGGGTTCACTACGTCAGTCCGACGAACGACAACCAGCACCAGACCCGGCGGATGATCGACCTCGGCATCTTCGAGAGCGCGAACACCGAGGTCGGCGAGATCATCGTCGCCGCGGTCAATCGGGATCGGGTGAAGGAACTCGCCAACCCGGACCACGAGTCGCTCACGGCGCTGATCGAGAAGACGGAGCCGGTGCCGGTACGGGCCGCTTCGTGATTCGACAGCCCGTCGGGGGGACGGACTGGTTCGCGGGCGGCGCGAATCGCGCCGCCCGGGCTCTTCCGGCGGTCGTGGGTCTGGCCGTCATGCTCTGGGCGCAGGCGCTGGTCGGGCAGGAGCAGAAGGAGCAGCCGGAGGAACCGCCGTCCGTGGCGGAGGCCACCGAGGGCTACGAGCACCTGCCCGGGTTCCTCGACCTGTTCTGGGACAGCCGGGGCGGAAGGCTCTTCCTGCGCATCGACGCGCTCGACACGGATCTGCTCTACATCGAGTCGCTCGCCGCGGGCGTCGGCTCGAATGACATCGGTCTCGACCGGGGCCAGGTCGGGCGTACCCACCTGGCCCGTTTCGAACGGGTCGGGCCGAAGGTGCTGCTGGTACAGCAGAACACGCGCTACCGGGCGCTGAGCGACAACGAGGACGAGCGCCGTGCGGTGGCCGACGCCTTTGCCCGTTCCGTGCTCTGGGGCTTCGAGGTTGCTGCCGAGGACGAAGGCGGAGCGGTCCTCGTGGACGCCACCGCCTTCGTGCTTCGCGACGCGCACGGCGTGGCGGCGCGGCTCCAGCGGAGCGGACAGGGCAGCTACCAGTTGGATGCGTCGCGGTCGGCGATTCATCGAGCCGGCGTCGCCGCCTTCCCGCGCAACTCGGAACTCGAGGGCACGCAGACGTTCGTGCTGCGCTCGACGGACCGTGGCCCGGGCCGCTGGGTGAGCCAGGTCGCCCCTTCGCCGGACGCGGTCACGGTGCGCATCCGCCACTCCTTCGTCGCTCTACCCGAGCCGGGATACGAGCCGCGCCGGGCGGACCCTCGCTCCGGCTACATCACGACAAGCTACCTGGACTACGCGACGCCGATCGAGGCACCGCTCGAGACGAGCTTCATCGTGCGCCACCGGCTACAAAAGCAGGACCCGGATGCGCCCCGAAGCGAGGCGGTCGAGCCGATCGTCTACTACCTGGACCGGGGTGCGCCGGAACCGATCCGGTCGGCGCTGCTCGACGGCGCGCGATGGTGGAACGAGGCCTTCGAGACCGCGGGCTACATCGATGCCTTCCGGGTGGAGCTGCTGCCGGAGGGGGCGGACCCGCTCGACATCCGCTACAACGTGATCCAGTGGGTCCACCGTTCGACTCGCGGATGGTCCTACGGCGGTTCGGTGACCGATCCGCGGACGGGCGAGATCCTGAAGGGCATCGTGACGCTCGGATCCCTGCGCGTGCGACAGGATTTCCTGATCGCCCAGGGTCTGCTCTCGCCCTTCGAGGATGCGGATTCGTCGACCCGGGCCCTCACCGAAATGGCCCTGGCCAGGCTGCGGCAGCTCTCGGCACACGAAGTGGGTCACACGATCGGGCTGGTCCACAACTTCGCCTCCAGCGTCGACGGACCGGCTGGTCGTGAGTCGGTCATGGACTATCCGCATCCACTGGCCACCCTCGGCGAGGACGGCACGATCGACCTGAGGGCCGCCTACGATGTCGGCGTCGGCGAGTGGGACAAGCGGGCGATCCTCTACGGCTACGCGGACTTTCCCGAGGGCATGAACGAGGCGGCGGAACTCGACTCCATCCTGCAGGGGACGATCGCCGCCGGGCTTCACTTCATCAGCGACGAGGACGCGCGGCCGGTGGGAGGCGCTCATCCGCTGGCCCACCTCTGGGACAACGGTCGTTCGGCGGCTGAAGAACTTCGGCGCGTCCTGTCGGTTCGGCGGGCGGCGCTCGACCGGTTTTCCGAGCGCAGCGTGCGAATCGGCGATCCGCTGTCCACGCTGGAGGACGTCCTGACGCCGCTCTACCTGCTGCATCGATACCAGATCGAGGCGGCGGCCAAGGTGGTCGGCGGAATCGACTACAGCTACGCCGTGCGCGGCGACGGTCGCTCGCCGGTGTCGTTGCTGCCCCCCGCGATGCAGTTCGACGCCCTGGATGCGCTGCTCTCGACGGTGGACCCGGCGGAACTGACGCTGCCCGAGCGGATCCTGGACCTGATTCCGCCGCCGTCGCCCGGGCGCGGCCGCGGGAGGGAGCACCTGCCGTCGCGCGCCGGTCCGGCCTTCGACCCGGTCGCCGCCGCCGAGCTCGCCGCGGACATGACCTTCGGGCTGGTCCTCGACGATGCTCGGGCCACCCGGCTGATCGATCATCACGCCCGCGATCCGGAGCAGCCGGGACTAGCGGAAGTCCTCGGGCGGCTGCTCGACGCGACGTGGCGGGCCGAGGCCCTGCCGGGCCTGAGGGGGGAGGTTGGTCGAGCCGCGGACGCGGCCCTGTTGCGGCGCCTGTTTGTCCTGGCGTCCGGAACGCCGTCCGGGAGCGGACCCTCCGGCGTGCCGACCAATCTCGCAGCTTCCGGCCCGGCGGTTTCCGCCGCCTCGCAACAGGTGCGGGCCGTGGCAAGGGCAGCAGTCGCCGGGCTCCGGGACTGGCTTGCCGCCGACCCGGGTCCGGCCGCGGCTTCCGACAGCGCCGAATTCTACCACCGTTCCCAGGCGGCGTGGCTGATCGATCGCTTCCTCGACGACCCCGGCTCCGTAGCCTTGCCGCGTCCGCTGCGGGCGCCGGACGGTTCGCCGATCGGCTGCAGTGTCGGGCCGGGCGGCGTCGCTTCCTCGGCCTGGAGTGCCGATCCCGGTTGGTTTTCGGGGGTGGCGCTGCCGCCATGACAGGCGCCGAAGCCGCCGTTTCGCTGCGGCTTCCCGCCGCCGTCGCCGGCCTCTACCGCGTCGGCGAGGTCGAGGAACTCGTCGGTCTGCGCCGTGCGCTCCACGCCGACCCCGAGCTTTCGCTCCAGGAGGAGCGGACCGCCGCGCGCCTGGAGGAGACGCTGGTCGGGCTCGGCGTGCGCGACGTGACGCGGGTTGCCGGCACGGGCGTCGTCGGCCGGATTCCTGGTCGTGAGTCTGGTGCGCCGACGGTCGCGGTGCGTGGGGACATCGATGCCCTGCCGATCCTTGAAGACACGGGCCTGGCCTTCGCCTCCCGCAACGACGGCGTGATGCACGCCTGCTCCAGGCGGAGCCCGCGGCCGGCGATGTGCTGTTCGTGCTCCAGCCCGCGGAGGAGACCGGGGAAGGCGCCGCCGCCGTGCTGGCGAGCGGTGTCCTGGACGAGGTCTCGGCGATCTTCGGAGCGCACGTCGACCTGACCTTCGAGGTCGGGCAGGCGATGGTCCAGGAGGGCGCCGTGGGCGCCGCGGCGGACCGGTTCGAGGTCGAGCTTCTGGGGCAGGGCGCTCACGGTGCAAGGCCTCACCAAGGCCTCGATCCGATCGTCGGCGCGGCCCAGGTGGTCTCGGCCCTGCAGACGGTCGTGACCCGGCGGGTGCCGCCGGACCAGCCGGCGGTCGTCACGGTGGGCGTGATCGAAGCTGGCACGGCCCACAACGTGATCCCGGATCGGGCGGTGCTCAAGGGGACCCTCCGCTCACTCGATCCCGGCGTGCGCCGACTACTCGCGGACGAGGTCAGGCATGTTGCCGAATCGGTCGCTGCCGCGTGTCGCCTCGAGGCCCGGGTGCGGATGCTCCAGGGAACGCCGGCGGTGCTGAACGACGAACGCGCCGCAGCCTGGGCCCGCGAAGCCGCGGCTTCCGTGATCGGCCCGGATGCGGTCAAGCCGCTTCCGGTCGCGAACATGGGCGGCGAGGACTTCGCGTTCTACCAGGAGCGGATTCCGGGCTGTTTCATCCGGGTGGGCGCGCGGCTGCCGGGTGATCCCGTCGTGGGCGCCCACACGCCGTACTTCGCGCCGGCCGAGGAGGCCATCTTCGTGGGCGGCGCCCTGCTGGCGGCGGCCGCCGGGCGCGCGTCGTCGGAGCTGGCGGCGGCCGACCGGCGCTAGCCCGCATGTTTCACCGACGCTGCATCAGTGTGGGGTCTTAAGCCGGGAAGCCCTCTTGATGGCGGTACCTCGGTCTGTCGGAGGCTCGGCAGGAGGCCTGTGGGGTTGGGGTTGGCGGATCGAG
>Ga0209754_1000581_pt1 | contig 48595 bp, 44 predicted proteins | sample MesohylBB_FD_187295 | JGI IMG/M metagenome (GOLD analysis project Ga0209754, IMG submission 187295) | Host-associated microbial community of the marine sponge Aplysina aerophoba from Gulf of Piran - sponge mesohyl, lysed by bead beating... | ecosystem: Host-associated > Porifera > Sponge >...
CTCGCCGGAAGGCCGTGACATGATCGAGCGGCGCATGCGGGAAACCGTCGAGGGCATCGCCGCCTCCCACGGCATCGCCGCCGAGTTTGACTACCGGCGCAACTATCCGGTGCTGGTCAACACGGCCGAGGAGACGCAGAAGGCCGCCCGCGCCGCGGCGAAGGTGGTCGGCGAGGCCAACGTCGCGGTCGACGATCCGCCGGTCATGGGCTCGGAGGATTTCGCCTTCATGCTCCAGGCGAAGCCGGGCAGCTATGTCTGGATCGGCAACGGCGTCGGCGCGGAAGGCGGCTGCATGGTGCATAACCCGCACTACGATTTCAGCGACGAAATCCTGCCGCTCGGCGCCAGCTACTGGGCCACCCTGGTCGAGCAGGAACTGGCCCGGGGATAGGCAGTTTTCCCGCCCACCCGGGCCGGCGCGGCCTACGCCGTCCCTTCCCGGATCGCGTGGAACCTGTGGGTCATATACGCGGCGGCGACGACGGGCATGACCAGGTTGAGGACCGGCACGGTCATCAGCATGGCGATGACGAAGCCGGCGTTCTATTCCTAGGTCCTTTGGACAGAATTGATCAAGATGAACGCGGCCGCGAGGACGACGAAAGAGTTGAAGTTTGTGGCGGTCTTTTCGTCTCTGGGCTCGGCCTGCACGCCCGACCTTCCGGCGCAAGACAGCGCAGGCACGTTGCTCGGAGGCAGCGCGCCAGCGGGGCTCGTCAATCGCGTTGAGCGGTGCGCCATACACGGCGGTGTTAGAGCCTGTTCACACTAACGCATGGCATCGTAGATGAGTGCGAAGAGGACGAAGCCGTGGAACGGCGCATCGAGTTTCTCGAAGCGTGAGAAAATGCGGCGGAAGCCCTTGAGCCTCCGGAACAAACGCTCGATCTCGTTGCGCCGCTTGTACATCTGGCGGTCGTAGAACCACAGGTGCGAAGCTCGAGGTCGAGCGCCAGTTGGCGTGTCTCGTCGCCCTCGTAGGCGCGATCCATCACCAGCGCCGGGCCGGCGCGCTGGCGGCCGAGACGGCGCAGCAGCTTGCGCCCTTCCGGCGCGTCGTGCGCCTGTTCGGGGGTATGTTCGGGAGGAGAGCCAAAAGATCACGGCCGTCCGGGCATCCGCGGCAACCATATGAAGCTTGGTGGTCCAGCCGCCCCAGGATCTGCAGATCGACTGGGGTCCGTTCTTTTTTTCGCCCCCGTCCCATCGGGATGGACTTTGACGATGGTGCTGTCCATCGACACGGCTTCCAGCTTGAGGCGCACGATGCGTTGTCGTTGCAACTGCTCGAACACCCGGTTGGACGCCTCTCGCCGGTCCAACGCGGGCGATCGCGCCGCTATGACGAGCTGTATTTTCCAGGCGCTCGCGTAACGATCCGACCTTCCTTCCGCCGACTGCCGGCGCCGCCGGCCTTCGCATGCTGCGCCGCCGTCCCGCAGTCGTCTCCATCCGCGCGTCGTTCTCCATCGAGAGGAGAGTGCCGGCCGTGAGCGGGGCGGCGGTCGGGCGTCCTGGGGAGGGTGCGCGACACCCGCGCCCGGCGGCAAGGCCTATTGCGAACCCTGCGCGAAGATCCGCTCCCGGCGGCGGAACTTCGAGGCTAAGCGAGAGGCCGACCGCCGGCGCTATGCCGAGCGGCGCGCCCGGGGCGACTGTACTTCATGCGGCAAGCCGGCCCACGGGGCGGCCGAGTGCCGGGCCTGCTGCGACGCCGCGCGCGACCGCTACGACGCCCGGAGAGCCGCCGGGGTGTGCGTCAAGTGCCAAACCCCCACCTACGGCAGGACGGCCTACTGCGCGCCCTGCGCCGTCGCCAAGGCCGAGCGCCGCGACCGCGAGGCGGAGTATGCCGCCCGGCGGCAGCGGTATGCCGATCGACGGGCCAGGGGCCGCTGCGTCGAGTGCGATGCGCCGTCGCCGGGGGTGGCGCGCTGCGAGCCCTGTTCGCGCAAGCACCGCGAAAGCTCCGGAGCATTCCGGGGTATCCCGCTCTGGGACCCGAGCTGGACGGTGATCGAGATCGCAACGGGCGAGGAGCTGGGCACCTATGACAGCGAGGCGGATGTGTCGCTCTGCCTCGCCTTCGCCAAGCTCTCGCGCGAGGAGGTGGAGGTGATCCCCGACATCAGTCCAATGGCAAGTTTCACCGCACCTCCCTGGTGAGCCCCGGATCGGCGCGCAGCGGCGGCTCTCCTCTGCTGCGCCGCCGGCCCGCCGCCCGCTGGTGTGTATGCACTGAGGCAGTCCGATGCATACGGTATGCCGGCGCGATTGCCGGCCCTGTCGCCGCCGGACGGGCGGCGGGCGGTTCAGGTTCCGCTTGGCTCGACGACGACCCGGCCGCGGCCGCGCCTGACGAGGTAGCCGCCGCGCGGGATCTTCAGCGACCCGTTCTCGATCAGCGGCCAGAGCGCCTCGGCGACCTGCGCCGCATTCCGGTCCTCCGGGGTCTCTGCCGACTGCGTCGCCAGCCAGTCGGAGAAGGTGCGTTCGCCGATGTCGACGCCGATGGATTTGCGGAGCGCGTTGAGCTTGCGCAGCTGCCCCTTGCTGAGGGCGCTTTCGTCGATCGTGGATGAAGGCATCTGTCCTGCTGTCCTTGCCGTTGAAGGGTTCCGCCGGATTCGCGGCGGCGGCAATGCGATAGCCGGAGAATTGACAGTGCGCAAGCCCATGCGCACGCCGGTCGTTAGGGGCCGGCGCCTCCCTTCCCATCCTCGATGCCGTCGCTTCCGCCAGCAGGCGCTGCCCCGGAGTTTGAGTTTCGCGGACGCCGGGCGAGCGCCCGGGAGGGCCGGGGGAGTCGGTCCTTCGGCCGGATGCCCGGGCGCCGATAGCGGAGCGACCCCAATGTCCGAATTCTTCTATGACGCAGACACCGGCGCCGAGACCCCGGCCCCATCCGAACTCCTTGCCGAGGCCGGCCTCGATCCGAGGGCCATCCGCGAGGTCCTCGCAGACTCCGGCGGCCGGGGAGAGTGAGAGGGAAGCGAGTGAAAGGCGAGTGGGCGGGGGCCGGAGAGAGCGCCGGTCCCGTCCGTTCGCCGACCCATCGTCACCATCGAGCATGAAGGAGCAGACCATGAGTTTCGGACTCAACCGCGTCGAACTGATCGGCCGCCTCGGCGCCGACGTCACCGTCAACCATCTCGCCTCCGGGGGCCGCGTGGCCAACATGAGCGTGGCGACCGACGAGAGCTACATCGACCGGAACGGCAGCGGCGAGCGGATCGACAAGACCGAGTGGCACCGCTGCGTGACGTTCCAGGACGGTCTCGTCGACATGCTGGACAAGCACGCGAAGAAGGGCCGCCTGGTCTACGTCGCGGGCAAGCTGCAGACCCGGCGCTTCCGCAAGGACGGCGAGGACTCGGACCGGTTCTCCACCGAGATCCTGCTCGTGCCCGGCTCGCGCATCCAGTTCCTGGACAAGCCGAACGGGGCCAGCGGCAACGGCGCGCAGGCCGGGTCCGCCCAGGCGCCCGCCGGCGGCGACGATCCGATGAGCTCGGAAGATATCCCGTTTTAAACGGCCCTCTCTTCCTCCCAACCTGGGGACCGGCGCTTCGGCGTCGGTCTTTTTTTGCTGTGTAGCTGGAGCACCGCCGTCGCGGGCCGGGCGACCGGAGAGGGAGAGCAGGAGCGGGAAGAGGGCGAACGCCATGAAGAGGGAGAGAGGTCATGAGCGCCGTCATCAATCTCAGGCACGAACCGAAGCTGCGCGAGGAATTCGAATATGCGCAGGTCGTGGGCAACACCGTGCTGATCGACCGCCGCACGAAATGGGGAAACAGGTGGCGCGTGGGCCGCGACGGATCGCGCGAAGAGGTCATCGCCCGCTACCGGGCCGATCTCTGGCGCCGCATTTGCGCGGGCGAAATTGCGCTGGAGGAACTCGCCGAACTGGAGAGTTGCTGGCTCGCCTGCCATTGCGATCCGCTGCCCTGCCACGGCCACGTGCTCGAACGCGCGGCCGCCTGGGCGGCACGGGTGCTGGCGGAGCGGGCCGATGCGTGACGCGCGTCCGCGCCCTTTCTCGAACGGCGCACCAGGCCGAACCGACGATGGGGGCCGTGCAGGTGGAGAGAAATATGCCTCCGACGTGATGACCTATTTTCCCACACGTGCTCACTGCGCCAACCCTGCCTACGGCAGGGTCCTCCACTCCGCTGGCGCTCCGTTCCGGCCGGGACTCGGAACGATACGGCGCTGGCGCGCCTAGGCCGGGCGCGGCGCGCGACCGTGGCTCGGTCGCTGCGCTCCCTGCGCCCGCACCACTCGTGCACCACGCCCGGCCAACCATTCCGGCCCCGGCGGCTCCGCTGCGCGCGCGTGAAAAAACAGGACATCACATCGGGGATCGGCCCCGAACGTGCAAACCGATCAAGGGAGACCGTCATGACCTTCGATACCGACACCATCGAGACCCCCGCCGAGACCGCTGCCGAGACTGGCGGACAGTCCGTCACTGCGACCGTCTGCGAGAACGCGGCGCTGTTCGGCGCGGCCCCCGAGCGCGACGAGTTCGACAGCCGCGAGGTGTGGGACCGCGACGACGCGCTGGACGCCGTGCAGGAGGCCTTCCGCATCGTGGCGCAGGGCGTCGGCCCGGACGGCACCCAGCTCGCCGACGAGCGCGAGAGCCTGCTCTGGGGCTTCGTCAACATGCTCGACAGCCAGACCCAGAGGCTCGACCGCGCCGCCGACAAGCTCATGCCCGACCTCCGCGACCTGCAGAAGGCCCAGGACGGCACCGAGATCAAGTCGCGCGAGCTGGAACTCGTCACCGACCGGGCGCAGAACCTCACCGCCCGCCGCGACGCGTTCGAGACCCTGCGCGACGCCGCCGCCGAGGCCTACCGCGCAGAGACCGGCGGCATGTGGCGGCCCCGGCGCGGATCGCATGCGAGCCAGACCGGCAAGCTGACCTCGGCAGCCATCGACGCCCGCGACTACCAGCGCGCGAGGAAGGACCGCAAGACCATCGCGCACCTGCCGCAGGGCACCCTCGTCGCCATCGCCGGCGGCAAGGACGTGCAGGACCCGGCAGCAGTGATCGCCCGCCTCGACAAGGCCCGCGCCAAGTATGCGGACATGGTGCTCGTGCATGGCGGCGGCCCCGGCGTCGAGAAGATCGCGGCAAGCTGGGCCGAGCGCAACGGCGTCCACCAGATCGTCTGCAAGCCGGACTGGGACCGCCACGGACGCGCCGCCCCGTTCAGGCGCAACGACGAACTGCTGAACCTCCTGCCGAAGGGCGTGATCGCGTTCCCCGGCTCCGGCATCACCGAGAACCTCGTCGACAAGGCAAGGCAGCTCGGCATCCCGGTCCAGCGCATCGCCGCCTGAACTGCTGCGCATCGCGGACCGCGTCGTCGCTGCGGCGGCGGCGCGGTCCGTTTCTTCGTTCGCACATCGGTGGCGCGGCGACACCATCCTCGCGCGCGCTTCGCGCCGCGCTCGCCGCCTCGCTCCGCTCGGCCCGCGTGCTCGCTGTGGCTCGCACCGGTGCGGTCGCCTCCGGCGCCACGCCGTTCGCTCCTCGCGTCACGCGCCGCTGCACCATGCTGCGTATGAATGCATCGCCTCCCGCGCCGACAACGGCGCAGTGCCGCTCGTGCAGGCGCTCCTGCGGCGCCGGCCAGCACTTCGCTCCGCACTGCCCCGCGCACTTCGCGGCGCTTCGCTGCCGCTCAATCGCCGCGGCGGCTCCGATCCGCCGTCTTCGCCGGCGTAGATCTTCCCGCTCTCCCGTACAGTGTTGATCGGCACCCAAGTTTGACCCGAGACGGTCACGGCAAATCAACGAGTTAGCGTGCTGATCGGCGCTCAACCTACATGCCGATCAACACGTTAAGGGCTACCCTGCTTACGGCTATGACAACAAAATCGCGAAGGTAATCAATACCCTAGGACTCTTGTGGCCTCAAGCTCGCTAACACTCTTCCTCAAGAAGTACAGGATCGGCAGTCCAATCCAGCTGTCCGGCCCCACCTTCTGGCATTGTCGAGTGTTTCAGACACCGCTTCACTTCTTTCGGAGCGACTGGAAAAAATAGTCCGTCGGGGCTTTGTCCGGGAGTATTGTTCTGCTTAGCTATTCGACCCTTCTGATTGCAGCTATCGCAACGAGTTAGCATGGTTATCGGCATCTGACAGCTACGCCGAACAACAGCGATGGTTTCAATCCTTTAGGTTGGAATTGGCAAGTTTTGCTGGAAAAGCGGGAGAAACGACTGGGATATCGTAGCTGCCGCATTGGCCGGGGAAAGGCAATACAGGGATCAAATCAGGCCGGCACGGAGGGCCCGAAATGTGGCGTGATGTTTGTTCAGGCAACCCAGCTTACGTGCGGCGACGGAAGCATGCCGGTTCACTGTATAAACCGAAAGGCCGAGTATTGCCGCAACCTCCTCCGCGGTCTTACCTTCGGACGTCCAGACTAGGCATTCTTTCTCCCGGACCGATAGACAGGGGCCAGAGCCTTCTACCGTTTTCGCGGCAAGGCCTTCTTTCAGCACGAAGTCGTGGGTGTCGTAGGCAGCAGCGAACAACCGTTCGTGTTCGCTGTGCGTCGCCTCTCCGAGGCGTTTCGCGTCCGTAGCGACGACGTTGAAAACCCCGACTGCGCCGCGCGCGCAGCGTACCGGAATTGCCAGTCCGCACACGATGCGGAAGGCGCGCGCCTCCTCGAACACGAGCCGTTGCTGCTTGCGGAAAGCGCGAAGGAACCGGCCGTGTCCCCAATAGAACGGCTTGGCCGATCGCGCAGTCAGATCGGCGACCGGATCCAATTGGAGATAATGGTGCCGGACATAGCGGTTGATCCATTCCTGCGGGTAACTCGCGAGTATCGTTGACTCGCAGTCCACGCCGCCGTCGCGCGGCGGTCTGACCAGACCGAAGGAAAAATGATCCAGCGCCAGGTCGTCGACTAACTGTCCGAGCCGCGCTGTCACCTGAGCAACCGTATCTCCCGGTTGGAAATAGCTATGCCGCAGCCAGGAATCCATTGTTTCACCGGAGCCCGGAATTTGGGCGAACCTCAATATGCTCCCGCCCGAGGTCGACCTAACGCTGCTATTGGATGCAATCCCGGGTCGCAGGCTATCATCTTGTGCAGGAAATGCCAAACCTTTGCAATTGTGCCCGACCCGAGGGCGCGTCTAGCCTTCGGAGAGGCTGCGCTTCGGCGCAGCAGATCGGGAAAGGGAATTTGAAGAATGGTCAGGATCGCAAATCTGGCTGCGTTCGCGATATTGCTGGCGATGCTAGCCACGTCGCTCGCGGTGCTTGTACTGCTTCCGGTGCAGCCTGCGCGCGCCGACAAGGTAAAGATCGGCGTGCTGGCGCCGCTTACCGGGCCGAACGCTTCCGACGGCGAGGAATTCGTCAGGGGAGTCCGCTGGGCGGTCAAGGAAGCCAACGCCGGCGGCGGGGTGGCCGGCCACATGTTCGAAGTGGTTTCAGCGGACGTGAAGGACCATTCCGCGGCTAATGTCTCCTCGGCCGCCGAACGCCTGCTCTCCACCGAGGGCGTCCATTTGATCCTGACCGGTTACGCTAGCCTGTCGATGTTCGAGATCGACCTGATGGCGGAAGCGAACATGCCCTATATCGCGGCCGGACCGTCGCCGCAGGTTGCGGCCATCGTGTCGAAGAACCCGGCGGCTTACAATTGCTGCTGGTCGTTCACCGCCGATTTCAAAGGCTACGAGACGGATGTGACGCCAATGATCGAGGCGCTTTCCGCGGCCGGTCATTTCCCGCTCAAAAAGAAAACAGTCGTGATCATTGCGTCGGACAATCCGTATTCGAAGACGATCGCGGAAGGCATGAAGGTCGCGTTCGCCGCATCGGGATGGAAGATCGTTGTCGACGAGCTGGTCCCCTTCGGTCCGGTCAGCGACTGGCGGTCGATTCTCGCCAGGATTCGCGATGTTTCGCCCGAGGTCGTGATTAACACCGATTACATTCCGTCGAACGCAGCATTGTTCATGAACCAGTTTCATGAGAAACCGACCAATTCCGTGGTGTTTCTGCAGTATGCACCGCTGGTTCCGGAATTCGTCAAGCTGGCGGGTAAGAATGCAAACGGCGTGCTCTACAACGCGATCGGCGCCTCTCTGGACACCGGAAAGTGGCCGCACGCCAGCAAGGTCAGCGAAGGTTACCGGAAGGAATACGGCGTCGCTTCCGGCGCCTACGGGGTAACGCTGTACGACATGACGAATGTCTATTTCGACGCGCTGCGCAAGGTTGGCGATCCGACCGACCACACGGCGATCGGCAAGGCGATCGGACAAACGAATCGCGCTGTCATCTCGGGCAATCTCGAGTTCGACCCGGCGACCCATGTCGCGCGGCAGAGCAAAGACCATATTCCAGTCACGTTCTTTCAGCTGCAGGACGGCAAGGGAGTGCTGATCGCGCCGGAGAAGTTCAAGAGCGGAGACTTCCGCACACCGGCATGGTTAAAGGCGAAGTAGAGAAACTTCGGGTTTGGAACCGTTTTTCGAAATCCGGAATTTGTCCCGGTCGTTCGGCGGCATCGAGGCGCTCAAGAACTTATCCTTTACGGTCGATGAAGCGGAAATCCTCGGCATTGCCGGCCCGAACGGTTCCGGAAAATCCACGCTGTTCAATGCGATCACCCAAATTCCATTCGGCGCGAGCAGCGGCCTGGTTTTGTTCCGGGGGCGCCGAATCGAAAAGGCGTCGGACATCGCGATCGCGCGGATGGGCATCGTGCGCACGTTTCAGCGCGAGACTGCGTTCGAATCCCTGTCTTGCGTCGACAACATCCTCGTCGCCGTGGAACAGACCTTGGGTGCGCGCGGCGGCGAGGCGGAACGGCTGGCCGACGAAGCTTCGGAAACCGTCGGGTTTCCGAAGAACTTTCATAACCTTCCGGCGGCGGACCTACCGGTCTTCTATCGCAAGCAGCTGATGCTCGCTACCGCGGTCGCGCAGAAGCCGAAACTGCTCCTGCTCGACGAACCTGCCTCCTCCCTGTTCGACCACGAAATCGATCGGGTCCGCGACACAATCTGGCGGCTCAACGCCCTAGGCGTCACCATCCTGCTCATCGAACATGTGCTTCCGCTTCTGACCTGCTTATCGTCGCGATTGCTCGTCCTCGAACAGGGAACGCGCATTGCGCTCGGCCCGGTCGAGGAGACGATCCGCGCACCTGCGGTGATCGAGGCGTTTCTCGGCAAACCGGAGGGAACGGCCTAGTGCTACAGGTGACGGGCCTGTCCGGCGGCTATCCGCCGGTCAGCGTATTCCGGGATGTGGATTTGACGGTCGGCGAGGACGAAGCAGTAGGCCTGTTTGGGCCGAACGGGCACGGCAAATCGACCCTGCTTTCGACCGTCGCTGGTCTACTCGATCCCTGGCGGGGCGAAATCCGGTTCGATGGCAGGCGCCTCAACGCGCCCGGCGACATGCCGGCGCGCCTGTCCCGACACGTGAACTACGATCTTTTCCGCCCGCGCCGGATGCGCGCTCGCCATGCCGTGCGGGCCGGCCTGATCTACGTAATGCAGGGCAACCGCCTGTTTCCCGAAATGACCGTTGATGAGGTTCTCGGCATTGCGCCCAAAGCGGCGATGGGTCGGGCCGGGGTTGGGGAAATGTACGACTTGGCGCACGATCTGTTTCCCGTGCTGCGGCGCCGGCGGCGTTCGAAAATCCGCTACCTTTCGGGCGGCGAACGCCAGATGGTGTCCATCGCCGTCGCGCTTCTGGCCGTGCCGCGGCTGCTCATCCTCGACGAACCGACCCTGGGCCTGGCGCCCCGGCTGCGGCTCGAACTCGCCGAGGCGGTGGGGCGGATCCGCGAAGCCGGCACCCCGCTCGTCCTGGTGGACCAGAACATCGAATTTCTCACCGGCCTTGTGGACCGCCTCCATCTGTTTGTGAACGGCACCATCGCCGCGGAAATCGACCGGACAGAGCGGCCGAGCCACGAGTCGATCATGACCCTGATGTTCGGCGGCGCGGCGCGATGACGTTCGAAACGTTCCAGTTCATTCTCGCGTCGGGCCTCATTCTCGGCGGTCTTTATGCGCTCATGGCCATCGGCCTCTCCGTGGTCTGGACGACGCTCGATGTTTTCAATTTCGCCCACGGCGCCTTCGTCGCGCTCGGCGCCTATATCGCCTGGCAGGTTGCACAGTACGGCGAGGGCCTGTGGGGCTTCGTCTTCGCCGCTGGCGTATCCGTCGGCCTTATGTTCGTTCTCGGATTCATACTGCATTTCTGCTTGATCAAACCGTTCGAGAAACGGCCCAACATCGTCCTGTTAGCGGTCATCACTACTCTGGCAGCTTCTGTGGTTATTGAGAGTTTGATCCAGCTCGTCTGGGGACCGCGGGAAAAACAAATTTCGCCCGCGGTGTCAGGCAGAATAGAGGTCTTCGGCACGGGATTTGTAGCGAACGATGTAGTCGCGCTGGCGGTCGCGCTGGCGGCGCTGGCGGCGCTAGCTCTGTTTCTGCGGCGGACGGGAACCGGCCGCGCGATGCGCGCCGCGGCACAGAACCGGGAAGCCGCCGAGGCGATGGGATTCAACGTTACCGTTCTGTATGCGACGGCGCTGGGCATCGCGGCGGCGGCGGCGGCGCTCGCCGGCGTCTTCATCGGTTCCCTGCGCTTCATCAACCCGTCCTTCGGAGCCGACCCGCTGATGAAATCCCTGATCGTGGTCATTTTCGGCGGAGTCGCGAAATTCACGAGCCCGATCTACGCCGCCTTTATCCTCGGCGTCGTCGAAGCCTTTTCGATTTACTTTCTCGGTCTGTACTGGTCGCCCGCCGTGCTGTTCGGCTTGATGGTCGTTGTGCTGCTCGTTAAGCCCGAGGGGCTGTTCGGCCATCGGCGAAAAACGCTGTAGCCGATGAAGTACGCGCCGCCATTTCACCATTCGAGCGCGCTGCTGCCCGTGCTGGCGGCGGGGGCCGTCCTGACGGTCCTGCCGTTGATCTTTACCGACGCCTACATCCGGCACATCTGCATCCTCGCCTTCATCTATGCGATTCTGGCGTCAAGCTGGGATTTGAGCCTGGGCTATGGCGGCATCTTCAATTTCGCCCACATGGCCTTCTTCGCGATCGGCCTCTACGCTTACGGCATCGGCGCGAAAATTGTCGGCCTCAATCCCTGGCTGACCGTTTTGCTGGCGCCGGTCGCCGCCATTGCCTTCGCAGCCCTGCTCGCCGTCCCGGTGCTGCGGCTGGAAGGCGTATATGTCATTCTCGTAACCATCGCCGCTTCTCAGCTGCTGCTGAAACTCATCGTCAGCCAGTCGGAGGTTACCGGCGGCACCAGCGGGATGGTCCTGCTACCCCGGCTTACGATCGGCGATTACCGCCTGACCGACGACGGGCGCATCGGCTATTACTACGCCGCCCTGGCGATGCTCGGCCTGTCCACGCTGTTTCTCTACAAGCTTGAGCGCTCGCCGCTCGGGCGCGCGATCAAGGCGTTGCGCGACAACAAATACTACGCCATCGCACGCGGTGTCTCCGAAGGGCGGACTCGGCTCTACACCCTGTGCGCGTCGGCGCTGCTGCCCGGCTTGGCCGGCGCATTCTATGGTTCCTACGTCCGGGTTGCCTCGATCGAGGTGTTCGGCCTGGCCTTCCTAACGCTGGTTCTGTCGATTCTGCTCGTCGGCGGGGTCTCGACGATCTGGGGGCCGATACTCGCGGCGTTCCTGATCGCCGTCTTTTCCGAGGTCCTCGCGGATTTCGGCTCGTGGCGCGATATTGCGGTCGCCCTCGCCATCGTCGGCGTGATTCTCCTCTATCCCGGCGGCCTGTTTGCCGGCCTGCAGGAGCTTCGGGATTTTCTCGACAGCCGCAAGACCGCGGCGACCGCCGCCTGGGGCCGGCGTTTTCAGGCGGGTGCCCGCGCCGCGCTCATGGGCGCGCCGGGCCGGTCGATCGCGACCGGCCACGGTGAGGTCGCCCTGTTCGACACCGGTGAGGAAAAGCCCGCCCTGCTGCTGATCCACGGCAACTCCTCGTGCAAGGAGGCGTTCCATCGCCAAGTCGCGGCGTTTCGCGACCGCTACCGGATCGTCGCCTTCGATCTGCCCGGCCATGGCGTATCGCGCAACGGCAATCCGCGTACCGATTACAGCCTCGACGCCTACGCCCGGATCGCCGCGGAGATCGTCGGGATTTTGGAACTGGACCGTCCTGCGGTGTTCGGATGGTCGCTCGGCGGCTATGTCGCGCTGGAATACGCCGCGGGCGGCCACCCACTGGGCACGCTGGCGATCTGCGGCACGTCGCCCCTTTCCCTCTATCCCGACGACATGCCGGCCGGATATATCGCCTCCCCACATATGGAGTTGGCGTCGAAACGGTTTTTCTCGTGGCGCGAAAAGCGGGATTACGCCGAAGCTACTTTGGCGACCCGCGCTCCTGGCTCGGGTCTTGCCAGGCGAGCCGTCTGGCGCACCGACGGCCGCGCCCGCGAACAACTCTTCTCCCGGATGAAAACGGTCGACTGGCAGCGGCAGGTGGCGTTTCTCCGGCGAGGGACGGCCCCCTTCGCCATGATCAACGGCAGCGAGGATCCCTTTATCGACCACGCCTATTGCGCTGCGTTCGAATACGGCGCCATCTGGCGCGGCGCGCCGCAGTCCATCGATGGCGCCGGACACGCGCCGTTCCTGGCCGCGCCGGAAACATTCAACCGTCTGCTCGGCGAATTTCTCGAAGAGTGCGCTTCCGGATGGCACGCGGAGAAATCGGGGCCGGCGGTGCCGCGATTTGCCCGAACACCCGAATTCCGGACAACCGAGGAGTAGAGCCCCATGCCCGTCATCAACCGCATCGCCGATTTCCACGACGACATGACCGCCTGGCGCCGGGACATCCATGCCCATCCGGAAACCGCCTTCGAGGAAAACCGGACGGCCGACATCGTGGCCGGCAAGCTCGAAAGTTTCGGCATCGAGGTCCATCGCGGGCTGGCGAAGACCGGCGTGGTCGGACGCCTCAGGGCCGGCAGGTCGCCGAACGCGATCGGGCTGCGCGCCGACCTCGACGCGCTCAATCTCCTCGAGAAAAACGACGTCGACTACCGCTCGAAGCATGACGGCAAGATGCACGCCTGCGGCCATGACGGCCACACCGCCATGCTGCTTGGCGCGGCGCGCTACCTCGCCGAGACCCGGAATTTCGACGGCACCGTGCATTTCATCTTTCAGCCCGCCGAGGAAGGCGGCGGCGGCGGCAGGGTCATGGTGGAGGAAGGGCTGTTCGAGCAATTTCCCTGCACGGCTGTCTACGGTATGCACAACTGGCCGGGCATGCCGCAGGGCCGGATCGGCGTGCGCACCGGCGCGATGATGGCCTCGGCGGACCTGTTCGAAATCCGCATCCGCGGCCGGGGCGGCCACGCTGCGATGCCGCATTATGCCATCGATCCGGTCGTCGTCGGCGCGCAGATGGTAAACGCCCTGCAGACCATCGCCAGCCGCACCAACGATCCGCTGGACAGCGTCGTGGTCAGCGTCACCCAGTTTCACGCCGGGACGGCGGACAATGTCATCCCCGACGAGGCCGTGCTCTCCGGCACCTGCCGGGCGCTCTCGCCGGAAGGCCGTGACATGATCGAGCGGCGCATGCGGGAAACCGTCGAGGGCATCGCCGCCTCCCACGGCATCGCCGCCGAACTGGACTACCGGCGCAACTATCCGGTGCTGGTCAACACGGCCGAAGAGACGCAGAAGGCCGCCCGCGCCGCGGCGAAGGTGGTCGGCGAGGCCAACGTCGCGGTCGACGATCCGCCGGTCATGGGCTCGGAGGATTTCGCCTTCATGCTCCAGGCCAAGCCCGGCAGCTATGTCTGGATCGGCAACGGCGTCGGCGAGGAAGGCGGCTGCATGGTGCATAACCCGCACTACGATTTCAGCGACGAAATCCTGCCGCTCGGCGCCAGCTACTGGGCCACCCTGGTCGAGCAGGAACTGGCCCGGGGATAGGGCGGCCTGGAGTGTGTCCGTTTCCATCGAAACCGCCGACGCATTCGAGGACGCCCTTCGATACGCCGCTTCGCGGCTACTCAGGGTGAGGGGTAAAGTGGAGTTGCGGTTCGGAATTTCTTCAATTTTTCCTCATCCCGAACAGCCCCGGATTTCGTCCGGGCGTATCGAGGGACGCCACGCCGCTCGGCTCCCAACCAAGACGTATACGCTTCAGGCCGTCCCTTCCCGGATCGCGTGGAACCTGTGGGTCATATAGGCGGCGGCGACGACGGGCATGACCAGGTTGAGGACCGGCACGGTCATCAGCATGGCGATGACGAAGCCGGCGCGGAAAACCCGCCCGCCATTGGCGCGGCGGAGCGCGGTGCGCTCATCCTTTTCCAGCCGGCGCATGGCCACCAGGTCGTAATATTCCCGGCCGGCCAGATAGCCGTTCAGGGTCCATGAAATCAGGAAGTTGACGCCCGGCAGCAGCAGATAGAGCGGCAGGACCAGCAAGTTCAGAAGCAGCAGCAGTCCGGTGAAACGGAGCACGCCGACGATATCTTCGCCGATCGGTATGTCCCGCACGGGCGGCAGGTGCGGATAGTGCCGCCGCTCGACCGCCGCGACGACATAAGACAGGAAAAAGCCGGTGATCATCAGCAGGACCGCCGGCGCCACCAGCAGCACGGCGAAGAAGATCGCCAGCCCGGTGAAGGTGTCGACGATCCAGTTGGCCCAGCCCCAGCGGAAAATCTCGAAGCCGGTCAGCAGCCAGTCCACGACCGTCCACAGCCCGGCCAGCGCCGCCACGGTAAGCAGAATGCTGACCAGCACGACCCAACCGATCCGCGGGTTGAGCAGGGCGCCGAACGCCCGGGCGAGCGACCCGGCGGTATGGACGGTTTCGTTCGATGCCATGGGCGCTCCCTTTCGCCGAATACCGCCACGCAAAAACGATGCAGTGCGCGGGTGGCCCGGGCCATGCGTACCGCCGCACTTGCCGCCGCGGCGCACCGCCTGTAGTTGGGGCTGCAGTTGGGGCTATAGTTGGGGACGGGCCCTCAATTTTCCACCAGTCCGGACAACTTCCCGATGAATGACGCCGCTTTCGATGTTGTCGGCCTCGGCAACGCCATCGTCGACGTGATCGCGCCGGCCGGCGAGACCTTTATCGCGCAGCACGGCCTCCGCAAGGGCGGCATGACGCTGGCGGACACGGCGGCGTCCGAGGCGCTCTACGGCGCCATGGGGCCGGCGACGGAAATGTCCGGCGGCTCGGCGGCCAACACCATGGCCGGGATTGCATCCCTCGGCGGCCGGCCGGTCTTTTTCGGCCGGGTGCGCGACGACCAACTCGGCGAGGTGTTCACCCACGACATCCGCGCCATCGGGGTCGGCTATGATACTCCGCCGGCGCGGAACGGCGAACCGACCGGCCGCTGCCTGATCCTGGTGACCGAGGATGCCGAGCGCACCATGCAGACTTTCCTGGGCGCATCGGCGCAGTTCGGCCCGGAGGATATCGACGATGCCGTCGTCCGCGATGCCGGAATCACCTATCTGGAGGGCTATCTGTTCGATCCGGCGCCGGCCAGGGCAGCTTTCTACAAGGCCGCGCAGACTGCACACGCCGCCGGCCGCAAGGTTGCACTCAGCCTGTCGGATTCATTTTGCGTCGACCGGCACAGGACGGAAATCCGAGAGCTTGTCGACGGCTATATCGATATCCTTTTCGCCAACGAGGAGGAGATCGTCTCGCTCTACGAGGTGGCCGATTTCGCCGCCGCGCTGGATGCCGTGCGCGGCCGGTGCGAGATCGCGGCGCTGACCCGCAGCGAAAAGGGCTCGGTGATCGTTTCCGGCAGCGAGGCGGTAGACGTCGGCGCGAAGCCAGTCGACAAGGTGGTGGACACGACCGGCGCCGGCGATCTCTACGCCGCCGGATTCCTCCACGGCGTCTCGCACGGGCGCAGCCTTGCCGAATGCGGCCGCCTCGGCAGCATCTGCGCCGCCGAGGTCATCGGCCATTTCGGCGCGCGGCCGGCGGTATCGCTCAAGGACCTGGTGGCGGAAAAGACGGGTTGACACTTTCCGGTTGCGGCCGGAAGCAGGGCTGCGGGCCGGGCCGGCCGCACCGTTGAGGGACAGAGAATGACAAACGCTGCGGACAGGCCGGCGCCGACATGGCGGCAGGCGCTCGGCGCCTATCGCGATCCGCGCGTCGTCACCATGTTTTTCATGGGCATTTCGGCCGGCCTGCCGTTGATTCTGGTCTTCACCACCCTGTCGGTCTGGCTGCGCGATGTCGGGGTCAGCCGCACCGCCATCGGCTTTTTCAGCTGGGTCGCGGCAACCTACGGTTTCAAGTTCCTGTGGTCGCCGCTTGTCGACCGGTTGCAGCTCCCCCAACCGCTCGGGCGGCTGGGGCGCCGGCGAAGCTGGATCCTGCTCGCCATCCTGGGCGTGATCGCCGGGCTGATCGGCATGGCGCTCACCGACCCGAAGAGCGACCTGTGGCAGATGGCGCTGTTCGCCTTCGTCGTGGCGTTCAGCAGCGCAACCCAGGATATCGCGCTCGACGCATTCCGGATCGAAAGCGCGCCGGAGCACATGCAGGGCGCAACGGCCGGCGCCTACCAGGCCGGCTACATGCTGGCGGTCAAGATCGTCGGCGGCGCGCTTGCGCTCTATCTCGCCGAATATATCGATTGGGGTACGGCCTATGCCGTCATGGCCGCCTTCATGCTCATCGGCATCGTCACCATTTTGATCCGGCCCGAGCCCACGGCGGCCCGGACCGAGGCGACCGACGAGCTGCTGGCGAAGATCCAGGCGGCGGCCGGACTGCGGGGCGGCCGCCAGACTGCTCTCACCGGGATCGCGACATGGTTCAGCACCGCCGTGATCGGGCCGTTCACCGAGTTCTTCACCCGCAACGGCAGCTGGACCCTGCTGATCCTGCTGCTGATCGGGGTCTACCGCCTGTCCGACATCACGCTGGGCGTCATGGCGGGGCCTTTCTATATCGACCTGGGCTTCTCCAAGACCGAGATCGCCAACGCAACCAAGCTGTTCGGCCTGTTCGCGGCGATCGGCGGGGCCTTGTTCGGCGGCTTCGTCGTGGCTCGCGTCGGCGTGCTCCCGGCGCTCATGACCGCCGCGCTGACGGTGATCGCGACCAACCTGCTGTTCGGCTTCATGGCGCTGATCCAGACCGACAGCTTCTGGCTGCTCACGACAATCGTCAGCGCGGACAGCATCGCCGCCGGCATGGCCGGCTCGGCCTTCATCGCCTACCTGTCGTCGCTCACCAATGTCCAGTACACGGCGACGCAATATGCCCTGCTGACCTCGATCATGCTGCTGCCCGGCAAGCTGGTCGCCGGCTTTTCCGGCGTCGTCGTCGATGCCGCGGGCTATGTGCTGTTTTTCGCCTATGCCTCGGCGCTGGGCGCCCCGGCTGTCATCCTGATCCTGGTATTGGTCCGTCTGGAGCGCCTGGGAATCATTCGCCGCAAGCGCAACGGAAAAGAGGAAGCGGCCGGGGACGCTGCCGCCCGCCCGGCTCCCGGCTCGGCCTAACGGAGCCGCCCTGCGCGACGCAGTCCGGCGGCTGACGCCTTTTGCCTATTGCAACTCCATCGCGTAGCCGGCCGAGCGGACCGTGCGGATCACGTCGGGCGAGCGGCCGACATCCAGCGCCTTGCGCAGGCGCCTTATGTGGACATCGACCGTGCGCGGCTCGACATAGACATCGTGGCCCCAGACCGAATCGAGCAATTGCTCGCGCGAGAAGACCCGGCCCGGATGCTCCATGAAATGGCGCAGCAGGCGGAACTCGGTCGGACCCAGGTGGGTCGCCCTGCCGCCGCGCGTCACCTTGTGGGCGGTCAGGTCCATTTCGATATCGGCGAAAGTAAGCTGCTCGGCCGACATCGACGGCCGCGTCCGGCGCAGGACGGCGCGAATTCGGGCGATCAGCTCCTTGGGCGAGAAGGGCTTGGAGATGTAATCGTCGGCGCCGCTGTCCAGCCCGCGGACACGGTCGGTTTCCTCCGACCTGGCCGTCAGCATGATCACCGGGACGTCGCGGGTCTCGCGGCGGCGGCGCAGTTGCCGGCACACCTCGATGCCGGAGACTGCGGGCAGCATCCAGTCCAGGACCACCAGGTCCGGCCGGCGCTCGCGCACCGAGATCAGCGCTTCCTCCCCGTTGGTCGCCTCGTCGACATCGAACCCTGCTTCCTCGAGATTGTAGCGCAGCAGCGTGATCAGCGGCGCTTCGTCCTCGACGACAAGAATATAGGGTCTCATCGGCCTCCTCGCTCCCGGCGCCGGTCTATTGGCTCGGAGGTGCTTCCACCTGGCCGTATTCCTCGTCCCCGCCCTTCGGCCGCGACTGCAGCAGCGGGCGGCCCTCGACCAGATAATAGATGGATTCGGCGATATTCGTCGCGTGGTCACCGACCCGCTCGATATTCTTGGCGATGAACAGCAGATGGGTGCAGGAGGAAATGCTGCGCGCATCCTCCATCATGTAGGTCAGCAGTTCGCGGAACAGGCTGATATACATTTCGTCCAGTTCTTCGTCGCGGCGCCACACGGCGATCGCTTTCTGGGTGTCCCGGTCCGAATAGGAATCGAGCACATCGTAGATCATGGACAGCGCCAGCCGCACCATGCGCGGGATGGCATGGGCCGGACGGACCTGCGGGCTTTGGGCCAGGCTCATCGTCCGTTTCGCGACATTGGTCGCGTAGTCGGCGATGCGCTCGAGGTCGCTGGAAATCTTGAGCGCGACGATGATTTCCCGCAAGTCGCTCGCCATCGGCTGCCGCAGGGCCAGCAACTGCACGACGAACGCGTCGATCTCGCGCTCCATCTCGTCGACCCGGGCATCGGCCTCGATGGTGCGGCTCGCCAGTTCGGTGTCGCGACGCTGCATCGCTTCCAGCGCATTGACCAGCTGCGCTTCGGCGAGGCCCCCCATCTCGGAGACCTTGTTTTTCAGTTCGTTCAACTCCTGGTCGAACGAGCTGACGATATGTTCCGATGCCATCCTGGAATTTCCTCAGCCGTCTGTCGCTTGCACTCCGATCCGGCGCCGGTCCGCCGCCCTAGCCGAACCGGCCGGTGATGTATCCCTGGGTCTTTTCGTCCCGCGGATTGGTGAAAATCTGGGGCGTCTCGCCCTGCTCGATCAGGTCGCCCAGATGGAAGAACGCCGTTTTCTGCGAAACCCGGGCCGCCTGCTGCATCGAGTGGGTCACGATGACGATCGTGTAGTTCTGGCGCAGTTCGTCGATCAGCTCCTCGATCCGCGCCGTGGCGATCGGGTCGAGGGAGGAACAGGGCTCGTCCATCAGGATCACTTCCGGGCCCACGGCGATGGCCCGCGCGATGCACAGGCGCTGCTGCTGGCCGCCGGACAGGCTGGTGCCGGGGTCGCCGAGCCGGTCCTTCACCTCGTCGAACAGGCCGGCCTTGCGCAGGCTTTGCTCGACGAGCTGATCGAGATCGGCCCGGTCGGAAACCAGGCCGTGGATCCGCGGGCCGTAGGCGACATTGTCGAAGATCGACTTCGGGAACGGGTTCGGCTTCTGGAACACCATGCCGATGCTGGCGCGCAGTTGCACCACGTCCACGCTGTCGTCATAGATATCCTGGCCGTCCAGTTCCAGCCGGCCGGTGACCCGGCAGATATCGATCGTATCGTTCATCCGGTTCAGGCAGCGCAGGTAGGTGGACTTGCCGCAGCCCGACGGCCCGATCAGCGCCGTGACCTCGCGCTCGCCGATATCGAGCGTGACATCGCGCAGGGCGTGCTTCTCGGCGTAATGGACGTTGACGTTCCGTGTCGTCATCTTGACCCGAAAAGTCTCTGCGTCGACTGCGTCGGACGCGTCTGCCTCCGGTGCGGCCACAATGGCTTCCGCGATATTCTCGTCCATGACGGTCTCCTACCAGCGGCGCTCGAACTTCTTGCGAAGATATACGGCCGACGCATTCATGACGATCAGGAAGACCAGCAGGACCATGACCGCGCCGGACGTCTTCTCGACAAAACCGCGTTCCGGGCTGTCCGCCCACAGATAGATCTGGACCGGCATCACCGTCGACGCATCGGTCGGCCCGCCGGGGATGTCGACGATGAAGGCCACCATGCCGATCATCAGCAGTGGCGCCGTTTCGCCGAGCGCCCGAGCCATGCCGATGATCGTCCCGGTCAGAATTCCGGGCATCGCCAATGGCAGGACATGGTGCGAGACGACCTGCATCCGCGACGCTCCGAGGCCCAGCGCGGCTTCGCGCACCGACGGCGGCACGGCCAGCAGCGAGGCGCGCCCCGAAATGATGATGGTCGGCAGCGTCATCAGTGCCAGCACCATGCCGCCGACCAGCGGCGCCGAGCGCGGCAACTCGAAGAAGTTCAGGAAGACCGCGAGGCCGAGCAGGCCGAACACGATCGACGGCACGGCGGCCAGATTGTTGACGTTGACCTCGATCAGGTCGGTCAGCCGGTTCTTCGGCGCGAATTCCTCGAGATAGACCGCCGCCGCGAGGCCGACCGGGAAAGCAAGGACCAGGGTCACGAGCATGGTCAGGAAAGAGCCGACGATCGCGCCCCAGATGCCGGCCTGTTCCGGTTCGCGTGAATCCCCGCTGGAGAAAAAGCCGCTGTTGAAGCGCGTTTCGATCCGGTTCTCCGCCGTCATCCGGTCGTACCAGCGCAATTGCAGGTCTTTCAGTTTCCGCCCCGATTCGGGCGAGTCGCGGCGGACGGCGCCCTTGGTCAACTGGTCGATATCGGACGACGACTTGACCCAGATCGTGATTTTCCTGCCGATCAGGTCCGGGTTCGCAATGACATGGCGCTGCAGCGTCCACTCGGCCTCCGTGCTGAACATGGCGACGAGCAGGTCTTCCTGGGCGCGCCCTTCCGGCTTGTAGTCGGCGACCAGCGTCTCGATCAGCGCGCCGCGGAAATCGCCGTCCTCGCGCAGGGTTTCGGGATCCGTCTCGCCGTCGGGGGCGATCAGTTCCTCGTCCAGCAGGACATCGACCTTGATCCAGGTCTGCGTGAAGGCCGAATAGCCGTTCGACACGATCGTGCCGACCAGGAACAACAGCATCAGGATGGCGAGGACGATCGCCACGATTCCGTAGGCCCTGAAGCGCCGTTCGGACCGCAATCGCCGGTCGAGGCCGCGCCGGACCTTCTCCTTCTGGCCTGCAATCAGCACGCTTTGGGCCGAATCAGTCATATTTTTCGCGATATTTCTGGACCACCCGCAGGGCGATCACGTTGAGGCACAGGGTGACCAGAAGCAGCACCAGGCCCAGGGCGAAGGCGGACAGGGTCTTGGGGCTGTCGAATTCCGGATCGCCGGTGAGATTGGTGACAATCTGCACCGTCACGGTCGTTACCGCGTCGAAGGGATTGACCGTCAGCCTGGCCGAAAGGCCGGCCGCCATCACCACGATCATGGTTTCGCCGATAGCGCGCGAGACGCCGAGCAGCACTGCGCCGACAATGCCCGGCAGGGCCGCCGGCAGGACCACCTGGCGGACGGTTTCCGACCGGGTGGCGCCCAGGCCGTAGGAGCCGTCGCGCAGCGCCTGCGGCACGGCGATGATGATGTCGTCCGACAGCGAACTGACGAACGGGATGATCATGATGCCCATGATCAGGCCGGCGGCGAGCGCGCTTTCGGAGGCGACCGTCAGGCCGATGGCGGCGCCGGCGTCCCGGATCAGCGGCGCCACAGTAAGGGCCGCGAAAAAGCCGTAGACCACCGTCGGGATGCCGGCCAGCACCTCCAGGACCGGCTTGACCGTCGCCCGGACCCGGCGCGAGGCGTATTCCGACAGGTAGATCGCCGCGAACAGGCCGACCGGCACGGCGACGATCATCGCGATCACCGTGATCAGCAACGTGCCGGTAAACACCGGAATTGCGCCGAACGCGCCGGACGCGCCGACCTGGTCCGCGCGGATTGCGGTCTGCGGGCTCCATTCCAGGCCGAACAGGAAGTCGACGGGCGAAACCTTGGTGAAGAAGGCCAGCGCCTCGAACAGCAGGGAAAGAACGATGCCGACGGTCGTCAGGATGGCGATCGTCGAGGCCACCATCAGCAGCAGCAGGAGCACCCGTTCGACCCGGTTGCGTGCCCGCATGGCGGGCGAAATGCTGCGGTAGGTCACCAGCAGTCCGATCGCGGCCAGCAGGGCCATGGCCGCCGCCATGATCCAGGAAGACAGGACTTCCAGACGCCGGTACGCCGCCGCGCCCTGTTTCACCAGGTCGGTAATTTCACCGCTCACGATATCGCCGGAGGCGTAGTTCCGGATATTGTTGATCAGAAGCTGCTTCTGCGCGGCCGGCAGCGCATTCTTGGGCTTCGCCTCGCCCAGCACGGCGACCCTGTCGGGCAGGCCGTTCCAGACCATGCCCTCGACGATCGCGCTCTGGAACGAGATCCAGAACAGGAACAGCGCAAAGGCGGGCAGGGCCATCCAGATGGCGACGTGGGCGCCGTAATATCCGGGCAGCGAATGCAGGCGGGTCGGTGCGCCGGCGGCGGCCCGGGCGCGACCGCGGCCCAAATAGAAGCCGATGACCGTCAACACCAGCAAGGTCGCCAGTATGGCGCCGTAGTTCATAGCTCCCCGCCGAAAGAATATGGCAGCCGTTGCGGATTCACCGGGCCCGATACCCGGCCGGCTGCGCGCGCCATTTCAGTTAACGAATCGTCAAAAGAAGGTCCGGGCCGGAGCGCCGACCGGTGCCCCGGCCCGGAAACTCCTCTACATGGTCAGGTCGGGCAGGGATTTACCGGCCGAGATATAGTCCTTCATTTCGGCGGGCGGCAGCGGAATCAGGCCCTTGCCAACCAGGTAGCCGCGCTTGCCGATCGCCTTGCGGCTCATGAAAGCGCGGACATACTCCTGGATACCCGGAATCTGGCCGACATGGTTTTTCTTGACATAGAAGAACAGCGAGCGGCTGACCGGGTATTTCTGGGCGGAAATGTTCTCGAAAGTCGGCGGGACGCCGTCGACGATCGAACCCTGGACCTTGTCGCGGTTCTGGTCGAGGAAGGAGAAGCCGAAGACGCCCAGCGCGTTCGGATCGGCTTCCAGCTTCTGGACGATCAGGTTGTCGTTCTCGCCGGCTTCGACCCAGGCGCCGTCCTCGCGGATGCCGCGGCAGACGCCCTTGTAGCGCTTCTTGTCCACCTTCTTCATGGCCTTCAGGCTCTTGAAGGTCTTGCAGCCGCCTTCCATGGCGAGTTCGTTGAAGGCGTCGCGGGTGCCGGAGGTCGGCGGCGGGCCAAGCACCTTGATGGCGAGGTTCGGCAGGGCCGGGTTGACATCCTTCCAGGTCTTGTTCGGGTTCGGCACCAGCTTGCCGCCGTCCTTGTGGCCTTCGGGGACCTGCTTGGCGAGCGCCAGGAAGATGTCGCGACGGCTCAGCTCGATCCGGCCGCTCTTCTTCGAATTGGCCATCACGATGCCGTCATAGCCGATCTTGAACTCGGCGACCTTGATACCGTTCTTGGTACAGCGCTCGTATTCGCTCTTCTTGATGCGGCGCGAGGCGTTGGTGATGTCGGGAGTCTTCACGCCCAGCCCGGCGCAGAACAGCTTGAGGCCACCGCCCGAACCGGTCGATTCGATGACCGGGGTCTTGAACTTGCTGCTCTTGCCGAACCGCTCGGCGACGACGGTCGCGAACGGATAGACCGTTGACGAGCCGACGATGCGAACCTGGTCGCGGGCCGCGGCCTGGCCGGCCGCGCCGGCCAGGGCCAGCGCCCCGACCGTTGCGAACGTGACGGTGTGTTTCACGGATTTTTCTCCAGTCTTGAAGGCCGCGTACAGGAACCAGCCGGAATACGCAGCGCGATTAGAGCCAAGTCGGAAAGGGATCGCGGCACAGGCAATTCGCGACCGGAATCCGGTTGCGCGGCCCCATGCGTTTTCTCCTCACCGCATACCGCAGCAACCCCGATCGTAAGGGAGGGCGCTGCCGGCGCTCCGAACGCTAGCGGCGGCTGGCTTCCGAAATACTACAGTTTTGCGTCAAAATTGTTACGCTGGCCGGATGGCGGGTCGCCGGCAAAGGCACGGTGCGGGAAAGCCGCCCTTGACCCTTCCGGCCAATTGCCGTTGAACCGCCACGGATCCGGCCCAGATGATAGAGCGGAATTGCATTGCCGGATCGTAATTTCGGGAGACACCGATCATGACGGCAGCGGCGGGCGTGACCCTGCACGGCGAGATGAAACCGGGCTACGACGAAATCCTGACGCCGGAGGCGCTGGATTTCATCGCGGGCCTGCAACGCACCTTCGGGCCGCGCCGGGCGGAACTGCTGGCGCGCCGGGAAGAGATTCAAGAGAGGCTGGACGGCGGCTGGCTGCCGGATTTCCTGCCCGAGACGAAGGCGGTCCGCGAGGGCGACTGGAAGGTCGCGCCGATCCCCGAGCCGCTGCTCGACCGGCGGGTCGAGATCACCGGCCCGGTGGACCGCAAGATGACGATCAATGCGCTGAATTCCGGCGCGCGGGTCTTCATGGCGGATTTCGAGGATTCCAACGCGCCGACCTGGGACAACAACATCCAGGGCCACATCAACATGCGCGACGCCGTGCGCGGGACGATCGCCTTCGACGATCCCAACAGCGGCAAACACTATGAACTCGGCGACAAGACCGCCGTCCTGATCGTCCGGCCGCGCGGCTGGCACCTGCCGGACAACTACATCCGGGTCGACGGCGCGCCAATCTCCGCCAGCCTGGCCGATTTCGGCCTGATGTTCTTCCACAATGCAAAGGCCCAGATCGAGCGCGGCCTCGGCCCGTATTTCTATCTGCCCAAGCTCGAAAACCATCTCGAGGCGCGGCTGTGGAACGATGTCTTCGTCCACGCCCAGCAAAGGCTCGGCCTGCCGGTCGGTTCCATCAAGGCGACCGTCCTGATCGAAACGATCATGGCCGTCTTCGAGATGGACGAGATCCTCTACGAGTTGAAGGACCACATCGCCGGCCTGAACTGCGGCCGCTGGGACTATATCTTCAGCTATATCAAGCGTTTCCGGAACCGGGCGGATTTCACCCTGCCGGACCGGGCCCAGGTGACGATGACGGTCGGCTTCCTGCGCAGCTATTCGCTGGAACTGATCCGCACCTGCCACCGGCGCGGCGCCTTCGCCATGGGCGGCATGGCGGCGCAAATCCCGATCAAGAACGATCCCGAGGCCAACGAGGCCGCCATCGGCATGGTGCGGGCCGACAAGGAGCGCGAGGCCGGCGACGGCCATGACGGCACCTGGGTCGCGCATCCGGGCCTGGTGCCGATTGCGCTGGAAGCGTTCGACCGGCTGATGCCGGGCCGAAACCAGCTGGCGCGCCAACGGCAGGACGTACATACGAAGGCCGCCGACCTGCTGGCCGTTCCGGGCGGCTCGATCACCGAGAAGGGCGTACGCAACAACATCTCGGTCGGCATTCAGTACACGGAGGCCTGGCTGCGCGGGAACGGCTGCGTGCCGATCAACAATCTGATGGAAGACGCTGCGACGGCGGAAATCTGCCGCTCCCAGCTCTGGCAATGGCGCAAGCACGGCGCGGCGATCGCCGACGGACCGGCGATCGACGACGATCTCCTGTCCCGCCTGGTCGAGGAGGAAACGGAGAGGATCAGGGAGGAGCGGGGCGAGGATGCCGGCGCGTCCGAAGCGCTCGACACCGCCCGCGCCCTGTTCTGGGACATGACGGTGTCAGACGAGTTCCTGGAATTCCTGACCCTGCCGGCCTACCAGCGGATCTCGGCCGACGCGGCGTAGGGCGCGCCGGCGGGCCGATGCCGGATCAGCTTGCGGATATCGCCTCGCGGCGCATGACATAGACGCCGACGGCGATCAGCACGGCGGCGCCCGCGATCGTCACCGCATCGGGAAACTCGCCGAAAAAGATCAGCCCGAGTAGGACGGCCCAGGGGAAGGTCGTGTAAACGAAGGGCTGCAACAGCGAGGCCGGCGCGGCATTGAGCGCCAGGATCAGCGTGTAGTGCGCCGCGGTGCCCATGAACCCGGCCGCAACCAGCAACAGCCAGGTCTGCGGACTCGGCCAGACCCAGTCGACCCAGCCGAAGCAACTGGTGATCGCCGCGCCGGCCAGCACGGTCCACAGCAGCGTCGTATCCTGCCCGTCATAGTAGGCGGTCAGGCGGATCAGCACCTGGTAGAACGCCCAGATCAACGCCCCGGCGACCGGCAGCAGGTGGTACCAGTCGAGGTCCAGGAAACCGGGCCGGACGATCACCAGAACCGCGACGAACCCGACTCCGACCGCGATCCAGCGCCGCCAGCCGACCCGTTCGCCCAGCATCGGCACGGCCAGCGCGGTGACGATCAGCGGAACGGCAGCGGCGACCGCGTGAACGTCGGCGACGGGCAGGTAGCGGAAGCACAGCACGAAGACAGCGATCTCGGCCACCAGCACCAGGCTGCGGCCGAGCTGGAGCCAGGGGTTGCGGCTCCGCAGTTTGGTGCGGACGGTGCGCGGCCCGATGATCGCGATCACGATTGCGGCGAAGATCAGGAATCGGACCCAGAGAATCTGGCTGACCGGCAGGCGCTGGGTCAGTTCCCGGGCGAGCGTGTCGACCGCGACGAAGAAAAACATCGACAGGCACATGATCGCGATGCCGCGGACCGGGTTGTTCTCGGCGGCCATGGTTGCGGCGCTATCCCTTGCCCGCAGCGAGCGAGTCGACGAAGCCGGCGCAGGTCGCGACCGGCGAGACCGACGACAGTGCGGCGACCGCCGCCTCGTGGGTCTTGCGGTCGAAGGCGGCGCAGCCGTCGCTCAGCAGGACGGTCTCGAAATCGCGGACATGGGCGCCGCGCAGGGTGGAAGCGACGCCCCCGCCGGTCACGATGCCGGCGACCGCCAGGGTCCGGATGCCGGCCTTGCGCAGCGTGAACTCGAGCCGGGATTGATAGAAGGCGTCGAATGCGACCTTCTCCACCGCCAGGTCGACCGGCTGCAGACGGGCGATCACCGCCTGCCCGAAGCTGCCCGGCGCGAAATCGCCCTTGCCGAGAAATGGCCGCAGCCGTTCCAGATGCGGCGCGATGAAGGGTTCGCCGGCCTTGCCGGGCACCAGGGTGAACTGCGTCGCCGCGATCCAGCCGCCCCATGCCCGCACGGCATCGGCGACGCGGGCAAGGCGGTCCGGCAGGGCGGCGATGTCCGGCGCGGCAGCGCCGGCCCGCCCGTAGGCGCCTTCCGGGTGCAGGAAATCGTTTTGCATATCGACCAGCAGAAGCGCCGTCGCGGCAGGGTCGAGCGATCCGGTCATGCGACCCGTTCCAGCACGACATTGCCGAATTCGTCCACCCGGGCCTGAAGGCCGGGATCGACGAAGACGGTCGTATCTGCCTGCTCCAGAACCGCAGGTCCGGCGATCCGCGCGCCGGCCGGCAGCCTGAGCCGGTCGAATATCGGCGTGTCGCGCCACTCTCCGTCCGCCCGGACCGGGCGCCGGCCGGTCAGGGCGGCATCGACCGTCAGCCCGTCCTCCGGCCGCAGCGACGCCAGGTCGAACCCAGGCCGTTTGCCGATCGCCGCCATGCGCAGGTTGAGAACCCGGATCGGCACATCCTCCAGCAGCCGGCCATAGAGCCGGCGGTAGGTGCGCTCGAAGGCGTCGCGCAGTCCCGCTGCCGTAATGCCCGCGGTCTCCTTCCCGATGTCCAGCCGGAGCGGCGCGGCGACTGTATGGGTCTGGCCGACATAGGACATGTCGAATTCCACCAGCGTCCGTTGCAATTCGAAGCGTGTACCCGCGGCGTCGAGCAGGGCGGCGCCCGCGGCGGCGATGTCGACGATCTCGCGGTCCAGCGCGGCAAGATCCACCGCGTCCAGCGGCCGGTTCAGGGTGCGGACGAAATCGTGGCGCATGTCGGCAATGGTGCAGCCGAGCGCGCTGGTTACGCCGGGAAAGCGCGGCACCAGCGCCTGCGCCAGGCCGACATCGCGGATGAGCGCGCCGGCATGGAGCGCGCCGCCGCCGCCGAACGACATCAGGGCGAAGGCGGCCGGGTCGTGCCCGCGTTCGATGGAAACCAGCCGGATCGCGCCGGCCATCGCCGCGTTGGCGACGCGGATTACGGCTTCGGCGGCGGCCTCAACGTCCAGCCCCAGCGGCCCGCCGACATGGCTGGCGAGAGCTGCCCTTGCAGCGTCCGCATCCAGGCGGTCCAGCTTGCCGCCGATCGGCCGCCCGGCATCGATCCGTCCCAGCACGACATTGGCGTCGGTCACGGTCGGCCGGTCGTTGCCCAGCCCGTAGCAGACCGGACCCGGATCGGCGCCCGCGCTCTCGGGGCCGACCTGCAGCAGGCCGCCGCGGTCGACCCAGGCTATCGAACCGCCGCCGGCGCCGATGGTCGTGATCTCGATCATCGGCGAGCGCACCACCAGGCCAAAGTCGACCGTGGTTTGCGCCGCCAGCGCGCTCTCGCCATCGACGATCAGGGCGACGTCGAAACTGGTGCCGCCCATGTCTCCGGTGATGATGTTGGGAAATCCCGCAGCGCGCGCGATACGGCCGGCGGCGATCACCCCTGCCGCCGGGCCGGACAGCGCCGTGCGGATCGGCCGGCGCTTTGCGGTTTCCACCGTCATGACGCCGCCGTTCGACTGCACGATCAAGAGCTGTCCGGCAAAGCCGCCCGCGCGCAGCCGCTCTTCCAGCGACGCGATATAGGCGCCGACGACCGGCTGGAGGCCGGCGTTCAGCGCTGTCGTCGAGGCGCGTTCGAACTCGCGGATCTCCGGCAGGATTTCGCTCGACCCGACGATGTGGCCGTTGGGCCAGATGTCCCGGACCGCTTCCAGCGCCGCTAGCTCGTTCGCCGGGTTGGCGTAGGCGTTGATGAAGAAGATCGCCAGGGCCTCGGCGCCCCGTTCGGCCAGGGTCCGCGCCGCCTGCCGGACCGCGGCGACATCGACCGGCGTGTGGATCGTGCCATCGGCCAATGTCCGTTCCTGCACCTCCAGGCGGCGGTCGCGCGGCACGACCGGCTCGTAGGTGCCCCACAGGCCCCAGGTGTGCGGCCGGTCGCGCCGGCGCATCTCCAGCACGTCGCGGAAACCCTGGGTGGTGACGATCCCGGTCGGCGCCATCTTGCGCTCGAGCAGCGCGTTGGTGCCGACCGTGGTGCCGTGAACCACCGTGACGACCGCGCCCAGATCGTCGACGCTCCGGGCGATGCCCTCCATCAGCCCGACGGCCTGGTCGACCGGCGTCGACGGCACCTTGGCGATATCGCAGGCACCGGTCGCTACGTCGAAAAAGAACAGGTCCGTGAAGGTGCCTCCGACATCGACGCCAAGGCGCCAGCCGGTTCTCGGTTGTTCCATAGCTAATGGATTTTTCTGGACAAAAAATTCATCTTTGATCCACTGCCCCGAGACACCGGACAATCGACGCAAGCAATCCGCAAGCGGATTCGCTGCAAGACCGATGCCCGGCCAGGCGCACGACCGGCGCGCCGACCGGGAAGCAACTGCAAAAGCAACGCCGACCCGGGCGGTGTCGGGCGGCTATCCGGCAGGATTGCCTAGGAAGCGCGCTTGAGCGCCTTTTCGGCAGGCGACGGCAGCCGGTCTCCGGCGGCGTCGACCAGCGCCTTGACCACCAGGCCCTTCAGATCGATGCCGACGCCGCATTTGCAGCCGGGACAGCCGACGCATGCGTCGAGACCGAGGTCGATGGCGTTGTCCAGCGCCGCCTCGCGGCCGGACTCGGCGGTCAACGGATCCAGGCGGATCATCTGCAGCTTCAGCAGCGAGAAGGGATTGCCCCAGCGATAACCTTCCGCCGGGTCCGGCCGGTCGGCCGGGTCCATGTCGCCGGGCAGGCCGCCTTCGAAGTTGCGCATGTGCATCGGGCACTTGTTCAGGCAGGCGTAGCATTCGATGCACGACGTGAGCTCGTGATACTCCTCCGGCGCCTCGACGTTCAGGTCGTTGCCCTGGGCGGTCTGCAGGCGGCCGCGCATCTGCCGGGCGATGCCGTCGCGGCGCACCACCAGGTCGGCGACCGCCGGCAGCGTCGCCATCGGGCTCAATCGGTCGCCCTCCCGCGCACGGGCGCGGCAGGCGATGATCGGCCGGCCGTTGACGTCGATGGTGCAGACGCCGCAGTTGCGCGCCCGGCAGCCGTAGCGGAAGGCGAGGTCCGGCATGGTTGTCGCCTGGGCCTGGAGGAGGACGTCGAGCACCATAGGCCTCTCGTCCTCCGAGCGGCGGGCATAGTCGAACTCGACGACGGCCTCCTCGCCGTCCCGGACGGTGACGATTTCTACTTTCATGACCCCGCCCTTACGCTCGTGTGCTTTCGCCGGTCGCGGCTTCTGCGCTGCCGATCGAAATTGCAGGCGCGCTGACTTTTTCCACCGCGCCCTTGCCCATGATCGCCTGATAGCGTGCCAGCAGCTTCCTGTCCTTCACGCCCTTGGGCAACATGCGCAGCCATTTCAACTGAATTTTCCGCTTGGTGTCCTCGACCTTGTAAGAGATCAGGCGTTTCATCGGTGTGCGCTCCCGTTCGAGACGGGCGACCTGCCAGCCATCGTCGTTGAGGCGGACCACCGTGGAGTAGGGTTTTGAGAAGGCGGAGATAGTCTTCCTGTCGAAGCGCACATGGCCGCCCAGGCTGCCGTCGCGCTCCCGTGCCGCGTCGGCGACCGCCTTGGCGCAATCCAGCAGGTTACGCAGTTCCTGGAACTCGATAAACGCCTGGTTCCACATGCCGTAAGCCGGAATCGCCACCTCGTCGAGCCTGGCTGTACACTCGGCGATCAGCCCGTCCATCCGGTCCAGCTTTTCCGCCGTCCGCACCGGCCCGATATTCTTCCAGGCCTCCTGCTGCAACTCAAGCTTGAGGGTTGCCGCCGCCAGTGTGCCTTTCTGGCCGAAGCGCCTGTTGACCTGATCGATCGCGGGCTGGAACGCGGCATCCCGATTCCGGCCCCAGGTTTCGCGCGCATGGGCCGCCGCCGCCTGGCCGGAGCGCCCGCCGAAGACCGCGCCTTCCGTCAGGGACGTCGAGCCGAGCCGGTTCGCACCGAAGACGCCGCCCATGGCCCCCCCGGCGGTGAAGAGGCCGGCAATGCCGTGCGCCGCGTCGCCATCGCCCTCGCCGCCGGCCGAGGCGCCGTTGGCGTCCGCCCGGATGCCGCCCATGTGATAGTGGGCGCCCGGGCGCACTTCCCAGGGTTCCTCGAACTTTGCGGCCTTCTTGCCCAGCGCCTGGCGGGCGGTGTTGTAGGAACTTGGCAGGCAGGTTTCCCCGAAGCGCTGAAAATAGGGACCGGAGAGCGGCAGTTCCTTGTTGGCGGTCATGTCCAGATAGGCGCCGCCGTTGGGGCTGCCGCGGCCATCCTCGACCGCGCGAAGGATCGCCGCGGCGCATTCGGCGCGGGTCCGCAGGAAGACGCTGTCGAGGATGATCTTGCCGTTCTTGTCGCGCAAAACGCCGAGATAGCTGGCCATCACCGGCTCGCCGGCGCACAGGCCCTCGTAGGCCGGCGGCGAGGCGAGGCAGAAGGGCAGGAACTGGACCTGCTCCATATCCACCAGGTCGGCGCCGGCGCGCGCGGCGATGGCGTAACCGTCGCCGGTATTGCCGCGCATGGTGTCGGTGTTGGGGAAGTAGAGGCTGGACAGGCCGCCGGCGGCGATCACCACCGAGGGCGCGCGCACCGCGATCAGCACGCCGCGCGCCGCGTCGTAGATCAGGCCGCCGACGATTTTCTTCTTGGGTCCCGACCCGTTGGACACGTCTTCGGTGACCAGGTCGAGGAACCAGGCATCCTCGATATAGTCGACGCGATTGCCCTGGACGATCGCGTTCCAGTTGGCGTGGCCGAACGCGATGCCGCTGTTCTTGTGCCCGACCGAGCGCCGCCGCGTGTGTCCGCCGAAGGGCAGGGGCCGGGCTTCCGGACCGGAGCCGTCTTCCTTGATTGTCGGGCGCAGGCCCTGGGTGCGGTAACGGTCGTAGGCCGATGTGCTGTCCTTGGCGAACGCGTCGGTAATCGCCCGCACGGGCAGATCGCCGCCGGCCATCTTGAGATTTTCCGAGAGCACGTCTTCGGTATCGTCCTCGGCGCCCGATCCGCGCACCGTCGCGATGCCTTCCGAAATCTTCGTGTCGGAAGCGCCGACCGGGTCCTTCGAGACCGACAGCACATTCGCGCCGGCGTCTGCCGCCGCCCGGGCCGCCTGGCCGCCGGAGCCACCGGAGCCGACCACGATCACGTCATAATCCTGCCATTCGATTTCAATTTTCATCGGAAGTCCTCTGCCATGACCCTGCCGCCGAGCCGACGCGAGCGGGCATTTCATTTACCGTTCTGATCGCTTGCTATTTGAACATGGTTTGCCGTTGCCGGCGACCGACATGTTGTCCTGCCTTCCGCCGGGTGGACCGGCCCGCCGGCCCGGGCCCGGGTGCCGGCAAACGAAACGAACCGCAAACACTGTCACCCATGCAACCGGTCCATGGCGTCACCCGCGCTGCCGGTTGCCCGCCCCGCCGGCCGGCTTCGCCCTCAGTTCGTCAGTTCCGGCACTGTCGACCGCACCCGAGTCGCCGACCGCAACGCCGTAGGCCTCCCGCGCCTGTCCGGCGCTGACGTAACCGAGGCGGACATCGCGCGCGACGGCCCCGGGCGACCGCTCCCGCGCCGGGCTGTAGCCGCCGCCGCCCGGCGATTCGATGCGCACGCGCTGGCCCCTGCGGATGCTTATGCCGGTCATCTTGCTGGCCATCGGCGGGCTGCGTTCGCCATCGTCCTGTTGATAGACGAAGCGGTTGGTCGCGCCGCCATCGCCGCCCAGGACACCGGGCGGCGCATAGCGGCCGCGCTCGCCGAACAGGAACACGTCCGCCTGTTCTTCGAGCAGTTCGAGTTCGTAGATCGCGCCCAGGCCGCCGCGGTGGCGGCCGGGGCCGCCGCTGTCCGGCCGCAAGGCCCATCGGGTAAACATCACCGGATAAGCGCTCTCGAGAATCTCGACCGGCGGGATGGTTGCCATGGAAATCGGCGCGTTGCCGTGGCTGAGCCCGTCGCCCTCCGGATGGCCGCCATGGCCGCCGCCGAAAAAGGAGAACATGACCCAGCGGCTGCCGTCGCGCCGGTGGCCGGCCAGCGACAGGGCATTGATGGTGCCGTAGGCGCAGCCGTTCACCCGGTCCGGCACCGCCTGGGCGAGCGCGCTGAACACCGTATCGATCACCCGCAGGATGGTTTCCGTGTAGCCGCCGACCGGTTTCGGCCGGCCGGCGGACAGGATCGACCCGGCCGGGATGATGAAATCGATCGGCTCGAGGCAGCCGGCGTTGGCCGGCACATCGTTAAAGACATGCTTGAGCGCGACGTAGCAGCAGGCGATGGCGGTCGGGCGCGAGATGTTGACCGGCCCGGCGCACTGGTCGGCGGAGCGCGAGAAATCCAGCGTCATCCGGTCTCCCGACACCGCGATGTCGAGCGCGATCGGGAGCGGCGTGTCCGCGATGCCGTCGTTGTCCAGCCAGTCGTCGGCGGAATAGCGGCCATCCGGGACGGCGGCGATGTTGGCGCGCATCAGCGCGGCGGCGCGTTCCTTGAGCTCCCCCAGCGCCCGCCGCACCGTCCCGGCGCCGTATTCGTCGAGCAGCGCGGTCAGCCGCTCCACGCCCAGGTCCAGCGCATTGATCTGGCCGAACAGGTCGCCGTAGGCGCTTTTCGGCTGGCGCGAATTGGCGAGGCAGATATCGACGATATCCTGCTGCAGCGCGCCGCCGCGGAACAGGCGCACTGGCGGGATCAGCATGCCTTCCTGATAGCATTCCGTCGCCGAGGGGTTGTAGTTGCCCGGCACGTTGCCGCCGACATCGTGCCAGTGGCCGACCGAGGCCAGATAGCAGAACAGGTCGCCGCGATACCGGAACGGCCGGACCAGCTTGAAATCCGACAGATGCGTCCCGCCCTCGTAGGGATCGTTGAAAATCCAGACGTCCCCGTCCTCAGGCGCAACACCGCTCTGCGCCAGCTTGCCGATCACCAGCTTGACCGCGAAGGCCATCGCACCGACGAAGATCGGCAGGCCGAGCTTGCCCTGGATCAGCGTGTCGCCGGTGCCGGGATCGTAGATGCCGTGGGAGGCGTCGTGGGCCTCGGCGATGATCGGATTGAAGGCGCTGCGGAACAGCGTGGCGTCCATTTCGTCAGCGATCTGCTCCAGCCGGCCCTTGAGCACGGCCAGGGTGACCGGGTCGAGCGCCGACGCCGTATCCCGGGCCGCGCGGCCGGCCGCCGCCGGGACGTCACTCATAGCGTTTCCCCAGGTCGAGCATGTCGCCGGTGCCGACGATGTCATTGAGCGCGTCGAAGTCCAGCATCCGGTCGCGGAACGGATCGGTCGTACCGGTTTCGGCCAGGCTGGCGAACCAGGCCGCCATCGTGTGGGTCAGCGCCCGGACCAGCCCGCCGGGAAAGATCGCCGCGCTGAAGCCCAGCCGCTGCAGTTCCGCTGCGGGCTTCACCGGCGTCTTGCCGCCTTCCACCATGTTGGCGAGCAGCGGCGCCGTGCCGCCGAGCCGGGTCATGGCCGCCGCGATCTCCCGGTCGGAGCGCAGGGCCTCGACGAACAGGATATCGGCCCCGGCTTCGCGATAGGCTTCGACCCGCTCCAGGGCCGGCGCCAGCCCCTCGACGGCGACGGCGTCGGTCCGCGCGATGATCAGCACGTCTTCCGAAGGCCGGGCGTCCAGCGCCGCCTTGATCTTGCCGGTCATTTCCCCGGCGGAGACGAGCCGCTTTTCATCCAGGTGCCCGCAGCGTTTCGGCAGGCTCTGGTCTTCGAGCTGGATCGCGTCGGCGCCGCAGCGGGCAAACAGTTTGACGGTGCGGATGACGTTGAGGGCGTTGCCGAAGCCGGTGTCGGCATCGACCATGAGCGGAATCGATATGCGTTCGCGGCAGGCGCTCAGCGTATCCGCCACCTCGCTCATCGCGACGAGGCCGAGGTCCGGCCGGCCGAAGCGCGTGTAGGCGACGGAGGCGCCGCTGAGATAGGCCGCCCGGAACCCGGCGCGCTCCGCCATATGGCCGGACAGGGCGTCGTAGATGCCCGGCGCCACCAGAATCTCCGGCGCCTCGACCAGAGCGCGCAGGCCGTTCATGCTGCTGCCGCCTTCAGCCGCTTTTTCAGATGCGGCAGCAGGCCGCCGTCGGCGATCATGGCGAGCAGATGCTCCGGGAGCGGGTCGCAGGCCAGCGTCCGGCCCCGGGTTTCGTTAACCAGGGCGCCGGTCGGCGGATCGAGCCGCAGCCGGTCTCCGGGCGCGACGGTGCGGGCTTCGCGGCATGCCAGCACCGGCAGGGCGAGGTTGATCGCATTGCGGAAGAAGATGCGGGCAAAGCTCTCCGCCACGACCGCGCCGACCTGGAGTTCCTTCAGCGCCATCGCGGCCTGTTCGCGCGACGAGCCCATGCCGAAATTGCGCCCGGCCACGACGATATCGCCCGGCGCGACCCGGCCGGCGAAATCGGGATCGAGGGATTCCAGGCAGTGCGCCGCCAGCGCTTCGATGCCGTCCTTCATGTGCTGGCCGGGCGCAAGCGCATCGGTATCGACATCGTCGCCGAACACCCAGGCGCGGCCCGTAACGGCCGCGCTCATGCCGCTGTCTCCCGCAGGAATTCGCGCGGATCGGCGATCTCGCCGGCCACGGCGGAGGCCGCGACGGTATAGGGCGAGGCCAGATAGACGCGGGAACCCGGATGCCCCATCCGGCCCTTGAAGTTGCGGGCGGTGGAGGACAGGCAGACTTCGCCGTCGGCCAGCACGCCCGCGCCGTAGCCGGCGCAGGCGCCGCAGCCGCTCGGCATCAGGATGGCGCCGGCTTCCGTCAATGCAGCCAGCGTGCCATCGGCCGCCGCAGCCGCCGTCGTGCGGGTCGAGGCCGGGGCCACCAGCAGCCGGATGCCGCGCGCGACCTGCCGGCCGCGCAGCACTTCCGCCGCCATTCGCAGGTCGGTCAGCTTCGCGCCGGTGCAGGCGCCGATATAGGCCTGGTCGAAGCGCACGCTGCGGAACGCGCCGGCGTCGTCGGCATTGGCCGGGCTGTGCGGCGCGGCGACCTGGGGCGACAGCTCACCGGCATCGAGGACATGCGCCGCCTCGATGTCCGCGCCGTCGTCGGTGCGCCAATCCCGCCAGCCGTCCGCAGGCGCCGTGCCATGGGCGGCGAGCCAACGCACCGTCGTTTCGTCCGGCGCGATCAGGCCGGCCTTGCCGCCGAGTTCGGCCGCCATGTTGGCGAGCGTCATGCGCGCGTCCATGGTCATCGCGTCGATCGCCGGCCCGGCATATTCGATGGCCCTGTAGTTGCCGGCATCCATGCCGAGACGGGTGCACAGGGCGAGCATCATGTCCTTGGCGACGACGCCGGGGCCGAGCGCGCCGCGCCATTCCAGCCGGATCGTCGGCGGCACGCGCACCCAGATTTCACCGGTCGCCAGCACGCCGGCCATTTCGGTCGCGCCGATGCCGATCATGAAAGCGCCGAACGCACCGCCGGTCGTCGAATGGCTGTCGCCGCCGACCACGAACATCCCCGGCTTCAGATGGCCGCGCTCCGGCAGCACGACATGGCAGATGCCCTGCATATCGTGAAAGGCGCCGACGCCGTTATCGGCCGCCCATTTGCGGGTGAGGTCCAGGATCGCGGCGCTCCCGGCATCGGCCGCCGGGACAAAGTGATCGCTAATCAGCACGACCTTCGACGGATCCCACAGGCCGACGCCGAGTTCGGCCAGCATCGGCCCGACCCGGCGCGGCCCGCCGGAATCGTGGATCATCGCCAGATCGACCGCCGCCGTCACGATCTCCCCGGCCCGCACAACCGCCGCTCCCGCGGCGCGGGCGCACAGTTTCTCGGCGAGGGTGAGGGCAGGGCGGGTCAAGGCAGCGCCGGCAAGGGTTGCACTGCGGCCGGTATAGCCCGCCGGCACGGGCGTGGGCAAATGCACAGGGCGGCCGACCGTGCCGGCGGCGGCGCTGTCGGGCCGGGGTTATCCCACCCGCTCGATCCAGCCCGCGAAGGCCTTCATGTAGTCCGTCAGGATTTCCCGTGTCGGCGCATCGGTCAGGACGCCGTTATCGTCGAATTTCGTGTGCGCGGCGCCGACAAAGATTTCCGGGCGGTTCATCACCAGGCCGTCGAGAAAGATGAAGGAGCGGCGCAGATCGTATTGCGCCCGGGAAGTGCCCAGGCCGCCCATCGCCGCGCCCATGACGCCGATCGGCTTGTCCTTGAAGGGCTGGTCCGGTACGCGGGAAATCCAGTCTATGGCGTTCTTCAGCACGCCCGAGACGCCGTAATTGTATTCCGGGGTCGCGATCAGCAGGCCGTCGGCCGCCCGGATCTGCCCGGCCAGCGCCGTTACCGCGTCCGGGATCGCCTTCTGCTTCTCGTCGTCGTTGTAGGGCGGAATTTCGCCCAGCCGGTCGAACAGGGTGACGGCCGCGCCGTCGGGCGCAACGGCGCCGGCCGCCCGGATCAGGCTGGCGTTGAAGGATCCGGCGCGCAGGCTGCCGGCGATGCCGAGAAGGTTCATATGTTCGCTCCGGGCTTGAGGGATCGTTCGCCGCCGTCACCTATGGGGAATCGCGTCGCCCGGCAAGACCGGGACGGACTGACGCTTCCGCAGCACGGGCGAAGGGTGCTAACGGAGAACGCCAGCCGAAAGCGGAGACATCATGAACGACGCCGCGCCCGCCCGCACCGACGGCACCCGGACCGATAATCTCAGGACCGGCGGGCAGATCCTGATCGACCAGCTGCGCATCCACGGCGTGGAGCGGGTCTTCTGCGTCCCGGGCGAAAGCTATCTCGCCGCGCTCGACGCCTTTGTCGACGTCCCGGAAATCCAGGTCGTGACGGCGCGCCAGGAAGGCGGCGCCGCCATGATGGCGGAAGCGCACGGCAAGCTGACCGGCGCGCCCGGCGTCTGCTTCGTCACCCGCGGGCCGGGCGCGACCAACGCCAGCGCGGGGCTGCATATCGGCTTCCAGGATTCGACGCCGATGATCCTGTTCGTCGGCCAGGTCGCCCGCGCCACCGCGGACCGGGAAGCGTTCCAGGAAATCGACTACCGGCGGATGTACGGCCAGATGGCGAAATGGGTCGGCCAGATCGAGGATCCGGAGCGGATTCCGGAGATGGTCTCCCGCGCCTTCCACACCGCGGTCAACGGCCGGCCCGGCCCGGTCGTCCTGGCGCTGCCGGAAGACATGCTGGTCGAGCGCGCCGGAGTCGGCGACGCGCGCCGGTTCCAGGAGATGCAGCCGGCGCCCCCGCCGGCCGATATGGCCCGGCTGCGCGCCCTGCTGTTGCAGGCCGAGCGGCCGATGGCGCTGCTCGGCGGCGGCGGATGGGACCGGCAGGCCGTGGCCGGCTTCGAGGCCTTTGCCGAAGCGTTCGACCTGCCGACCGCGGTTTCGTTCCGCTGCCAGGCCTATTTCGACAACCGGCTCGACCGGTACGCCGGCCATACCGGGGTCGCCACCGATCCGGCGCTCAACGGGCGGATCGCGGCGGCGGACCTGCTGCTCGTCGCCGGCGCCCGCCTCGGCGAAGCGACGACCGGCGGCTACACCATCGTCCGGCCGCCGGTGCCGGACCAGACGCTGATCCATATCCATCCCGGTGCGGAAGAACTCGGCCGGGTTTTCCAGCCCACCCTCGGCATCAATGCCGGGATGAAGCATTTCGCGGCGGCGGCTGCCGCGCTGGACGCGCCGCGATCGGTGCCCTGGGGCGCATGGCGCCAGGCCGCCCGCAGCGACTATCTCGCTTTCCTCCGGCCCCATCCGGTTCCCGGCGACGTCCAGACCGGCGAGATCGTCGCCTGGCTGAGCGACCGGCTGCCCGCAGACGCCATCCTGTGCAACGGCGCCGGCAACTACAACAGCTGGCTGCATCGGAATTTCGTCTTCAAGGGCTACCGGACGCAGATCGGCGCAACCTCCGGCTCGATGGGCTACGGCACCCCGGCGGCGATCGCGGTCGCCATGGCCGAACCGGAGCGGATCGTCGTCAACTGGACCGGCGACGGCTGTTTCCTGATGCACGGCCAGGAGTTGGCGACCGCCATGCAGTATGGCGCGAAGGTGGTCAACATCGTGGTCAACAACGGCATGCTCGGCAGCATCCGGATTCACCAGGAGCGGGACTATCCGACCCGCGTCTCCGCCACCGCCCTGCGCAACCCGGATTTCGTCGCCTTGGCCGAAGCCTACGGCCTGCACGGCGAGACCGTGCGCACGACCGACGATTTCGCGCCGGCCTTCGAGCGCTGCCTGGCGGCCGGCCGGTCGTCGCTGATCGACCTCGAGGTCAGCCCCGACGCCGGCTCGACGTCCCGCTCGATCAGCCAGATCCGCGACGCCGCCCTCGCGCGGCAGCGGCCCGTAAGCTGACGCTGGGCGCACCGCCTTGGCGATAGCAAGGCTGACGGGCGGCTGCCGAAGCTGTATGAAAGGACGGCAGGCGAAAGCGTTTGCTGCAAAATGAGGGGGAGGACCGGTCCGATGAGCGATGTCGATATCTACAAGACCCAGAATTTCGGCAACAGCAGCGGATGGGGCCGGGCGCCGGCCCTGCTGATCGTCGATTTCGTCAACGGCTTCACCGATCCGGCGCGCTTCGGCGGCGGCAACATCCAGGAGGCGATCGCCAACACGGCGGTCCTGCTCGACGCCTGCCGCAGCTATGGGCTGCCGATCGTGTTCACCCGGGTGATCTATGCCGACGACGGCGCGGACGCCGGCGTGTTCTGCCTCAAGGCGCCGAGCCTCGTGACGCTGACCGAGGACAATCCGGAGAGCCATGTCGTCGACGCGCTCAAGCCGCGCGACGGCGAACTGATCGCGCGCAAGCAACAGCCCTCGGCCTTCTTCGGCACCAATTTGCATTCCTGGCTGACGATGCGCGGCGTCGATACGATCATCCAGACCGGCTGCACGACCTCCGGCTGCGTGCGCGCCTCGGTGATCGATGCGCTCAGCTACAACTACCGCAACATCGTCGTGACCGACTGCGTCGGCGACCGCGCCATCGGCCCGCACGAGGCTAACCTGTTCGACATGGGCCAGAAATACGGCGACCTGCTGACCTGCGAGGAGACCCTGGCGGCGCTGGCGCAACTGATGGGAGTCCGCGCCGAAGCGGCGGAGTAGAGGGCGCGCGGCGGCGCGATCTTCCGCCGCCGAAATCGTCCGATATAGCTACATTTACGCCGATCCCCGGTTCTCCCGCCCGGTTCGACCTGGAAGAGTGTCGGTATTTAAACAATCGTTCATATTTTCAATGAGCGAAAAAGATTGGCGGCCGAAACGCCAGGGAATCCGGTCATTATCCGGTCATTCGCAATTTCTTAGAAAATTTCCGGACCGAGATTGCGGCCGGCGCTTGTGGCGTTGGGCGTCAATACAACAGCCCCGGCAGCCACAGGGCGAGGCCGGGGATCAGCACGAGCAGGACGACCAGCGCGGTATCGGCAAACAGGAACGGCACGATGCCGCGATAGACGGCGCCGAGCTCGATATCGGGCATCTGCGCCCGGATGACGAAAATGTTCATGCCGACCGGCGGCGTGATCAGGCCGACCTCCGCGACGACCACGACGAAGATGCCGAACCAGACCTTGTCGTAGCCGATGCCCTCGGCGAGCGGCAGGAACACCGGCACGGTAATCAGGATCATGCTGAGGGTATCGAGAAAGCAGCCGAGCACCAGATAGACCGCCAGCATCAGCAGAACGACCAGCCAGGGATGCAGCGAGCCGGCGCCGAACAGATCGGTCACCGCCTTCGGAAGCTGGGTCAGGACGATGAACTCCTTGAACAGGAACGCGCCCAGCACGATGAAGAACAGCATCGCCGTGGTCGAAACCGTTTCGGCCAGGCTGGTCCGGAAACCGGCCCAGTCGAGGGTCCGGGTCGCCGCGGCGATCAGGATGGCGACCAGCGCGCTCACCGCGGCCGCCTCGGTCGGGCTGAATACGCCGAGATAGATGCCGCCGACGGCGATGCCGAACAGCAGGGCGATCTTCCACAGGCCGAACAGGGGCAGCAGCCGCTCGGCCAGCCCCAGCCCCGGCATTTTCGGCACCCGGCCCGGCGCGACCCAGCCGATGATCGCGATCGTGACGACGTGCAGGGCGGCGAGCGCGATTCCCGGCAACAGCGCGGCGGCGAACAATTCCGGCACGCCGGCCTCGGCGATGATCGCGTAAAAGATCAGGATGACCGACGGCGGGATCAGGATGCCCAGCGTGCCGCCGGACGCCACCGTGCCGGTCGCCAGCTTTTCGTCGTAGCCGAACTTGCGCATTTCCGGGATCGAGACGCGCGACATGGTGGCGGCGGTCGCCAGCGACGAGCCGCAGATCGCGCCGAAGCCGGCGCAGGCGCCGATCGTGCCCATGGCGAGCGCGCCGCGCAGGCCGCTGAACAGGGCGTTGGCGGCGCGGTACAGGTCGCCCGACATGCCGGACCGGGTCGCGACGACGCCCATGAGGATGAACAGGGGCACGACGGTCAAGCCATAGGCGCCTTCGCCGACCAGGTAGGAGGAGGTTTCGCCCGCCGCCAGGCCGGCGTTGCGCCAGCCGTCCATGACGGTGTAGCCGAGCAGGCCGGTGATACCGAGGGCGGCGCCGACCGGCACCCGGATCAGGATCAGCCCGAAAACCGCCAGCAGGCCGAGGGCGCCATAGACCTCATCCGGCATCGGGAATCGCCCGAACCCGCGGGTTTCCGGTTTTTGAACGATTGACCGTCAATGAACGGTCACAGCGGCGCGCCACCGCCCTGCTCGGGCGGCCCGCGGCGCAGCCACAGGAGGGCGACGGCCACGCCGGCCAGCGCGGCGCTGCCGAGGCCGATCAGCATGGGCAGCCAGAACCAGAAACGGTTGATGTCCAGCGACATGGTGTTTTCGCCGAATTCCAGCTTTTCCAGCGCGACCGGCAGCGCCTGGAAAAAGGAAACCGACAGGAAAACGACGATCAGAAACAGCCCGAACCAGCGCATCGCGCGGATCGGCCGGGCCGGCGCGACCTGGTCGATCAGGTCGACCGCAACATGCTCATCGCGCAGGGTGACCGCCGGCAGGGCGATGAAGATGCAGGTCGCGAACGCCCACACCATGATGTCGACATCGTTCTCCCCGGTCCAGTTCGCGACGTAGCGCAACGTCACCGACACCGCGGTGAACAGCATCATGAACAGCAGGAACAGGGCGGCGGCGAGGGAGAAGACCCCCGCCGCCCGGTCCAGTCCGGTCGGAGGCCGGGTCAACGGCCGGATTCCGCCCTTTTCGTGCGGAAACCGTCGCCGGAGCTATTGCCGCAGGAAATTCCGCGACGTCTTCTCGTGCTTCGCCGCCAGCGATTTCATCATGGTGTAGACCGCGCGCGCCGGCAGGCCCTTCTTCTGGAGGGCGGCGATCCGGGCCTCGGTCACCTTCGCGCCGACCTCGCGGAACTTCTTCGCCTCTGCATCGGACAGCCGGATCGGCGTCATGCCGGCCTTCATCATGATCTTCTTGCCGATCGCGTCCAGCTTGTCCCATTCATGGCCGATTTCCTTTTCCCGGCCGGTCACGGTGTCGTCGATGACCTTCTTGAGCTTGGGCGACAGCGAATCGTACCGCTTGGCGTTCATGTTGACCGAGAAGCTGGCGACGTAGCTGTACATTTCGGTGGTGTATTTGGTCACCGGGCCCATGCGGAAGGCGATGCCGGCGCCGCCATAGTCGATAAACGCCCCGTCCAGCGTGCCCTTCTGCATCTGATCGACGATCTGGGTCGGCGGCAGGCCGCGCGGCGTCGCGCCCAGGGCGCGGATGAAGTCCCGGATCGTCTGGGACGCGAAGCGCAGGCGCATCCCCTTCATGTCCGCGGTCGTCCGTATCGGCTTCTTGGCCGTGTGGATGTTGCCCGGCTGGTGGGTCAGCAGCACGAGCACCTTCACGCCCTTGTGCTCCTTGTCGAGATACTTGCTGCGCAATCCCGAATCGTTCAGCACCTTGGTGCCGATCTCCGCGCTGCCGATCAGGAACGGCATGTTGGACATCTCGGTCAGCGGGAAGCGGCCCGGCGTGAAGCCGTGGACCGACCAGGTCACGTCGGCCCGGCCGGTGCGGGCGATGTCGTAGTATTTCGGCGGCGGGCCCATCTGGGCGCCGGGGAAGATCTTGAAGGTAATCTCGCCGCCCGATTTCTGCTCGACCTCCTTGGCCCAGCGGGCGAGCCACTGGGAGAACGAGTGTTTCGGCGTCACGAAATGCGCCAGCTTCATCTCAATCTTGGCGTTGGCCGATGCAGACCAGAACACCGCGCCGGCGAGGGCCGCAGCGGCGGCTGCTGTTTTCAGATGGTGCATGTGTTTCCTCCCGTTGCGCCGGGGCACCGTGCCCGCACAGGCGCATTGCAAACCTCGGTCGGGAGCCGGCACCAGTCCGGATACCGGAACGCCGCCTGCACTCAACCGTCCAGCAAAGGCATGCGATCCAGCCATTTTTCAACGTCCGCCGGATCGTCGAACAGGGTTTCCAGTTCCGCTTTCGCTGTGGACCGGGTCTGTCTTGCCGACTGTACTACAGAAGGGTCGAAGCCTTCCACCCTCGTGCTGATTTCAAGCCGGATACCGTTGTTGTCGTAGAAGTAGACCGAGAGGAAACCGTCGCCCAGGTCGATCGGCCCGGTGATCTCCACACCGCTGGCCCGGACATGGGCGCGGATTTCGTCGAAGCGTTGGTGGGGCGTATGAAACGCAACATGCTGCATGCCGCCGATATGGTCCCGGTCGGCCTTCGGCACCCCTTTCGGATACTCGAACACGGCGAACAGCGAATCGTTGCCCATGTCGAAGAAGTAATGGCGGAGCTGGTCGTAGGGCGGCTGGCCGCGGTCCGCCGCATAGGGCACCCGGCGCACATGCACCAGCGGCATGCACAGCACCCGTGTATAGAAATCCAGCGTGCCTTCGAGATCGTCGGTGACGATCGCCAGATGGTCGATGCCGCGCAGCGGCATGCCGGCGGACGTGCCTGTGTCCCCGGTGTCCTGAACCGATTGCGGTGTTCCGTCCATTTTCCTGACCTGTCCTATGGCCGGCAATCCGGCTTGCGCTTACGGTAGATCGGCGAAAGCGTAGGAGTCCCGGCGAATTCAGTCAAATGGCTCTGCCGTTTCATGATACGTCCTGCGAAATCGGCCGGACTGACGATACCGGGCGTCGGCAGGGCGTCGGCAGGGCGATGAGCCGGGGGATGGGGCCGGCAAAAGGCGCCAACGGAAAGGAACACCATGTTGATCGGCAAGGCCGGCGCGCTCAAGAGCGCGATCTGCACGGCGGACGAGACCAGCATCGCGGTGCGCGGGCGCGATCTGTGCGGCGACCTGATGGGCGGCCTGTCCTTCACGGACTTTTTCCTGCTGCACCTGACCGGCCGGGCGCCGACCGCGGACCAGGCCTTCTTCCTCGACGCCATGCTGGTCGGGCTTGCCGAACACGGCGTGACTCCCAGCGTGCAGGCGGCGCGCATGACCCTGGCCGCCGCCCCGGAATCGCTGCAGGGCGCGGTGGCGGCCGGGATCGCCGGCGCCGGCTCGGTCGTCCTCGGCGCGGCGGAAGAGGCCGGCCGGCTGCTGGCGCGCGGCGTCGCCGAGGCTGGCGGAAACGCGGCCTCGTTCGAGACCGCCGCCCGGCGCATCGCAACGGAAATCCGCGCGGCGCGCCGGCCGATCCCGGGCTTCGGCCACCCGCTGCACAAGCCCGACGATCCCCGCGCGACACGCCTGCTCGCGCTCGCGCACGACCGCGGTATTGTCGGCGATCACACCCGTTTTCTGGAGGTTCTGGCCCCGGTCGTGAACGACATCTGGCAGCGCACTCTGCCGGTCAATATCAACGGCGCCATCGCCGCCATCATGCTGGACCTGGATTTTCCGATGGAGGCGTTGCGCGGCGTGCCGATTCTGGCGCGGACCGCCAGCCTGCTCGGCCATCTGTACGAGGAGACCCAGCGGCCGATGGGCTTCCTGCTCGCCCACCACGCCGAGGCGGCGGTAGAATACGACGGCGAGCCGCCGCCGTCAGAGCAGGAGTGACCGGCCCGTGACGGGCTTCCTGCACAATCCTGCGGTCGAGACCCGGGATCCGGCGGAACAGGCGTTGCAAGACGCGGCGCGCTATCCCGAGCAGATCGGCTATCTGCTCGAAAGGTCGGACTTTTACCGAGCCAAGCTGGCCGAGGCAGGAATTTTCAGCGTCGAAGACGCCGGCGGTCTCGACGCGATCGCCGGCCTGCCGTTCACGGAAAAGGACGAACTGCGCCGGAGCCAGGCGGACCATCCGCCGCTCGGCAGCCATGCCGCCGCGTCGTGGGACGAGATAATCCGGGTCTATTCGACCAGCGGGACCAGCGGCGACCCCTGCTACATCGCGATCACGCCGGCCGACCTCGACGTCTGGACGGAAATTTCGGCGCGCAGCTATGCCGCGTGCGGCATCCACCGCGGGCGCCGCGTGGTGCACAATTACGGCGCCGGCCCCTTCGTCGCCGCAGCGGCCACGGACATGCTGACCCGCAACCGCATCGCGCACATCCCGGTCGGCACGGGCAATACCGAACGCTATGTCGCCGGCATCTGCAAAATGGGCGCAACGGCGATCATGGGCACGCCCTCTTTCGCCCTGTACCTGATCGACTGGCTGGAAGAACGCGGCATCGCGCCCCGGTCGCTCGGCATCGAGCGCATGGCGGTTGCCGGCGAACCCGGCGGCGGCGACCCGGTCATCCGCAGCCGGATCGAAACGGCGTTCGGCTGCACGGCCAACGAAGCCATGGGCATCGGCGACGTCTCGATCACCCTGTGGGGCGAGTGCGAAGAGCAGGGCGGCATGCATTTCAGCGGCCGGGACTTCGTCCATGTCGAGTTGATCGACCCGGAGAGCGGCGCTGCGCTGCCCTTCGAGGACGGCGCCGAGGGCGAACTGGTCTATACGGCGCTGCGGCGCGAGGCGATGCCGCTGCTGCGCTTCCGCAGCCGCGACCATGTCGCGGTCAACGCCCGGCCCTGCGCCTGCGGCCGGACGAGCGTGCGCGTGCGTTGCATCGGGCGGACCGACGACATGCTGATCGTGCGCGGCGTCAACCTGTTCCCGTCGGCGCTGCGGGCGGTCGTGAACCGGTTTGCGCCCCATGTCGGCGAGGTCGTGATGATCCGCCCGAAGCAGCGCGGCGTGATGCAGGAACCGCCGTTGCCGGTGGCGATCGAACTGGCCGCCGGCGCCGATCCGCCGCCCGACCTTGCCGAGCGCATCCGGGCGGCGATCCGCAGCGAACTCATCGTCGCGACCGAGATCGAACTGGTGCCCCACCAAACGCTGCCGCGCAGCGAATACAAGAGCCGGCTGGTCGATTTCGGCGCGGCCGGGTAGCCATGCACAGCAATCCTTCAGGAGGCGAACCCGTGAACGCACCCGTCACCCTGCCGGACCACCGGACCGGCACCGTCGAGTCCGGCGACGTCACTATTTTCTACCGGCACTTCGGCGCGCCCCGTTCTGACGCCGGGGGCGGTACGCCGATGATCGTCCTGCACGGCCAGTCATATTTTTCCTACGACTGGGTCGGGATCGCCGACGAACTGGCGCGCGATACGGACGGCGGGCCGGACGGCGGCCGCGAGATAATCGCCATGGACATGCGCGGCTTCGGCAGTTCCGGCTGGAGCGCAAGCCACGCCTACAAGGTGCAGGATTTCGCCGCCGATGTGCTGGCGGTCGCCGACCGGCAGGGCTGGGACCGCTTCGTCCTTGCCGGCCACTCGATGGGCGGGCGCAACGCCACCTACACCGCTGCGGCCCATCCCGACCGGGTCGAGAGATTGATTTTGATCGATTATTCACCAACCAACGCGAAGGCGGGGGCGATGCGGGTGATGAACCAGTCGATCGACATGCCCGCATCCTTCGGCGGACTGGACGAGGCGCTGCGCTTTTTCGGGCTGGACCCGGCGGTTTTGGATCCGGGCAGGCGCGCGCGCTTCGAGGCCTATCTCGGAACCTTCGACGGCAACTACACCGTGTCCCGCGATCCCTATTTCAGGGAGGTGTTTCGCAAGGCCCGCGACGAGGGCGTCAAGCCCGACCACGGCGCCGACCTGTGGGCATGCCTGGGCAGGGTCGCCTGTCCGATTCTCGTGCTGCGCGGCCGGCAGTCCGACATGTTCGCGCCTGAAACGGCGGAAAAGGTCGCGGCGACGAACGCCAACGTCGCGCTGGTCGAGGTCGAAGGCGGCCACAACGTCCCCGGCGACAACCCGGCCGGCCTGATCGCGGCGGTGCGCCCGTTTCTTGCCGATCGGGCCGCCGGCGTCTGAGCCTCCCCCTCAACCCTGCCGGCGTGCCGCCCTCCAGGCGGCATACGAATTCCTGTATACATCATGCGGAATTCTCAGGGGCGGCGTTTCGAAAAAGCCGGACGCCCGAATCGGCCGGCGAGGATCGTGAATTTTCTTTGACAGCCGAGGACTCGGCTGGTTTCGGCCGGAATCTCCTGGACAGGGCCCGGCACCGGCGCCGATTTGACATTGCATCCCATGAAATCGCGGAGAACCGGGTCTATCGTGAGGTCAGCGCGGCAGTCATGCGGTTCGGGAGACGACTTGCCCGTCAGCGCTGCCGGATGGCTCAGCCTTGCCGTGCAGCATACATCGCGCCGATTTCCTCATTATACAGTATACAGCACCCAATAAAGATGGATGTTCCATTGTGTACAACCCGGCCGGCGCCGCGCCGCGTCAGGTCCAGACGTCTTCTGCAACCCTTACGATGGTTTCCAGCTTCGCCCTCTCGTCTTCCTCGGCGACCGGATTGCCGGCAACCGTGGAGGCGAAGCCGCATTGCGGACTGAGCGACAGGCGTTCGCGGCCGACATACCGCGCGGCCTCGTCGATCCGGCGTTTCAGGTCCTCCGCCGCCTCCAGATCCGGATCTTTCGAACTGACGAGACCCAACACGACGCTCTTGTCGTCCGGCACATGACGCAGCGGCTCGAAACCGCCGGCCCGCCCGGTATCGTACTCCAGCATGAAGGCGTCGACGTCGACGCGCTGGAAAACCTGCTCGGATATCAGGTCGTAACCGCCTTCGGAGAGCCATTTGCCGCGAAAATTGCCCCGGCACATATGCATGCCGGCCACCACGTCGCCGCGGCCGCGCACCGCGGCGTTCATCGCCTCGATGTACAGGTCGAACAGCCGGTCCGGATCGCCGCCGAGGGCGCGCACCCGTTCGCACACCGCAGGGCTGCCGAGCATGATGAGCGGCACCTCGTCGAGCTGGACATAGCGGCAGCCCAGGGCGGCCAAATCGGCAGTTTCCTGCCGAAAAATCGCGCACAGATCGTCGAAAAAGGCCTCGTCCGTTGCGTAGCCGGAGCCCGTGAT